>OLWW01000748.1_pt1 | contig 16775 bp, 16 predicted proteins | sample 1673991 | NCBI WGS metagenome assembly OLWW01 (sample SAMEA103958136, study PRJEB25191) | human gut metagenome
GCCCGGCTCAAGCAGCTGGTGCTCACCGAAGAGGGCATCTGCTTCCACGAAAAGACGATGCTCTGCTTCCACCAGACCGACGACTATGTGGCCGGGCTGCTGACAGCGGAGGAAAATACCGAGCTGCTGCGGCTGCTGAACAAGCTGCGGGATGCACTGCAGTGATGCAAAAGGGCGGTGTGCCGGTAGCTTTCTCCTCAGACACGAAATACGGGTTGCGGCACCCAGCAGCTGCTTCGCATCCGCTTGCATCTCGCTGGCCGCAGCCCCAACAACAGCTTCCTGTTTCCGCCACTGGCGGCGGTCGCTGTCGTTGCAGGCCATTCCATCGCCCGCCCTATTGCCTGCGGCAACAGGGTCCCACCCCAGCGGACGGTCCTCAGAGAAACTACCGTCACACCCGACTTTACTATCTACGCCCGCCGACTACTGGGCAAATATAACTTGTGTACCGTGCAGCGTTTGGCAGCACTGGGCACAGCCCTGCAGCCGGAACACGCGGCTGATTTTGCTGCACTTTCCGAATTGGCCGAACAATTGGACGCGGACGGCGTATGCTGCCGCGTCAGCCAGTTGGCTGTGAATGGCCGCGACCTGATGGCGGCAGGCGTCCCGGCGGGGCCGGGCATCCGCAAAGTGCTGGAAGCGCTGCTGGACGGTGTGATCCGGGAAGAATATCCCAACGAGCGGCAAGCCCTGCTGGCCGCAGTGCAGCAGCTCGCTGCGTCTTGACAAGCTCTTTTTTCAGAGTTACTATTATACTACTGTTTTAGTGTGTTGAATGCACCAAAGGAGAACTTATGACCACACAGACCCCTGATTCAAAGCCGCGTGCCCTCATTGCCATGAGCGGCGGCGTGGACAGCTCGGTGGCGGCCTGTCTGATGCAGCAGGCAGGCTACGACTGCACCGGCATCACCATGCGGCTTACCCACAACGAAACGCTGGGACAGTCCGGTTACCAGACCTGCTGCTCGGAAAAGGATATCGAGGACGCCGCCGAGGTGGCCTTTGCGCTGGATATGCCGTATCAGGTGCTGGATTTCACCGCCGATTTCCGGGCACAGATCATTGAAAAGTTTATCCGCGTCTACGAGGCGGGCGGCACCCCCAACCCCTGCATCGACTGCAATAAATATATGAAGTTCCGCCACCTGCTGGACTGGGCGGAAGAACACGGCATGGAGTATGTGGTCACCGGCCACTACGCCCGGGTGGAGCAGGATGCAGCCACCGGCCGCTGGCTGCTGAAAAAGGGCTTGGACGAGGGCAAGGATCAGAGCTATGTGCTGTATAACCTCACGCAGGAGCAGCTGGCACATATCCGCCTGCCGCTGGGTGCGCTGCATAAGACCGAGGTGCGAAAGATCGCGCAGGAGCACAGCTTTATCAACGCCCAAAAGCACGACAGTCAGGATATCTGCTTTGTGCCGGACGGCGACTATGCCCGCTTTATGGAGCAGTTTACCGGCAAGCACTACCCTGCCGGGGATTTTCTGGATCGGAGCGGCAAGGTGGTGGGCACCCACAGCGGCGCAGTGCGCTACACGCTGGGGCAGCGCAAGGGGCTTGGCCTTGCGCTGGGTGCACCGGTGTACGTCTGCGGCAAGGATATGCAGGCCAATACCGTCACCGTCGGGCCGGAAAGCGAGCTGTTCGACCGCATCGTTTACGCAGAGGATGTGAACTGGATCGCCATTCCGGCGCTGACCGAGCCGCTGCGGGTCACTGCCCGCACCCGGTATCATCAGGCCGAGCAGCAGGCCACCGTCTACCCCGCAGAAAACGGTTTCCGGTTGGAATTCGACCAGCCCCAGCGTGCCCCCACCCCGGGACAGGCTGCCGTGCTGTATCAGGGCGATGTGGTGCTGGGTGGCGGCACCATCACCCGCGTAGAAAAGTAAGGAGAACAAAATGCAGGATCAATATTCCCGTACCCAGCTGCTGCTGGGTGCAGAGGCTATGGAAAAGCTGCACCACGCCCGGGTGGCAGTGTTTGGCATTGGCGGTGTGGGCGGCTATACGGTGGAGGCACTGGCACGCAGCGGCGTGGGCGCACTGGATCTGATCGATGACGATAAGGTCTGCCTGACCAACCTCAACCGTCAGATCATCGCCACCCGCAGCACGGTAGGGCAGTATAAGGTGGATGTGGCAGAACAGCGCATCCACGATATCGACCCCAACATCAAGGTGACCACCCACCGGTGCTTCTTTGGCCCGGAGACGCAGGACGATTTCGATTTTACCCAGTACGACTATGTGGTGGACGCCATCGACACCGTTACCGGCAAGCTGGCGCTGGTGATGAAATGCAAGGAGGCGGGCACCCCCATCATCTGCTCCATGGGCGCAGGCAACAAGATGGACCCCACCCGCTTTGAGGTGACTGACATCTACAAGACCTCGGTCTGCCCGCTGGCCAAGGTGATGCGTATCGAGTGCCGCAAGCGCAAGATCAAGCACCTGAAGGTGGTCTACTCCAAGGAGCCTGTCATGACTCCCATCGAGGACGACTCCATCAGCTGCAAGGACCACTGCATCTGTCCCCCGGGCACTCAGCGCAAGTGCACTGCACGGCGCACCGTGCCGGGCTCCAACGCCTTTGTGCCCTCGGTGGCCGGTCTGATCATCGGCGGCGAGGTGGTCAAGGATCTTGTGGGCTTTGTACCGCTGAAGGGGTAAAACAGACCGCAGCTTCCTTGCCGCGTGGGACGATTTGGAATGCGCTCCGCATTGCTCTGCGCATCATCAGCGGAAGAACGATTTGAAATTTTGAGGTTCTGAAAAGCCCGCGGGCTTTTCAGAACCTCTTTTTCACGCTTTTTTACGCGCTGCAATGTTCCATAACATAAAATTGCAACCAATTTGCAATTTGGTATTGCAATTGGGAAGGATATCGTGTATAATCTTCCCTGCACGAAAATGCAAACTGATTGCAAATTGTTGAGAGACGACCCCCTGCGGGTCTTTGGAGCGATTATTTATGGAACTGTTTCTGGATGTTTTGGGCGAAACCTTGGTGGATACCGCCAAGATGCTGCCCTTTCTGTTTCTGGCCTACCTGCTGATCGAGTATATCGAGCACCGCCACGGCGAGCGCATCGAGGCGCTGCTGGCGGGCGGCGGGCGCTGGGGTGCTGTGCCGGGTGCGGTACTGGGCTGTGTGCCGCAGTGCGGCTTCTCCGCCATTGCGTCCAACTTCTACGCCTCCCGGGTCATCACGCTGGGCACGCTGATGGCGGTGTACCTTGCCACCAGCGACGAAGCTATCCCGCTGCTGGTGTCCATGCCCGCTTACTGGGATAAGCTGGCCGTCCTGATGGTCATCAAGGTGGTGTACGCCATCGTGGTGGGCTTTGTGCTGGATTTTGTGCTGCGGGGCGTGCTGCCCAAGGGGCTGCGGGGCGGCTACACCGGCCATGCGGACGAGGTGGACTGCCACGAGGAGCACGGCGATGCCGAGGGCAACGAAAAGCTCATCTGGCAGGCGGCGCTGCGCCACACGCTGGAGATCTTTGTGTTCATCTTCGCTTTCAGTCTGGTGTTCGGCATGATCGTGGAAGGCGTGGGCGAGGACGTGTTTGCCGAGATACTGGGCGGCATGGGCTTTTTCCAGCCGGTGGTGGCGGCTCTGGTGGGCTTGATCCCCAACTGCGCCGCCAGTGTGCTGCTGACCCAGCTGTATGTGGAGGGTGCGCTGCGCTTTTCCAGCCTTGTGGCGGGGCTGTGCACCGGTGCGGGTGTGGGCTTGGCTGTGCTGTGGCGCGCCAACCCCTCGTGGAAGCAGAACCTCTTCATCACCGGTCTGACATGGGCCGCCGGTGCCTTTGTGGGCGTGGCGATGCAGGTGGTCGTGGCGGTGTTTGCCTAACGATAATAATATTTTGAATTTCGGGACAGTGGGATGCCTGCGGGTATTCTGCTGTCCCGTTTTTCTTTTCCCCCTCTCCCGCTGGACTTTGAAATGTGTTATACTGGGGGAAAACGATGCACACAGGAGAGATGACCATGCAATATAAGATTCTGGCAAGCGATTACGACAACACGCTGATGCCCTTTGGCGAAGCAAAGCCCCGCCCGGCGGTGGTAAAGGCGGTAAAAAAGCTGCAGGCCGCCGGGGGCAAGTTTGTGCTCAGCACCGGCCGCTCCTACCCCGGCATCCGGGACAAAAACCAGCTGGGCGGCATCCGGTACGACTACGCCATTACCTGCAACGGTGCCTGCGTGGTGGACAGGCAGGGCAACGTAATAGCCGAGCATCCGCTTACCAGCGAGGAGATGTATGTGCTGGTGGATTTTTGCGAGGATTATAACTACCCGCTGCAATTCAACTTCCGGGATGCCTATTACGCCTACTGCGAGTACGAGTATCTGCACACCGGCTATCAGATGATGAACAGCCCCGGGCTGGACTGCGTGGACGGCGAGGATCAGGACAGGCATCTTTTGGATATGCCCCACGCCGCCTTTGCCGCCATGCCGCCGCAGGAAGTGGAGCGCTTCCACGAAAAATACGGCTACCTTGGCCTGCACTGGATGCAGACGGGCGCGCAGAACGCGGACGGCTACTGCTACTACGATATCGTGCGCGGCGGCATGGATAAGGGCGTAGGGCTTGCCGACCTGTGTGCACAGATGGGGCTTACGCTGGCAGATGCCGTGGCTGTGGGTGATTCTGCCAACGATGTGGGAATGCTGAAAGTCGCGGGCCTGAGTGCCTGCATGGCAAACGGCACCCCGGACGCCAAGGCCGCTGCCGACCGGATCATCGGGGACGTGCGGGAGGATGGCGTGGCGGCGCTGATCGAGGAACTGTGGTTCGACGGCCCCCGCGCGGAGCCCTCCGGCAGGGACTTTGGCTCTGCATGGGGCAATATTGAAAGCGCAGGCGGCAGCTTATGAGCTTTGCACCGGTGTACGATGACCGCAGCCGGGCGCTGATCTTGGGCACATGGCCCAGCCCCAAAAGCCGGGAGATGGCTTTTTACTACGGCCATCCGCAAAATCGGTTCTGGCCGCTGCTGGCGGCGCTGACCGGGGAGCCACTGCCCGCGCGGGAGGATATCGCCGCCAAAAAGCAGCTGCTTTTGCGCCACGGGCTGGCACTGTGGGATACGCTGGAAAGCTGCACCATCACCGGCGCATCGGATGCCTCCATCCGGGATGTGGTGCCCAACGATATCGCCGGGCTGCTGCGCAAAGCACCCATCCGGGCGGTGTTCTGCAACGGTGCCACAGCTTACCGTATCTATACAAAATATCAGCAGCCGCTTACCGGCATCCCGGCTGTCCGTCTGCCAAGTACAAGCCCCGCCAATGCCGCCTGCAGCCCCGCCCGGCTGGAGGAACTTTGGGGCGCTGCGCTGGCGGACTGGATCGTAAAATGATGACAAGGCTGTAAATTCTTTTGCGGGATACTTGCGTTTTTTTGCGGACGTTGTATTATGGATATCATAAGGGGCGCACTGCCCCGGACAAGGAGAAATGACCATGAGCAAGATCATCCGCACCCAAAAGCCCAGCGTGCTGCCTTTTTACGCCATGGCGCTGGTGTTCGTGGTGCTGTGCGCGGTGCTGCCGGTATACAAATTATGGGCGCTGCTGGTGGCGCTGGGCGGTGCCGCCGTGGCCTTTGGCGTGGCAAAAAAGACCTGCCCGCCCCGGGTGGTGGAGCACGAGGTACCCTTCCACACCGGTGTGGAGGATGTGGACCAGATGCTGACCGATATCCAGCAGAAGCTGGACACCCTGCACGCACTGAACGAGGCTTTACCCGACCCGCAGCTGTCCGCCGCCATGACCCGTATGGAAAAGGCGGGCCGCTCCATCGTGGAAGCGGTGGAAGCAAACCCCGCCAAGGCAAAGCAGGTGCGCCGGTTTGCCAACTACTATCTGCCGGACGCCGTAAACGTTCTGCAGCAGTACGCAAAGCTTGCAAAGCAGGGTGTGCGGGGCGAGAACGCCGCCGCCATCCGCGCCGAGGTGGAGCACAACGCCGCCTCCATTGCCACGGCTTTTGAAAACCAGCTGGATGCCCTGTATGCGGCAGAGAGCATGGACCTGTCCGCAGACCTGACCGTTTTGCAGAATATGCTGAAAGGGCAGGGTCTGAGCAAGTAAAAACGGAACATCCCCTCGGGATTTTGAAAGGAAGGAATCACTTATGGCTGACAATACTCTGAACTTTGATCTGGATGCCCCCGCAGTGCCCACCCTGACGCTGGACCCCACCCCCGCCGCTGTGCCGCAGGAGGAAAAGCCCGCCGCTGCCCCTGCCCCGGAGGCACAGGTGAACCTGAGCCCCGAGGAGCAGGCCATGGTGGATCAGTTTGCCCAGAAGATCGATATCACCAACAGCCAGCAGGTGCTGCAGTACGGCTCTGCCTGCCAGAAGAAGATCGGCGATTTCTCCGAAGCAGCCCTCTCCAAGGTGTCCACCAAGGATCTGGGCGAGGTGGGCGATATGATCACCGACCTCATTGGCGAGCTGAAGAGTTTTGATGCCAACGAGGAGCAGCAGAAGGGCATTATGGGCTTTTTCAAGAAGAAAACCAGCCAGCTGGATGCCCTCAAGACCAAGTACGACAAGACCGAGACCAACGTGGAAAAGATCCAGTCCATGCTGGAAGCCCATCAGGTGCAGCTGCTCAAGGACATCGCCATGCTGGACAAGATGTACGAGCTGAACATGGCATACTTCAAGGAACTGAGTATGTATATCCTTGCCGGCAAGAAAAAGCTGGCCGATGTGCGTGCCAACGAATTGCAGCAGGCCATGGATAAGGCCAAGGTCTCCGGTCTGCCGGAGGACGCACAGGCCGCCCGCGACCTTGCCGACCAGTGCGAGCGCTTTGAGAAAAAGCTGTATGATCTGGAACTGACCCGCAACATCAGTTTGCAGATGGGCCCCCAGATCCGTCTGCTGCAGAACAACAACACCATGATGGCAGAAAAGATCCAGTCCACCATCGTGAACACCATCCCGCTGTGGAAGAACCAGATGGTGCTGGCACTGGGTCTGGCACACAGCCAGCAGGCCATGCAGGCCGAGCGTGCCGTGACCGACATGACCAACGACCTGCTCAAGAAGAATGCCGATGCCCTCAAGATGGGCACCATCGAGACCGCCAAGGAGAGCCAGCGCGGCATCGTGGATATCGAGACCCTGCAGCAGACCAACAAGAGCCTGATCGAGACGCTGGACGAGCTGAACAAGATTCAGAGCGAGGGCCGCGCAAAGCGCGTTGCCGCCGAGCAGGAGCTGACCCGCATCGAGGACGAACTGAAAACCAAAATGATGGAGATCCGGAGCTGAAATGGCAAACGCTGATTTTTCTCAGAACAAACAAACCGCTCCCGGCGGTTTTGACGCGGGCAGCTACCGCGAAAAAGCAAAGCCGGAGCAGGCCGTAACGCTGACGCCCCGCCAGCAGAAGCTGGCCGCACTGGAAGCAAAGCTGCCCGCAGCGCTTTCCACCCGGGCGGCGGCGCTGGTCTTGAGCGTAGTGGTGATGCTGGCCGCCTTTTTCGGCTTTGGCAGCGCCAAGCTGCGCGGCAAATACAACACCGCCCGCCAGTGGTTTACCGCAGGGGTCGCCGCTGACAACGGCTATAACCTCAGTGAAGAACTGACCACCCGGGAGAATACGGCGGCGAATATTCTGACCACTGCCTCCAACACCCTTGGCGCAGACAGCGCCGAGGTGCTGGCTGCACAGACGGCGCTGAACGATTTCTCCGCTTGTCTGCAGGCGGTGCAGAACGGCGGCAAAAGCCAGTCGCTGACCTCGCTGCCCTATTATCAGGGCAGCACGATGCACGCGCTGTATCAGGCTGATCAGGCGCTGGGCACTGCCATCGACCAGCTGTATGCAAAATTGCAGGAGCAGGCCGCAGACCCCATGAAGATGGGTGCGGTGCAGGGACAGTACGGCCAGTTCAACAGTGCAGCCACCATCATTGGTACCTTGCAGTACAATACGGCGGTGTATGAATATCAGAAGGAAGTCGGCGGCTTCCCGGCCAGTGTGCTGGGCGCAGTTGCCGGCGTGAAGGAGGTTGAGCCCTTCGCATGAAAAACTTTGCAAAACGCATCAGCGCGCTGGTGCTGGCCGTGGTGGTCAGCGCGGCGGTGTTGTGCCCGGCGGCCTTTGCTGCCCAGCTGCCCAGCCTGCCCAAGGATCAGTGCGTGGTGGATGGTGCCGGTGTGCTGAGCAGCAGCACTGTGCAGACCATCACCGAACTGAACGCCCAGCTGGAATCCAGCTGCAGCGGCGCGCAGATCGGTGTACTGACAGTAGAATACACAGGCAATGATTCCACAGAGGATTACGCCACACAGGCTTTCAACGCGTGGGGCATCGGTTCGTCCTCTAAGAACAACGGCGTTCTGATTTTGCTGGTGATGGAATCGGCGCAGTACGCGGACGGCGACTACTACCTGACCTACGGCGACGGTTTCCGCAACACCACGCTGGCAAAGCAGTCCAGCGCCATCGCCCAGACCATGGAGGATCAGTTTGCCGCAAGGGATTATGACGGCGCGGTGACCACCTGTGCCCGCAACGTGGCAAACACCATCGCGGATATTTACGGAGTCAGCCTTTCCGGCGGCAACGGCAGCACCGTGCAGCCCGGGTATCAGGGCGGGCAGAGCAGCGGCGGCAGCGCCCTGACCGACATCCTGACCCTTGTGGTCAGCGTTGTGCTGCTCATCGTCATCATCCGGTCGATGGCCTATGTTTTTGCCAGCCCCTGCGGCTGGCTGTGGTGCTTCGGTGGGCCGCGGCCTCCTCGCAGACGTCGCGGCCCGCCGCCGCCCCCGCCGGGCGGCTTCTACGGCGGCTTTGGCGGCATGGGCGGCGGCTCCTTCGGGGGCGGTGCCGGGCGCGGCGGTTTCGGCGGCGGCAGCTTTGGCGGCGGCTTCGGTGGCATGGGCGGCGGTTCCAGCCATGGCGGCGGCGGTGGCCGTGGGCGATAATGAGAATAAAAGGAGAAAGGCGGTGGCGCTTTACCACTGCCTTTCTCTTTTTTACGTCTTTTATCGTGAATGAAATTCATTTGACAAAACAATTTTTGTAACTTATACTGGATGACATCACGAAAAATAAAGGAAGTATCTGTCATGCTGACTCTGGATAAGATCTACCACGCCGCCTTTGTGCTGAAGGACGTAGCGCGCAAGACCGACCTCATCGAAGCCCCCAAGCTGTCCAAGGACTGCCAGCTGTACCTTAAGACCGAGAACCTGCAGGCCACCGGCAGCTTTAAGGTGCGGGGCGCTTACTATAAAATCAGCCAGCTTTCTGAGGAGGAGAGTGCCAAGGGCGTCATTGCCTGCTCTGCGGGCAACCATGCGCAGGGGGTGGCGCTGGCCGCTACCCGGCGCGGCATCCGCAGCATCGTCTGTATGCCGGACGGCGCACCCCTGATGAAGGTGGAAAACACCAAAAATCTGGGCGCGGAGGTCTGCCTTGTGCCCGGCACCTACGACGAAGCCCACGACAAGGCCGTGCAGCTGCAAAAGGAGTACGACATGACCTTTATCCACCCCTACGATGACGAGCAGGTCATCGCCGGGCAGGGTACCATCGGCTTGGAGATCCTTGACCAGCTGCCGGATGTGGATGCTGTGGTGGTGCCGGTGGGCGGCGGCGGACTGATCTCCGGCATTGCCTTTGCCATCAAGACCCTGCGCCCGGAGGTCAAGGTGTACGGCGTACAGGCCGAGGGTGCTCCCAGTATGTACCGCAGCCTGCACGAGCACAAGTACCAGACCCTGAAAGCTGCTTCCACCTTTGCGGACGGCATTCAGGTCAAGACCCCGGGCGAGCTGACCTACCAGCTGTGCGAGCAGTATGTGGACGATATCGTCACCGTGACCGAGGACGAGACCGCAGCAGCCATCCTCTCCCTGATGGAGAACCAGAAGCTGGTGGCCGAGGGTGCAGGCGCTGTGCCGGTGGCAGCAGTACTGTTCCACAAGCTGCCGGTGGAGGGCAAAAAGGTGGCCTGCGTCATCTCCGGCGGCAACATTGATGTGAACATCCTGAACCGTGTCATCACCCGCGGTCTTGTCATGAGCGGCCGCAAGGCAAACCTGACCATCGCGCTGGAGGACAAGCCCGGCCAGCTGAAAAAGGTGGCCGAGGTGGTATCCCGCTGCGGCAGCAATGTGGTGTCGGTGCAGCATGACGGCTCCGACCCCAATATGCCCATTTCCAGCTGCTTCCTCAAGCTGACGCTGGAGACCCGCGATGCCGCCCAGATCGAGCAGATCCGCACCGAGCTGACTAAGGCCGGTTTCCAGCTGGTCACCGAGCGGGTGTAAACTTCATCGTTTGCCTGAGCGAAAAGAGAATTTGCATTAAACTTAAAGTAATATAGAGGAGAAAATATACTATGAAAGTCGTATCTACCGCCAACGCACCTGCCGCCATCGGCCCTTATAGTCAGGCACTGGATCTGGGCAACATGGTGTTTGTGTCCGGGCAGCTCCCGGTAGACCCCGCCACCGGCACCATGGCCGATACCGTGGAGCAGCAGGCCGCCCAGAGCCTTGCCAATCTGAAGGCGATTCTGGCCGAGGCGGGGCTTTCCATGAACAACGTGGTCAAGACGGTGATCTTTCTGGCCGACATCAACGATTTTGCCGCAGTGAACGCAGAGTACGCCAAGGCCTTTGCCGAGCCGTTCCCCGCCCGCAGCTGTGTGCAGGTGGCAGCCATCCCCAAGGGCGCAAAACTGGAGATCGAGTGCATCGCCGTGCGGGACTGAGCGAAAAATAAGACAAGAAAAGCGGGACACCGGAGCATCTGCGGATGCTTTGGTGTCCCGCTTTTTGATAACGTTTAAAACTGGTGCGTTTACTTCTGCACCCCGGCCTCGCATTGCTCGATGAACTGCTTGGCCACCCGGGGGCTGCGGCCGCCGGCACGCAGGGCAAAGGCCTCGGCCTTGAGCAGCAGCTGCTCGGTGGGCATCTGGATGTTGTGCTGCTTGGCAAGCTGCTCCAGAATGGTCTCGAACCGTGCCTTCTCCGGCCGCTGGAAGGTGACCGTAAGGCCGAACCGGGCGGAAAGGCTCATCAACTCCTGCCGGGTGTCGGCTTCGTGGATGTCATCGCCGGTTCGGTCCGAGAGGGTCTCCTTGATGAGGTGGCGGCGGTTGGAGGTGGCGTACACCGCAATGTTCTGGGCACGGCCGCCTACGCTGCCCTCCAAGATGGCTTTCAAGGCGGCAAAGTTGTCGTCGTTGGCGGTAAAGCTCAGATCGTCGATGAACAGGATGAACTTGAGCGGGTTTGCCGCCAGCTTGTCCATCAGGTCGGGGATCTGGTACAGCTGGTTCTTTTTTACCTCTACCAGCCGCAGCCCCTCGGGCGCAAACTCGTTGGCAATGGCCTTTACTGCGCTGGATTTGCCGGTGCCGGCATCGCCGTATAGCAGCACATTATTGGCGGGCATCCCGGCTAGCAGTGCCTTTGTGTTGGCAATCACCTTTTCCCGTTCCTTCTCGTAGCCGGGCAGTTCGGAAAGGCGCTGCGGGTCGGGGTATTTTACCGGCACAAGCTGGCCGTTCTCCACCGTGAATACATGGTGCTTTGCAAACATACCGTAGCCCTTTTTGCCTACCTCGCTCATGCGCTGGGTGTAGGCGGCGGCAAGGTCGAGTTCACAGGTCTGCCACCGGGGCAGGAAAGCCAGTTCCGGCCGCTGCGCCTGCTCTGAGTAGGCGGTCTGGAACAGCTCGTCCAACGTCAGCCCGCACAGCTGCTGCAAAAACTGCAGCTCGCTGTCCAAAGCGCTTTGCAGCAGCGCGTCCAGCTGCCCGGCAGCGGCCTGCCGCACGCAGATGGTCTCGGCCTCCAGCACAGCATTGCTCAGGTAGCTGCCCCAGTTGGTGGTGTACTCGAACAAAGCGGCCTCAAAGGCGGCTACGGCATCGCACACCGGGCCGTAGGAGGAGCTGCCGGCCTCCATGCGGTCGGTCAGGTCTAAAAGCTTTGCCACAACAGGGTCGTTCAGCAGGGCGCGGAACACAACAAGCCCATGCAGATGGGCATTCCATTCTCTTAATTTCATAGGTCGATCCCTTTTCCTCTCCATTGGCACATACCCTACAAAACGCAGGTACGCGGATATCAAAAGTATACAGCGGTTCGGGCGGGGATGCAAGGGGTGTTAAAAATGCTTCATCTTTGGGCTGATTCAGGTTACAAATTGTCGATTGACAAAAGCCCGGTTTATAGTATAATTTACATCAACAAATGCGCAGATGGGAAAAAGTACCACACGATCCCCACTGTTCAGAGAGCTGCCGTCTGGTGCAAGGCAGTCAGCGTTTCGTGCGGAAAATCATCCCGGAGCAGCCTGCCCAACGGGTGCAAAACCCTTGTAAGCAGCGCCGGTTGCAGCCGTTACCGTGCAGGGCTTTGTTGGAAGCCCGTGAGAGGGTGTGCACAGCACGCCAACGAGAGTGGTACCGCAGAGAGCTTGATGTTACAAGGTCTTTGTCTCTTGAAGAAAGCAGGGGACAAGGGCTTTTTCTTTTTCAAAAGCTCTCCCTGAGGGAATGGATAAGAAGTGGAACAGGAATAGGAGCAACACCATGCAGTTGAATGGTTCTCAGATCTTTGTAGAGGTCCTGTGCGAGCAGGGAGTGGACACTCTTTTTGGCTACCCCGGCGGCGCTGTGCTGAATCTTTACGACGAGCTGTATAAGAATGCCGACCGCATCACCCATGTGCTTACCGCCCACGAGCAGGGCGCAGCCCATGCAGCGGACGGCTACGCCCGCGCCACCGGCCGCACCGGCGTGGTGCTGGCCACCAGCGGCCCGGGTGCCACCAATCTGGTCACCGGCATTGCCACCGCCTATATGGACTCGGTGCCCATGGTGGCCTTTACCGGCAACGTGCCCACCAGCAGCATCGGCAAGGACGGCTTTCAGGAAGCGTACATCGAGGGCATCACGGTGCCCATCACAAAGCATAATTTCACGGTGCGCCGGGTAGAGGACTTGGCTGACACCATGCGGGCGGCCTTCCGCATTGCGCAGAGCGGCCGCAAGGGCCCGGTGCTGGTGGATATCCCCAAGGACGTGACTGCAGCAGTGTGCGAGTTCACCCCCAAGCAGCCGGAGCCTATCCGCACCGTGACTACCTATAATGAGGAGCAGGTGCACTGGGCGGCAGACCTCATCAACGCCGCACAGCGTCCGCTGGTGTACTTTGGCGGCGGCGTGCGCAGCGCAGCCAGCTGCCAGCCGTTGCGGGATCTGCTGCACAAGGCGGAGATCCCTGCTACCTACACCCTGATGGCCGCAGGCGTTGTGCCCTACGGCGACCCGATGAATCTGGGGATGCTGGGGATGCACGGCTGCTACACCTCCAACCGGGCGGTGGCAGAGTGCGATGTGCTCATCGCGGTGGGTACCCGCTTTTCCGACCGCGTGGCGCTGAACCCCAAGACCTTTGCCAAAAACGCCACCATCATCCAGATCGATATTGACGCCAGCGAGCTGGGCAAGAACGTGGATGTGGATCTTTCCATCGTGGGCGATGCAGCCTATGTGCTGAACGCCATGCTGCCCCAGATCAAGCCCGCCAAGCACCCGGACTGGATGACGATGATCCAGAGCTGGCAGGCACAGGATTACCATCCTGTGTCTGACCCCACCCGGCTGATGCCCCATCAGGTCATCGGCGAGGTGTGCAACCAGTGCGGCCCCGACGCCGTGTATGTTACCGACGTGGGTCAGCACCAGATGTGGGCGGCGCAGTACCTGCGCCACACCAAGAGCCGCGGCTTTATCACCAGCGGCGGCCTTGGCACCATGGGCTTTGGCTACGGCGCTGCCATTGGTGCCCAGATGGCACTGGGACGCCAGCAGCGTGTGGTGATGTTTACCGGTGACGCCTCCTTCCACATGAACCTGAACGAAGCCTGCACCGCCGTCAGCTACGAGCTGCCCATCATCACGGTCATCTTCAATAACTCGGTGCTGGGCATGGTGCGCCAGTGGCAGACCAGCTTTTACGGCAAGCGTTACAGCCAGACCGACCCCCACCGCAAGACCGATTTTGTCAAGCTGGCAGACGGCTTTGGCCTGAAGGGCTACCGCTGCACCAATCTGCCGGAGTTTCAGGAAGCCTTTGCAGATGCCTTGCAGCAGAAAGGCCCCACCTGGATCGAGTGCATCATCGACAAGGACGAAAAGGTGCTGCCCATGATCCCCGGCGGCGGCGATATCAACGACATCATCATGGAATAAGGAGGACACAGCATCATGGAATCTGATCAGCGCAGGGTCATCAGCCTGCTGGTGGACAACCAGAGCGGCGTTCTGGCCCGGGTGTCCAGCCTGTTCTGCCGCCGCGGCTTCAATATCGACAGCCTTACGGTGTCTGCCACCAACGACCCGGCAGTCAGCCGCATCACGGTGACCATTACCAGCGATGAAAAGGCTTTGCAGCAGCTGGTATTGCAGACCGAGCGTCTGGAAGTCACCCGGCAGGTGTTCGTGCTGGACAGCGAAAAATCGCTGGAGCGGGAGCTGCTGCTGCTCAAGGTGGAATCGGACGTGCACAACCGCACCGAGCTGCGGGAAATCGCCTGCATCTACAAAGCAAAGATCATCGATCTTTCCCCGGACAGCATGGTGTTTGAACTCATCGGGCGGCCGGACAAGCTGGACGCTTTCCTGAAAATGTTTGAGGGCTACAACATTCTTGAGCAGTGCCGCACCGGCGTTACTGCACTGGAGCGCGGCGGGATGCACCAGCATATGCAGAAGCCGCCGCAGGAGGTGCGCTCCGTCCAGCTGCCCCCGCCGGGCGAAAGACGGGCATAAATCACATTGCTTTTCCGCTCAGGGTGAGCGAAAGATAGAACAGAGCATACAAGACCGGAAGATAAACCAACCAGAAAAGGTAAAAGGAGACTAACGATTATGGCTATCAAGAAATACTACGATTCCGACTGCAACCTCGGCGTGCTGGACGGCAAGACCGTTGCTGTCATCGGCTTCGGCAGCCAGGGTCATGCACACTCTGAGAATCTGGCCGAGAGCGGCGTCAACGTTGTAGTCGGCCTGCGCAAGGGCTCTGCCCACTGGGCAAAGGCTTCTGAGTTCGCTGCCACCCATGACAACTTCAAGGTCATGGAGGTGGAAGAGGCTGCCAAGGCCGGCGATGTTGTCATGATGCTGGTGCCCGATGAGCTGTGCGCCGATATCTACAACACGCAGGTTGCTCCCTACATGACCGAGGGCAAGGCACTGGCCTTTGCACACGGCTTCAACATCCACTTCAAGACCATCACCGCCCCCAAGAATGTGGACGTCATCATGATCGCTCCCAAGGGCCCCGGCCACATCGTGCGCCGCCTGTACACCGAGGGCGAGGGCTGCCCCTCTCTGATCTGCGTGGAGCAGGACTACACCGGTAAGGCCAAGGATATCGCACTGGCTTATGCTTCCGGCATCGGCGCAGGCCGTGCAGGCATTCTGCAGACCACCTTCAAGGAGGAGACCGAGACCGATCTGTTCGGCGAGCAGGCCGTGCTGTGCGGTGGTGTTTCCGAGCTGATCCACGCCGGTTTCGATACGCTGGTGGAGGCCGGTTACGAGCCCGAGATGGCCTACTTTGAGACCTGCCACGAGATGAAGCTGATCGTTGACCTGATCAACGAGGGCGGCTTCTCCAAGATGCGCTACTCCATCTCCAACACTGCCGAGTACGGCGACTACCGCACCGGCAAGCGCCTGATCACCGAGGAGACCCGCAAGGAGATGAAGAAGGTTCTGACCGAGATCCAGGACGGCACCTTTGCTTCCGAGTTCCTGACCGAGATGAGCCCCAAGGGCGGCCGCAAGGTGCACTTCCTTGCCAAGCGCCGTATGGAGGCCGAGCTGCCCATCGAGAAGGTGGGTGCTGAGCTGCGCAGCATGATGAGCTGGCTGAAGAAGTAAGAGGAGAACCCTCTCAGACCGCTTTTCGGCGGTCAGCTCCCCCGAAAGGGGGAGTTTTTGTTGAAAAGGGAACCTTATAGCTCCTCCGCGAAAACCTCTCCCTCTCGGGAGAGGTGGCACGGCGCAGCCGTGACGGAGAGGGCTTTATCAGAAAAGAGGATTTGCAATGAGAAGTGACAATGTGACTAAGGGCTCGGAGCGCGCGCCCAACCGCAGCCTGTTTTATGCGCTGGGCTACACCCCGGAGGAGCTGGAGCGCCCCCTCATCGGCGTGGTAAGCGCCTACAGCGAGATCGTGCCCGGACACATGAATCTGGATAAGATCGCCGAGGCTGTCAAGGCCGGTGTGCAGATGGCCGGTGGTACCCCCATCCTGATCCCCGCCATCGGTGTATGCGATGGCATCGCCATGGGTCATGTGGGCATGAAGTACTCTCTGGCCTCTCGTGAGCTGATCTGCGACAGCGTGGAGACCATGCTGATGGCACACCAGCTGGACGGCCTTGTGCTGGTGCCCAACTGCGATAAGATCGTGCCCGGCATGGTGATGGCAGCGGTGCGCATGGATGTGCCCGCTGTGGTCTGCTCCGGCGGTCCCATGCTGGCCGGTACTTACGGCGGCGAGGAAGTGAGCCTTTCCAAGATGTTCGAGGCCGTGGGCGCTTATAAGGCCGGTATGATCACCGACGAGCAGCTGGAAGACTGCACCTGCAACTGCTGCCCCAGCTGCGGCAGCTGCTCCGGCATGTACACCGCCAACAGCATGAACTGCCTGTGCGAGGCCATCGGCATCGCACTGC
>OLWW01000749.1_pt1 | contig 16768 bp, 14 predicted proteins | sample 1673991 | NCBI WGS metagenome assembly OLWW01 (sample SAMEA103958136, study PRJEB25191) | human gut metagenome
CCTGAGTGCAAAAACACAAAGCCAATGCCCGAGGACGAGGTAACACAGCCTTGCCCGAAATGCGGTGCAAAGCTTTTGAAAAGGGCATCTAAAAAAACGGGAAAGAAATTTTACGGCTGCTCAAATTACCCGAAATGCGACTTTGCGGCGCCCGGTATTCCCACAGGGGAAATTTGTCCCGAGTGCGGCGGCTATATTATAAGCGGATACAAGGGCAGAAAGTTCTGTATGAACAACGAGTGTCCCACAAGACAAAAGTCCGAAAAGAAAACCGCAAAAAAGTCGGCAACAAAGTCTAAGGCAAAATCGGCAAAGTCCGATAGTAAAGAAAAGTAATTAAAAATCGCCGATGAAAGCATACAGCGGTTGCTGAAAAACAATAAAACGAAAAACGGAGACGGAATGGAAAAGGTTAATGTTATCGGCGCAGGTCTTGCAGGCTGCGAGGCAGCGTGGCAGCTGGCAACGGCAGGAGTTAACGTCACGCTTTATGAAATGAAACCGAAAAGAAAATCACCTGCACACAGCAGCGATTTGTTTGCGGAACTCGTTTGCTCAAATTCGCTTAAAGCCGCAAGAGCGGATTCCGCAGCAGGACTGCTTAAAGAGGAAATGAGAAGGCTCGGCTCGTTGCTTTTAAATGTTGCGGACGGCTGCTCGGTTCCGGCAGGCGGTGCGCTTGCGGTGGACAGAGACAGGTTTTCCGAGGAAGTAACAAAAAGAATCTGCAATCACGAAAACATAACGGTCTGTTACGATGAGGTTACGGAAATTCCGAGGAGTGGGATAACGATAGTTGCAACCGGACCCTTAACCGAGGGTGCACTGGCGGAGGATATAAAAAAACTTTGCGGCAGCGATTATTTAAGCTTTTTCGATGCGGCAGCGCCGATAGTTACGGCAGACAGCATTGATATGAGCATTGCATTTCGCGCATCGCGCTACGGCAGGGGTGATGACGATTACATCAACTGCCCTTTTAACCGTGCCGAGTATGAAGAATTCCGTAAGGAGCTTACCGAGGCTGAGGGTGCGTCGCTTCACGGCTTTGATAAAGAGCCGAAGGTTTATGAGGGCTGTATGCCGATTGAGGTGCTTGCTCGCAGAGGGCTTGACGCGGCACGCTTCGGTCCGATGAAGCCCGTCGGACTTACCGACCCGAGAACAGGGCACAGACCGTGGGCGGCAGTGCAGCTGAGAACGGAGAACGACAGCGGCACGCTTTACAACCTTGTGGGTTTTCAGACTAACTTAAAATTCGGAGAACAAAAACGTGTGTTTTCAATGATACCGGGTCTTGAAAACGCCGAGTTTGTAAGGTACGGTGTAATGCACCGCAATTCTTTTATAAACAGTCCAAGGCTTCTTAGTAGCGATTTTTCGCTGAAAAGTAACGGCAACATATACTTTTGCGGTCAGTTAAGCGGTGTAGAAGGGTATATGGAGTCGGCTTCAAGCGGAATTATTGCGGCGCGTGCGGTTTTGAAAAAGCTGAGCGGTAAAAAGCCGACAGTTTTCCCAAGCTTTACAATGCTGGGTGCTTTAAGCGGATATATAAGCGACGGCAGCGTTAAAAGCTTTCAGCCGATGGGTGCGAATTTCGGAATTCTGCCGCCGCTTGAAATAAAAATCAGGGATAAACGAGAGCGCTATGCCGCACTTGCGGAGCGTGCGCTTAAGTGGTACGATGAAAATATAAATGATCGGACAATATAAACAGACTTTATTTTCCGCTATGGGAAGTATTGAGCCCTGATTTTATGTCTCGGCAAGAAAAAAGTAAAAGAAAAAACAAAAAGGGTGAGTTGGAATGAGAATAATTGCAGATGCATTCGGCGGGGATAATGCTCCGAAAGCTATTATTGAGGGCTGCGCAAAAGCAGCAGAAAAATTCGGTGTGGATATAACTCTTGTCGGAAATGAGGACGCAATTAAAAACTGCGCGAATGAGTGCGGCATAAACGTTTCCTCTATGGAAATAATACATACCGACGGCGTAATTTCAATGCACGACGATCCCAAGGACGTTTTAAAAAAGAAAGCCGATTCTTCAATGTCGGTTGGTTTGCGCGCGGTGGCGGCAGGCGAGGGGGACGCATTCCTTTCAGCCGGCAGCACGGGGGCGCTTGTGCTCGGCAGCACATTTTTGGTCAAGAGAATAAAGGGCATAAAGCGCGTTGCTTTCGGTTCTGAAATACCAACGGTAACGGGCAATAGATTTTTTCTTATGGACGAGGGAGCAAACGCCGACTGTCGCCCTGAAATGCTATTGCAATTCGGCATTATGTCGTCGCTTTATATGCAGCACGTTTTGGGAATTGAAAAGCCGAGAGTCGGTCTGCTTAACATAGGAACAGAGGATACAAAGGGCGGCGAAACACAGCTTGCGGCTTACAAGCTGCTTAAAGACTCGCAGCTTAACTTTATCGGAAACGTTGAGGCGCGCGAGCTTATGAACGGAGTTTGCGACGTTGCGGTTGCCGACGGATTTTCCGGCAATATCTGTTTAAAAGCGATGGAAGGCACGGCAATGGCTATGATGGGAATGCTTAAAACCGCATTTACAAGCAGTGCCAAAACAAAGCTTGCGGCTGCTATGGTTATGCCGCAGCTTAAGAAAATCAAAAGTCTTATGAACTACAAAGAGATAGGCTGTGCACCGATTATCGGCGTTAAAAAGCCGGTTTTCAAGGCACACGGAAATTCCGATGCAGAGGCTTTTTGCAATGCAATCGGTAAATGTTCGGCGTTTGTTAATGCGGGAATACCGCAGAAATTGGAGCTGGCACTTAAAAACGAGGTAAGCGACAACGATGAATAATTTTGAGAAAAATCTCGGATATGAATTTAAAAATAAAGCTTTGCTTAAGCGCGCGTTGACACATTCTTCATATGCCAACGAAAACCGCAGCGCCGAGGGGTCTAACGAAAGGCTGGAGTTTCTGGGCGATTCGGTTTTATCGGTTATTGTGGCGGAGCACATTTTCCGCAATTTTAAGCATTTGCCCGAGGGTGAGCTTACCAAGATTCGTGCGTCGGTGGTTTGTGAAAGCGCACTTTACGAATTTTCCAAAGAGCTTGATATCGGTTCTTACCTTTTACTTGGCAAGGGCGAGGTTATAAACGGCGGTAACAAACGTCCGTCGATTCTTGCGGATGCGTTTGAAGCGGTGCTTGCGGCAATTTATCTTGACGGAGGCATTGAGCCTGCAAGAAAACACGTTTTGCACTTTGTTGACCCAAAGCTGAGACACTTGACTACCGTTGCGTTTAAAGACTACAAAACCGCACTTCAAGAGGTTATTCAAAAGAATCCGGAGGAAGAGCTGCAATATGTTTTAACGGGTGAAAGCGGACCTGACCATGCAAAGGTATTCACTGTTGAAGTACATCTTAATTCAAATGTCATTGGAAAAGGCAAGGGTCCGAGCAAAAAGCGTGCCGAGCAAGAGGCTGCAAGGCAGGCTTTGGAGCTTATGGGCGAGAAGCTATGAGCTCACACGCCAATATATCCGTTTTTGTGCCGCATATCGGCTGTCCCAACAGGTGCAGCTTTTGCGACCAGATACATATAACGGGCACAGCGACAGTACCGACCGCAGAGGATGTAAAAAACGCCGTGAGGACTGCAATAGGTAAAAAGGGATACAATTCAGCAAACACAGAGCTTGCTTTTTTCGGAGGCAGCTTTACCGCAATTGACACCGACTACCGAAGACAGCTGCTTGGCGCTGCTTTTGAATTTGTTAAAAAAGGTGACATTTGCGGCATCAGAATTTCGACAAGACCCGACGCGATCGACAAAAAAATTTTAGAGGAGCTTTCAAGCTACGGCGTGACGTCGATCGAGCTTGGTGCACAGAGTATGGACGACGAGGTACTGATGAAAAATCTCAGAGGTCATACGGCTGAGCATGTAAGAACGTCGGCAGAGCTTATAAAGCAAAGCGGCTTTGAGCTAGGGCTTCAAATGATGACGGGGCTATATGCCGACGATGATCAAAAAGACATAAACACGGCAAGAGAATTGGCAAAATTAAATCCCGAAACCGTGCGGATATACCCTACAATAGTTTTCAAAAATACATATCTCGAAAAGCTTTTAAAAAGCGGTGAATATACTCCGCAGACGGTTGAGGGTGCCGCAAGGCTTTGCGCATATTTAAAACGTTTTTTCGAGCAAGAGGGAATAACGGTTATAAGAACCGGACTTCATTCTATTGACGAGGAAGCCTATGCCGCAGGACCTTGGCATCCGGCTTTCGGCGAGCTTTGCGAAAATGAGAGATATTTTGCCGAGATGTTATCGGCACTTAAGGAAAAGCCGAAAGGAGACTACACGGTGCTTGTTGCAAGCGGCTGTGTATCAAAGGCAGCAGGACAACGTCGAGTCAATCTTTTAAAGCTTCAAAAGCTTGGTTACAATTGCCATATAAAGGAAAACGAAAGCCTTTTAAAATACAATGTAAAAATTAAGGAATTTAAGAAAGAAAACAAGAAGGGAGGGCGACTGTAATGCTGCTGAAATCAATAAACATACAGGGGTTTAAATCTTTTGCGGATAAAACTCAGCTGCTTTTCGGCAAAGGCATAACAGCCGTTGTCGGCCCTAACGGAAGCGGAAAAAGCAATATTTCCGACGCGGTTCGCTGGGTATTGGGCGAGCAATCAACAAAATCCTTGCGCGGTTCTTCTATGGAGGACGTTATCTTTATCGGTTCCGACACACGCCGCGCGCAGGGCTTTGCAGAGGTTACGCTGACTATTGACAATACCGACCGCAGTCTTAACTTTGATAACGACACGGTAGCAGTTACAAGAAGATATTATCGCTCTCATGAGAGTGAGTACCTTATAAACGGCATAAGTGTCAGGCTGCGTGATGTTAACGAGCTTTTTATGGATACAGGACTCGGTCGTGACGGCTATTCTATGATAGGTCAAGGTAAAATCGACAGCATTGTGGGTGCGAAGCCTCAGGAACGACGCGATATTTTCGAGGAGGCTTCCGGCATTTCGCGCTACCGTTACAGAAAATCCGAAGCGGAAAGAAAGCTTAACGCGGCGGAAGAAAATATGGTAAGGCTCAAGGATATCTTCGGCGAGCTTGAGGCAAGAGTAGGTCCGCTGAAAAGTCAAAGTGAAAAAGCCGAAAAATACCTTAAGCTGCGCGACGAGCGCAAAAACCTTGAGATAGGGCTTTGGCTTAATGCGCTGGATAATTCTAAGGACGCGTTGCGCGAGCAGGAGCGCAAAATAACAACCGCCGATATTCAATACAAAGAAATAGGCGAACAGCTCTCAAAGCTTGCGGAAAATCAAGAGGAGTTTGCAAGTCGCTCGGCATTTATCACATCTGCAATCGAGCAGGATCGTCGCAAGGCGGCGGAATACGAGGAAAATGCTGCACGTATTGAGGGTGACATCGCTGTTGAAAACAACACGATAGAGCATAACAATCAAAATATCGAAAGAATAAGGCTGGAAATCGACGGACTGCGCGGAAGCGACGAAACCGCTAAAGAGAATGTTTTAAACGAGAAAAAACGTCTTGATGAAAAACGCGAAAGCTTAAAGCAAAACAGCGATGAAATTTCTTGTACCAATGCCGATATGAATGCATTGCTTACAAAGAGCGAGGGCTTTTCAAAGCAGATTGAAGAGCTTGTAATGAAGCTTAACGCACTCAGTCGCGACGAATCGGGAGCACAGGTGCAGATGGTAACGGCACAGACCGCTCTTTCGGAAATTGCCGCGCGCAGAGGGGCTGTGAACAATAACAAGGTTGAGCTTGAGAGCGCGCTGAAAGGCTATGAAGAAGAGCTTAAAAAGCTGTATGTCGATCGCGAAACGCTGCAGGATTCAATAAAGAGCTACGATAACGCCGCAGAGGGCTACAAAATGCGTTATGATGTGCGAAAATCAAGTGCGGACAAGCTGCAAAAAGAGCTTGAAAACAAGAGCCTTGAGCTTAAAGACACAGAGCGCCGTACAGAGCTTTTAAAAGAGCTTGAAAAGAATATGGAAGGCTTTCAGCACGCCGTCAAAAAGGTTATAAAGGAAGCGGAAAAGGGCACACTGCGCGGTATTTGCGGACCGGTTATAAGGCTTATTAAGGCAGACGCAAAGCATTCTGTCGCTATTGAGACCGCACTTGCAGCAGCCGCACAAAACATCGTGGTTGAAACAGAGGGCGACGCAAAGCGCGCAATAAAGCTGCTTAAGGAAACAAAGGCAGGCAGAGCAACATTTTGGCCTGTTTCGACAGCTAAAAGCAGACCGTTCGGTGAAAAGGGCATGGAAGAGCTCGACGGCTTTGTGGGCATTGCGGCAGACCTTGTTGAGTGCGACAAAAAATACCGTGAGGTAGTATATTCGCTTTTAGGCGGCATCTTAGTGGCAACCGACCTTGACGCTGCGGTTGATATTGCCGCAAAATACGGCAGGAAATATAAGGTCGTTTCTTTAGACGGGCAGGTGGTAAACACCGGCGGTTCGCTTACCGGCGGCTCGCTTTCCAAACACACGGGACTTTTAAGCCGTGCCGGAGAGATTGAAAAGCTCGGATTAAAGACTGCAAAGCTTCAAAACGAGATTAAAGAAAAGCAATCGGAACTTAATGCCGCCTTGCAAAGTCTTGAGGCAACCCAAAAAGACATTGCCGAGACAGAGCTTGAAAGAAAAACCGCAAACGAGGACTTAATAAGGGTGCTTGGCGAGCTGCGCCGTATCGACGATATGAAAAGCTCGGCAGAATCAGGGTTAAAATCACTTGAAAAGGAAAGTGCCGACCTTGATGAAAGAGAAGTGCAGCTTGAAGGACAGATAAAGGCTGCCGACAACGGCATTGAAGGTTTTAAAGCGGAAAAGTCAGAGCTTGAAGCCAAAATGGAAGAGATATCGGGCGGCAGAACGGGGCTTGAGGACAGGCGCCGCGAGCTGTCGGCTCGTCTTACCGAATTAAGGCTTAAGAATGTGGAGCTGCAAAAGGATATTGAGCAGATTGAAAGGAACGCAAAGCAGCTGGAACAAATGATATCCGACCGCACATACCGCGCAGAGCAGCTTGACCTTCAGATAAAGCAGCTTGAAGAGCACAACCGCGCTCTTTTTGAAAGGATAGAAAGTCTTAAAAACGACATTTCAAATTCCAAACAGCGAGCAGCCGAGATGCTTAATAATGCGGAAAAGCTGCGATTGGAGCGCGACGAAAACGAAAAGCAGACGGTGGAAAGCAGAGCGGAAGAAAGACGTCTGCTTGAAAGCCGTGAAAATCTCGGCAAGGAGCTTGCGCGTTTGCAAGAGCGCCGAGAGGTTATGACTAACGAATACGACAACATAATAAAGCGGCTTTTCGATGAATACGAGCTTACAAGAAGTGAGGCGGAACAGCTTAACATTCAGCTTGACGACCCGTCGATAGCAAAAAAAGAGCTTGCCGAAATAAAATCCAAGATGAAAGCGCTTGGCAACGTCAATGTCGGAGCTATTGAGGAATATCGTGAAGTTAGTGAAAGATATGAATTTTATAAGGTGCAGATCGACGATGTTGAAAAGACGCGCACCGAGCTTTATAAACTCATAAACAATTTAACAGGCACAATGCGTGATATGTTTACCGACGGCTTCGGAAAAATCAACCGCAACTTCCAAAAAACATTCACCGACCTTTTCGGCGGAGGCAGCGCGGAGCTGATTTTATCCGACCCCGAAAACGTGCTTGAAAGCGGCATTGATATTTCCGTGCGCATACCAGGAAAAACCGTTTCCAAAATAGAACCGTTGTCCGGCGGAGAAAAGGCGCTTGTTGCAATATCGATTTACTTTGCGATTATGATGGTAAATCCTCCGCCTTTCTGTCTTTTGGACGAGGTGGAATCGGCGCTTGACGAGGTAAACGTCGACAGAGTTGCCGAGTATATGCACCATATGAACGACTCAACGCAGTTTATCTGCATAACCCACCGCAGAGGCACAATGGAGGCTGCCGATATGCTTTACGGCGTTACAATGCAGGAAAAGGGCGTTTCAAAGCTGCTGGAGCTTAATGTTGCGGAGCTTGAAAAGAAGCTTAATATCAATAACTAATTTATAATCGGGAGTGGAAGGCTTAATGGGACTGTTTTCTAAAATCAACGCAGGGCTTAAAAAAACACGCGATTCGTTTGTCGGCGCGGTAACGGGAATTGTTAACAGCTTTACAAAAATTGACGAAGAGCTTTTTGAAGAGCTTGAGGAAACAATGATAATGAGCGATATGGGAATGCCGACCGCGGAGCACATTACCGAATTGCTCAGAAAAAAGGTGAAAGAGCAAGGAGTTACCGACCCCAAGGTGATCAAAGACCTGCTTGAGGAAATTATAACAGAGCTGTTAGGACAAGACGAAGGCTTGAAGCTTTCCACCGCCCCTTCCGTAATTCTTGTAATAGGCGTTAACGGCGTTGGTAAGACCACCACAATAGGAAAGCTTGCGGCAAGGCTTAAAAGCGAGGGCAAAAAGGTTATGCTTGCTCCTGCGGATACATTTCGCGCGGCGGCAATCGACCAGCTTGAGATATGGAGCGAAAGAGCCGGCGTTGATATTGTGAAAAGCACCGAGGGCAGCGATCCGGCATCGGTTGTTTTCGACGCGCTTAATGCCGCAAAAGCAAGGGGTGCCGATGTGGTTATCTGCGATACCGCAGGAAGGCTGCACAACAAGAAAAATCTTATGGACGAGCTTGCGAAAATATCGCGCGTTATTTCAAGAGAGTGCCCCGATGCCGACATTGAAAATCTGCTTGTGCTTGACGCGGCAACGGGTCAAAACGCGGTCAATCAGGCAAGAGAGTTTAAAAATGTCGCCGATATAACGGGAATCGTGCTTACAAAGCTCGACGGCACTGCGCGAGGCGGCATTGTGCTTTCAATTTGCAATGAGCTTAAGATTCCCGTGAAATTCATAGGCGTGGGCGAGCAGGTTGACGACCTGCAACCCTTTGACGCAGCACAGTTTGCGCATTCGCTTTTTGCGGCGGAATGAAATCGGTATTTTCTAAAAAACAGATTATAAATTATGAAAAATATTTTAAAAAATGAAAACAAAATCGGAGGAAATAAATGTTAACATCAAAACAGCGTGCCAAGCTTCGCTCAATGGCAAATTCTATGGACACAATATTACAAGTGGGTAAAGAGGGAATAAGCGAGCAAACGATTAAATCGATCGATGAGGCACTTGAAGCTCGCGAGCTTATTAAGTGCCGTGTGCTTGAAACCTCGCCCACATCTTCGCGCGAAACGGCGGACGAAATTGCAAAAAAAGTGGGCGCCGATGTGGTGCAGGTTATCGGCTACCGTTTTATACTTTTCAGACCGGCAAGCAAAGCGGAAAACCGCAAAATCTCTCTTAAAGGTTAAAAGCTATGGGAAAAACGGTATTGTTCGGCGGAACATTCAATCCGCCGCACCTGTTTCACGAAAAGCTTATAAAGATTCTTTGCGATATGCAAGACATCTCAAGCGTGCTGCTGGTGCCGACGGGGGTGCCTGTGCACAAGGCTTGCGCACAGCTTGCGACACCTGAACAGCGGCTCGAAATGTGCCGCATTGTGGCTGCCAAATTCGAAAAGGCGGACGTTTGGAATGTGGAGCTTGAAAGAAAGCAAAAAAGCTATACCTATTACACCGTTAAGGAGTTTTGCGAAACGTTTGGCGAAAAACCCGGTTTTGTCTGCGGTGCGGATATGCTTGTAACGCTGCCCACTTGGTATAACTACCGAAAGCTTGTTAAAATGTGCGAGCTTTTTGCGGTTTTCAGAAAGGGCTGCGACCGTGCGGAGTTTGACCGTCTGGCAGAGAAAATAAGGCTTGACGGCGGCACGGTGAACATTATTGAGTGCGAGCTTTCGCCGCTTTCTTCAAGCGACGTGCGACGAATGGTGTATAAAGGCGACAACCTTGAGAATGCCGTTTCAAAAGAAATTGAGGAATATATAAAGGTCAATCGCCTTTATCTGGAGGACTCGGATATGACTGTTGAGGAATATAAAGAGCATTTGCAAAAGCGGCTTTCCGAAAAGCGGTATTTTCATTCGCTTTGTGTGGCGGAAGAAGCGGTGCGGCTTGCAGACCGCTACGGCGGCGACAGAAGCAAAGCATATCTTGCGGGACTTTTGCACGATGTGCTTAAAGATACCGACGATAAAGAACAGTTGAAATTTGCAAAACAATTTGGTATAATACTCAGTGATTTGGAACTGAATGCGCCGAAGCTGTATCATTCCATAATCGGCAGCGAGTATATAAGGCAGGTATTGGGAGTTACAGACCCCGAGATTATCAGCGCCGTGAGGTATCACACTACGGCAAAAGCCGATATGACGCTGCTTGAAAGAATACTGTACCTTGCGGATTACACTTCGCGCGACCGCGATTATGACGGAGTTGACAAGATGCGCGAAGCAGTTGAGCAGAGTATGGAAAAGGCAATGAAGATTGCACTTCAGTACACAGTTGAGGATCTGACCTCGCGCGGGTTGCCGGTGCACCCCGACACACTTGCGGCGTATGAGCAATATGCAAAATAGAATACACTCTTTTTAATGCCGAACAGTCGGCGGTATGGCTTTAATTACCGTGGCTTAGTGCACAGCGTGAAAGGAGCTTTTTAAAACAATGGATTTTGATTTTGAAAATATGGGCGATGAATTTGAAAACGAGCCGCAAAACGCAAGCGGTGACGCGCCTAAAAACAACGGCGACGATTTTCAGTATATAGATATAAGAAGCAATTCGGCGGAATCAGAGTTGCAGGCGGATACCGCAGGAACGGAGGATATTATGAGCCATTCCTCAAAAACGCTGAAGGATAAGACCGACAAAAACGGTAAAAAGAAGAAAAATAAAAAGCGTATAATAATCAACAGTGTGACCTCGGTTATACTTGCTGTTTGCGTTATGCTTACAACTGTGATGGGTTGGTATGTTTCCAATGCCGATACTTCTTTGCAGAAAATACCGATTTTACGTTGGCTTTTCGGCGCTGCAAAATACGGAGATATTAGCTATGACGATGCAAATAAAACCGAAAGCGGCGATTTTGAAAAGCTTATGAAATCAATCAGCAGCGACGTTACCTACTTTTTGGTTGTCGGCTGCGATTGGACGGATTCAAAGCAGACCGACGTTATAGTAGTTGTTTGTATGGACCACAAAAATAACAGGGTAAGTATGCTGCAAATACCGCGTGACACCTATGTTAACGGCAGTTCGGACAACAAGATAAACTCAGTTTATAACAGTGCGCGTCAAGGCGAGCTTAAGATAAACGCGCTTAGGCGTTGCCTTTCATCGCAGCTCGGTATTCCTATAGACCACTATATTCTGTTTTCAATCGAGGGCGCCGTTAATGTTGTTGACGCAGTCGGCGGCGTTACGATGAATTTTAAAAACAAAATCAGAATTGAAAATCCTCTGAAATTCGGAAAGTACTATACAATAGGTCCGGGCAAGGTTAAAATGTCAGGCAAGGACGCAATAGGCTTTATGCGCAAGCGTATGGGCAACCAAAGCGAGGACGAAAACTACGATGGCTCGGATATAGGTCGTGTTAAACAGCAGCGTAAATTCTATGCTGCGCTGTTTAAAGAGCTTATGAATATGTCCACAACCGAGATTTGGAAGATTGCGAACAGCTGCTTTAATCAGGTTCAAACCGACCTGACTCTTAACGAAACAGTGGCGTATACTCTTGCCGCCAAAAATCTTAAAATGGAGGATATCCACATATTCGGTCTGCCGGGACAAGCCTGCAGCTACGGTCTTTCATATTACTCGGTGCATAAGGACGATTACGTTACCTGCTTTAATACCTATTTCAATCCTTACGGCACTCCTATAACCGAGGAAGAGATCACGATTCCAGAGATATACAAGATTGCGGGATATGCAAAGAACGATTATTGGATGTCAACCGACGATTCAACACTTAAAGACTATTAAAAAAATCGAAAGCGTGAATGTATTTGGAAACAAAAGAAATTTTAAAACTTGCCGCCTCGGCGCTGGACAGTAAAAAGGCAGTTGATATGTCTGCCGTGCACGTGGGCGACCTGACGGTTATAACCGAGTATTTTTTGCTGGCTTCGGCAACTTCTTCAACACACGTAAGAGCGCTTGCAGATGAGGTTGAAGATAAGCTGAGCAAAGCAGGCGTTGAGCCGTTGCATATTGAGGGCAAAGCCACAAATTGGATACTGCTTGATTACGGCAGCGTTATCGTGCACGTTTTTACGCGCGACGCAAGGGAGTTTTATAATCTTGACCGCATTTGGCAAGACGGCGAACACATTGAGCTTGGGGATATTATTGAGAGCGGCAAGGAAGGTTAACGGCAATGAAATACGAGTACAAAGCAATTGAAAAAAAGTGGCAGGATATTTGGGACAAGGAACAAACCTTTAAAGCCGGAACGGATTACAGCAAGCCGAAGTTTTACGCACTTGTTGAGTTCCCTTATCCGTCGGGGCAGGGCTTGCACGTAGGTCACCCACGCTCGTATACGGCGCTTGATATTGTAAGCCGTAAAAAGAGGTTGCAGGGCTTTAACGTGCTGTATCCTATGGGCTGGGACGCATTTGGTCTGCCGACTGAAAACTATGCGATTAAAAACCACGTTCACCCTGAGATTGTAACAAACAAAAACATTGAAAACTTTAAGCGTCAGCTTAAGAGTCTCGGTTTTTCGTTTGATTGGAGCCGAGAGGTTAACACCACAGACCCGTCTTATTACAAATGGACGCAGTGGATTTTTATTCAGATGTTCAAAAAGGGTCTTGCATATAAAAAAGAGATGTCGGTTAACTGGTGCACCTCTTGCAAATGCGTGCTTGCAAACGAAGAGGTGGTAAACGGTGTCTGCGAACGCTGCGGCAGCGAAGTCGTGCACAAGGTTAAAAGCCAATGGATGCTTAAAATAACCGAGTATGCCGACAAGCTTCTTAAAGGTCTTGACGATGTTGATTATATTGAGCGTGTTAAGATTCAACAGCGCAATTGGATAGGTCGTTCAACCGGTGCCGAGGTGCGTTTCGGCACAACTGCCGGTGATGTTTTAGAGGTTTACACAACACGATGCGACACACTTTTCGGCGCTACATATATGGTAATGTCGCCCGAGCACCCGTTCCTTGAAAAGTGGAAGGGTCTGCTTAAAAACAATGACGAAATAAAGGCATACCAAGAGGCTGCCGCGCGCAAATCGGAATTTGAACGCACTGAAGTAGCTAAGGATAAAACAGGTGTTAAGCTTGAGGGCGTTACAGCCATTAACCCCGTTACAAACAAGGAGATACCGATTTATATCTCGGACTACGTTTTAATTTCTTACGGAACTGGTGCGATTATGGCTGTTCCTGCTCATGATACCCGTGACTGGGAGTTTGCAAAGAAATTCGGGCTGCCGATAATCGAGGTAGTTGCGGGCGGCAAGGACGTTCAGCAAGAAGCGTTTACAGATTGCGCAACAGGTATTTTGTGCAACTCAGGCTTTTTGAACGGACTTACGGTTGAAGAAGCAAAGAAAAAGATGCTTGAATATCTGGAAACCAACAAAATCGGCGAAGCAAAAACAACATACCGTCTGCGCGATTGGGTATTCTCGCGTCAGCGTTATTGGGGTGAGCCGATTCCTGTTGTTGAATGCGAAAAGTGCGGATATGTTACAGTTCCCGAATCCGAGCTGCCGTTAAGGCTGCCCGAAGTCGACTCCTATGAGCCGAGTGAAACGGGAGAATCTCCGCTTTCAAAAATAACCGATTGGGTAAATACCACTTGCCCTTGCTGCGGCGGTCCTGCAAAAAGAGAGACCGACACAATGCCGCAGTGGGCAGGCTCTTCGTGGTATTTCCTGCGCTATTGCGATCCGCATAACGATAAGGAGCTTGCATCGAAAGAGGCACTCGAATATTGGATGCCTGTTGATTGGTATAACGGCGGAATGGAGCACACCACTCTTCACCTGCTTTACAGCCGTTTTTGGCACAAGTTCCTTTATGATATCGGCGTTGTTCCCACTTCCGAACCGTATGCAAAGCGCACAAGCCACGGTATGATACTCGGTGAAAACGGCGAAAAAATGTCGAAATCCCGCGGAAATGTTGTTAATCCCGATGATATTGTAAACGAATACGGCGCCGATACAATGCGCCTTTACGAAATGTTTATCGGCGATTTTGAAAAATCCGCTCCGTGGAGTCCTAAGTCGATAAGGGGCTGCAAGCGCTTCTTGGAACGTGTTTGCTCCCTTACGGATATTATTAACGACAGCAATGAATATTCCAAAAATCTTGAAACCCACTTTAATCGCGCGGTTAAAAAGGTTACAGAGGATATAGACGCGCTTAAAATGAATACTGCAATTGCAACGCTTATGTCGCTTATTAACGATATTTACGCAGAGGGCTCAATCACCAAAAAAGAGTTCAAAGTGTTTATAACCTTGCTTAATCCGTTTGCTCCGCATTTAACCGAGGAGCTTTGGCAGCAAGCAGGCTTTGAAGGTATGCTTAACAAGACCGAATGGCCGAGCTTTGATCCCGACAAATGCATCGACAAATCGGTTGAAATCGTGGCGCAGGTAAACGGTAAGATAAAGTGCAAGCTTAATGTTGACACCGATATTTCGGCAGACGACGCATTGAGCCTTGCAAAAGCACAGCCGGCGGTTATAGAGGCGATGAGTGGCAAAACGGTTATTAAAGAGCTTTATGTTCCCAAAAAGCTTGTTAATATCGTGGTGAAATAAGCTATGTTTTACATCGCAAAACCGGTTTCTCATATATCGGTTGCAGCACTTTAAAAACGCAACGCAAAAATTGTGCACAAATGTCTTGACAAAGTTGTGTTTTGCGTGATATAATCAGTTGTATATCGGAGAATCCTCGGTATTGGTTAACCGATTGCAGGCTTAGTACCACGGAGGGAGGGACAAACAGATGAGCCAAGTCAGAATTAAAGAGAATGAATCTCTTGATAACGCACTTAGGCGTTTTAAAAGGCAGACCCAGAAGGATGGAGTCATTCAGGAGGTCCGCAAAAGAGAGCATTACGAGAAGCCTTCCGTAAAGCGTAAAAAGAAATCCGAGGCTGCGCGCAAGCGTAAGTTCCGCTAAAGGCAGAATAAACGGCTGTTTCATATGCTCCGAAAGGGGTGTTGTGGAACAGCCGCTTGTGTTATTATTACAAAATTTTCCGAAAAACGACGGAGGAAAAAATGCTTAAACCAAATAAAATGCTGCACCGTGTAACGGATATAACGCCGGAAACGCTCAGTAAACTCGGCGCAAAGGCGTTGGCACTTGATATAGACAATACGCTTTCCACTCATCACGGCAAGCAGATTTTAGAAGGACTTACCGAATGGCTTGAAATGATGAAAGAAAGCGATGTGCCGCTGCTGCTTTTTTCGAATTCAAAAGAATTCAGGGTGCAGCCGTTTGCGAAAAGGCTGGGGCTTGATTATATATCGTTGGGATTAAAGCCGCTGCCGTTTGGATTTTTCATAGCTGCCAAAAAGCTGAAGGTCAAAAGAAAAGAGCTGGTTCTTGCGGGCGACCAGATTTTTACAGATGTGCTGGGGGCAAGGCTCGCCGGCGCAAAGGTTGTGTTGCTTGACCCAATTAAGCCCGAGGATAAATTAAGCTTTCGTGTACGTCGTGCGGCGGAAAAGGGACTTCGTGAAAAATACAAAAGGAGATGCTTGTGATGAGTGCAAATTTCGGACCGGCAGGCAATGCGGAATCGTTCTCGGCAATGGGATATAAAAACAGCCTTGATATTCCCGAATACATTGAGAAAATGGGACTCGACGCTTATGAATACCAATGCGGCAGAGGTGTTAAAATCGGCGAGGATAAAGCCGATATGCTCGGCAGGCTTGCCGCTGAAAAGGGAATAAAGCTCTCGCTGCACGCTCCGTACTACATCTCGATGTCATCGGTTGAAGAGCAAAAGCGCGATAATTCGGTCGATTACATTTTGGCGTCGGCAAGGGCGGTTAACGCAATGGGCGGCAGCCGCATTGTGGTGCATACAGGCTCGTGCGGAAAGCTGCCGCGCGAAGAGGCGTTGCGGCTTGCAAAGGACACTATGAAAAAAGCAATTGCGGCGCTTGATAACGAGGGACTCGGCAACATTCGTGTGTGTCCGGAAACTATGGGAAAAATGAATCAGCTCGGAACCTTGGAGGAGGTTTTGGAGCTTTGCACACTTGATGAAAGGCTGCTGCCGTGTATTGATTTCGGTCACTTGAACGCAAGAACGCTCGGCGCTCTTAAAGAAAAGCAGGACTTTGCCGCAGTGCTCGACGCTATTGAAAATAAGCTCGGTGCGGCACGACTTAAGGAATTTCACTCGCACTTTTCAAAAATAGAGTATACCGCAGGCGGCGAAAAACGGCACCTGACATTTGAGGACACTGTTTTCGGGCCCGATTACGAGCCGCTTATTGAACTGATTTATGAAAGAGGGCTGTGCCCGACTGTTATTTGCGAATCGGCAGGGACACAGGCGGAGGACGCGCTTGCAATGAAAAAACTTTATGAAAGCCTCGGCGAATCTGTCGCGCCTTAAAAGAATTAAATCTTTTTGCAAGACCGAACGGCAAGTAAAGCACAGTTGATAATCGGTGCACCTTGCTGCCGCACTTCGGTAAGCCGAGCCGCGCGGACGCGCCCACCGTGAAACGGTGGCAAAGCCTGCGGCTTTGTGCCCGTTTTTTCATACA
>OLWW01000755.1_pt1 | contig 16681 bp, 17 predicted proteins | sample 1673991 | NCBI WGS metagenome assembly OLWW01 (sample SAMEA103958136, study PRJEB25191) | human gut metagenome
GAGGACATCCGCACCCTGCGCCGGGCGCTGGAACAGGCCGGGGCCGGGCAGATCCGCATTTTTGCCAAGATCGAGAGCCTTGCGGGAGTACAGGCCCTGCCGGAGTTCCTACCCCTTGTGGATGAAGTGGTCATTGCCCGCGGGGACCTTGGCAACGCTATGCCCCTGTGGGAGCTGCCCCGGTGCCAGAAACAGCTTTCGGCGGTCTGCCGGTCTGCCGGGGTGCCCTTTATGGTGGTGACCCAGATGCTGGACAGCATGCACACCCGGGCTGTACCCACCCGCGCCGAGGTGAGCGACATCTACAACGCCGTACTGGACGGCGCATCCAGCCTGATGCTCACCGGCGAGACCGCCGCCGGGCAGTATCCGGTGCAGGCCATGGAGTATCTGGTGCGCACCGCCCGCACGGCGATGTAAGAGGAAGAATTATTTTTTATTTGGGCTTCCGAAAAGTCTGCGGACTTTTCGGAAGCCCTTTTTCACGGAAAGGGGGCGTGACCGAGAGATATTTTTCCGCAAAAAACGGCAAAGGGATAGCATCTTTTGTCTGCTTCCTGTATAATACAGGTAAAATCAACTGAAGTCAGAAAGGTTTATCGTTTATGGGCATCGTAGTCATCGGAGCTGTTTTTGTGGATATCAAGGGCTATCCCCTTTCCACCTATATCCCCGGCGGGCGCAACGCCGGACGCATTGAGCAGGTACACGGCGGTGTGAGCCGCAACGTGGTGGAGGATATCGCCAACGTGGAGCTGCGCCCCACCTTTGTGGGTCTGGTGGATGACACCGGCATGGGACAGGATGTCATCGACAAGCTGGCAAGGCACAAGGTCAACACCCGCTTTATCCAGAAAAAGCCGGACGGCATGGGCACATGGCTGGCCATTTTTGACAACGACGGCGATGTGCACGCCGCCATCTCCAAGCGACCGGACACCACCCCGCTGACCGGCCTGCTGCAGGAGCAGGGCGATGAGATCTTTGCAGACTGCGATTCCATTGCACTGGAGCTGGACCTCGAAAAAGAAACGGTGAAGCAGACCCTGCGCTACGCTAAAAAGTACGGCAAAAAGGTGTTTGCCGTAGTCTCCAACATGAGCATTGCCATGGAGCGGCGGGATTTTTTGCAGCAGATCGATTGTTTCGTCTGCAACCAGCAGGAGGCCGGGCTGCTGTTCTCGGATGACTACGACCACCTCTCCCCGGACGAAATGTGCCGGGTGCTCACGGGCAACGTGCGCAGCGCCAACATTCCCAGCATGGTGGTGACCATGGGCGGGCAGGGCGCGGTATACGCCTGTGCAGACGGCAGCTGCGGCATCGTACCCGCCAAAAAGGTGGATGTCATGGACACCACTGGCGCGGGGGACGCCTTCTTTGCCGGCACGGTCATCGGCCTGACCTACGGCAAAACGCTGGCAGAAGCCTGCGAGATCGGCAGCCGTCTTGCTGCTTCGGTCATCTGCATCACCGAGAACGTCTGTCCCCGCTTCCGCCCGCAGGAGTTCGGGCTGGATGTGCCGGTGGTGGATTAACGGTTGGATTTTTGCGCAAAACCGCATTTTCCCCCTTGACAGAAGCGGCAGTTTCTGGTATCAATAAAAATGATAAAGGGGAGTAAAGGGCAGCCCGCCGGTCAAGGCTTTTTTCCGGCAGGCCGCTGCATGGCAGCGTCATCACGGCAGCAATGCCCGATGTCATGTGTTCGCTTGAGACTTTTGTCACAGATCTTACGCTGTGGCAAGGGTCTCTTTTTTTCTTGCCGCAGCATCAAAACAAAAGGAGGCAGAAAAACAATATGAATTTCTGGAACACATTCGCCGCGCTCTTTTCAAACTTCGGGGCGCTGACATGGCAGATGGTGGTCATGTGGGGCATCGGTGCCCTGCTCATTTACCTTGCCATCGTCAAAAAAATGGAGCCCAGTCTGCTGCTGCCCATGGGGTTCGGCGCCATTCTGGTCAATCTTCCCGCATCCGGTGCCATCACGCAGGGAGACACCGTTGGCCCCATCTCTGCCCTGTTCGAGGCAGGTATGTCCAACGAGCTGTTCCCGCTGCTGCTGTTCATCGGCATTGGTGCCATGATCGATTTTGGCCCGCTGCTGGAAAAGCCGTGGCTCATGCTGTTTGGCGCAGCGGCACAGTTCGGCATCTTTTTCACCCTGTTTCTGGCCGGGTTCTTCTTTGATATGAAGGACGCCGCGTCCATTGCGGTCATCGGCGCAGCGGACGGCCCCACCGCCATTTTTGTGGCAAACACCCTGAAATCCCAGTATCTGGGCGCTATTATGGTGGCAGCTTACAGCTACATGGCACTGGTACCCATCGTGCAGCCGCCGGTCATCCGCCTGCTGACCACCCAGAAGGAGCGCCGCATCCGTATGCCCTACGAAAAAGGCAACGTCACCCAGCTGACCAAGATCCTGTTCCCTGTTGTGGTCACGGTGGTCGCCGGTCTGGTAGCCCCGGCCAGCGTGGCGCTGGTGGGCTTTTTGATGTTCGGCAACCTGCTGCGGGAATGCGGGGTGCTGAACTCCCTGAGCGAGACCGCCCAGAACGTACTGGCAAACCTCATCACCCTGCTGCTGGGTCTGACCGTAGCCGGGCAGATGACCGCCGACAAGTTTGTCCGTCCGGACACTTTGCTCATCATGGCACTGGGTCTTGTGGCCTTTATCTTTGATACCGCCGGCGGCGTGCTGTTCGCCAAGTTGCTGAACCTCTTCCTGCCCGAGGGCAAAAAGCTGAACCCTATGATCGGCGCGGCAGGCATTTCGGCCTTTCCCATGAGCGGACGCGTGGTCAACAAGATGGGTCTGGCCGAGGACAACCAGAATTTCCTGCTGATGTATTCCATCAGCGTCAACGTTTCCGGGCAGATCGCATCCGTCCTTGCCGGCGGACTGATCCTTTCCCTGATGGCTTAACGGAGGTGCCTTTATGCTTCATCTTTCTTCCTGGATGACCACCCTGCCCATGATGCTCATCGGCATGACCGGTATCCTGCTGGTCATCGGCTTTCTCGTGCTGGTTGTGATGGCTCTGAACTGCCTCACCCGCCGCAAGTAAAAGAAAAAAATAGGATAAGCAAGCCGCCCGGGAGGATCTGCAGATCTTCCCGGGCGGCTTTTTTCACAGGCGCGGACAGTGCAGTTTTTGCAAAATTCATCCCCGGGCGTCCTGCCGGGTGGTGCTGAAGTACTCCTTGGGGGTCATGCCGTACTCCTTTTTAAAGGCGCGGAAAAAGTGGTTGTAGCCGCCAAAGCCGCTGGTCTTGTACACCTCGGTGATGGGCAGCCCCTGCTCGATGAGGGTGCAGCAGCGGTCTAACCGCGCCTTTACGATATAGCGGTGCACCGTCTGCCCGGTCTGGCGTTTAAATTCCCGGGCAATATGTTCCCGGGAGACGAAAAACTCCTTTTCCAGCCGCTCCAGCGTCAGTTCCTCGGTAAGGTGCGCCTGAATAAACAAAAACACCTCGTCCAGCATCAGGTGGTGACGGCTGACCGATGCGGTGTGGAACTCCGCATGGATGCAGGCACGCAGCGCCAGCACCACAAACATTTGCAGAATACCGTGCTCGAACACCGCTGCACCGAACTGGGTGCGCTCCTGCGGGAGCATCAGCAGCTTCCGGGCAAGGTTTTTCAGCAGCATATAGATCTGGCTGTCCGGGCGCACAGCCACCTGCCGGAAGGGCACCACGTTGAAGCTTTTTTCAAGGTCGGTGTCTGCGTCCGAAAGCTGCGCCAACGTCTGGGGGGACAGCTGCACCCGAATAAGTTCCAGCGGGCCGTAAGCACCGGCGTATTCCAGTCTGCCGCCCTGACCGGGCTTGAAGATGATGAGATTCTGCTGCTGTGCGGGCAGTACCACCTCGCTGCACCGGAACACGCCGCTGCCCCGCATGACCAGAAACAAATCATAATACGCGCCGGAATAAAATTCCCGGACGGCGCTCTGCTCAAAAAAATAACGCTTGACTGTATAGTTCACCAAAAATCCCTCCGTAAAACTGTCATGTGCAACAGTTTGTTGTACACAACATAAAAGTACAACTGTTATAATTGCATAATACATCAATTTGCGATAGTTTTCAATCATTTTTTGGATATGCATTGATGGAAATTTAACGTATAATGCAAACGTAGAAAAGAGGCTTGTGCGAAAAGTCTCGTGGTTTCACTGTTTTTAAGGAGGATAAAACACAATGGACCAGAAAAAGACCGTCCGACCCTTCTCCATGAAGGACAAGATCGGCTATACGCTGGGCGATTTGGGCTGCTGCTTCACCGAGCAGTACCGCGCCATGTATCTGTCGATCTTCTACACCCTGATCCTGCAGGTCAACCCCTTCCACGTGGGTATCCTGCTGCTGGTCACCAAGATCTGGGACGCCGTGAATGACCCCATCATCGGTGCCATCGTGGATTCTCGCAAAGCCACCAAGGGCGGCAAGTTCATCCCTTGGATCCGCGCCTTCTCCTTCCCCATGGCAGTGCTGTGCATCCTTGGCTTTGTCAATGTGGGCAATATCAACTACGGCCTGCGTCTGGCCTACATGTTCGTCACCTACGTTCTGTACGAGGCACTGTACACCTGCGTCAACGTGCCCTTCGGTACTCTGTCCAGCGTGATGACCGATGATGTCAGCCAGCGCACCGCACTGTCCCGCTACCGCAGCCTTGGCGGCACCATCTTCATGACCGTCATGGTCATGATCGGCCCCCTGTTCCTGTATGTGGACAACAAGCCCGTGGCTGGCCGCTTCCTGATGCTGGCCTGCATCTGCGCTCTGCTGGGTCTGCTGTGCCTGCAGATCACCTGCGTGTGGTGCAAGGAGCGCGTGGAAGTGCCCGAGCGTCCGCAGGGCGAAAAGCTGAACTACCTGCATGTGCTCAAGGAGATCTCTCACAATAAGGCTCTGCTGGGCGTTATGTTCTTCAGCCTGACCGGCATGATCGGTGCTTCCGTGGTCAACGGTCTGAACACCTACCTGTATAAGGACTTCTTCGGCAACGTTAAAATTCAGGCTGTCTCCGGTATGCTGAGCGTGCTGTACGCTGTGCTGTCCTTTGCCATCACCCAGCCTCTGGCCAACAAGTTCGGCAAGAAGGAGTGGTGCTGCATGGGCGCCGGCTTTGCCGCCATCGTGTTCGGCATCCTGTTCTTCTTCCCCGTCCACAACCCCGTGGCCTTCATCGTCATCAACGGTATCTGCTATCTGGGCGCTTCCGGCATGCAGGTGCTGATCTGGGCTATGGTCAACGACGCCATCGACTACCATGAGCTGCAGACCGGCGAGCGCAACGAGGGCATCGTTTACTCCACCTACTCCTTCTTCCGCAAGCTTGCAAGCGCCATTTCCGGCAGCCTGTCCAGCTTTGTGCTGGGTGCCATCGGCTACAACGTGACCGCAGGCGCTGTGCAGACCGCAGGCGTTGTGAACGCCATCTGGAAGAGCTACACCGGCGTCTACTTCCTGGGCTACGGCATTGCAGTTGCCATCCTGTTCTTCGTCTACCCCCTGACCAAGCAGAAGACTGCCGAGATGCTGACCGAGCTGAAGGCTCGCCGCGCCGCAAAGGAGAGCAAGTAAACCATGAAGATCTTACAGGTTCAGTTTAAAAACCGCAATGGCCACACCCTGCGCGGCATCGTGACCCTGCCCGACACCGAGGGCAAGGTACCCTTTGTGGTGCATCTGCACGGCTTTGCCGGCAGCTGCAGCGGCTACAAGTCCATGTACACCCATCTGTCCCGCGCTCTGGCAGCGCAGGGCATCGGCAGCGCCCGGTTCGATTTCTACGGCAACGGCGAGAGCGACGGCGAGTTCGAGGATATGAGCTTCGACGGCCTGCACACCGATGCACAGGATATCTTTGCATGGGCCGCTGAGCAGCCCTATGTGGACAGCGAAAAGCTGTTCCTCTCCGGTCAGAGCATGGGCGGCTACATTGCCGCTTCCTGCGCACCGGTCATCCAGCCCCACGGCCTGATCCTGCTGTGCCCGGGCGCCGGGATGTGGTTCGGCTGCGCACAGCGTGCCGACGGCGTTGTGCAGACCGGCAAGGACTACACCGACATGGAGGGTCTGTGCTACAAGATGGCCTTTAACTACGAGATGGCCAAGCACCCCGATCCCTTTACCGAGGCCAAGGGCTACAACGGCCCGGTGCTGCTGCTGCGCGCCGACGATGACCGTCTGGTGGACGAGGGCACCTGCAGCCGTTACGCACAGGTGTACACCGCACCCGAGGTGGACACCATTGCAGGCGGCGGCCACAACTTTGCCACGCTGGCAGCCCGTGCCGCCGTGGAGGAAAAGACCGCAGCATTCATCAAAGCAAATCTGTAAAGCAAAGCGTATCTGCAAGGAGGCTTTTGTATGGAAAACGTAATTCTGCAGCCCATCGAGGTGGGCGGACAGACCTTTAAAAACCGCATCATGTTCCCCCCGCTGACCACCGGCTACGAGAAAAACGGCATGATCAGCGAGCAGGACATGGGCTTCTACACCCGTCTGGCAAAGGGCGGCGTGGGCTACATCGTTATGGGCGATGTGGCACCCATCAACAGCTTTTCTCCCACCCCCAAGCTGTTTGACGACAGCCAGATCCCTGCCTTCAAGGCACTGGCCGACAGCGTACACGCCTACGGCACCAAGCTGGGCGTCCAGATCTTCCACCCGGAGTACGATGTGGACGCCATCAACAGCCTGTTTATGCAGAAGAAGTTTGACGAGATGCGTCAGCGCCTGCACCACGACATGATGTTCTTTACCGATGAGGCCAGCGAGGAGATGCTGATGTCCATCATCGATAAGATGTGCGCCTGCGCAGTGCGTGCCCAGAAGGCCGGTGTGGACGTGATCCAGATCCACGGCGACCGCCTGAACGGCTGCCTGTGCTCCACCCGCATGAACCACCGCACCGATAAGTTCGGCGGCAGTCTGGAGAACCGCGTCCGCTTTGCCCGCATGCTGACCCGCGCCATCCGCAAGGCTGTGCCGGATATGGTCATCGACTACAAGCTGTCCATCGTCACCCCGCAGCGCGGCAAGGGCGGCATTGACGAAGCCGACGCCGTGCAGTTTGCCCAGTGGCTGGTAGAGGACGGCGTGGATATGCTCCACGTTGCGCAGGCCAACCACACCGGCAACATGGCCGACACCATTCCTCCCATGGGCGTACAGCCCTACGGCTTCTTCGTCAAAATCGCCGGGGACATCAAAAAGGCCGTCAATGTGCCGGTCAGCGCCGTGGGTCGTATCGTGGATGCCGAAATGGCTGCGCGTGTCATCGAGAGCGGCATGGCCGACATAGTTGCCATGGGTCGCCCGCTGCTGGCAGACCCCGACTGGGGCACCAAGATCGCTGCCGGGAAGGCCTGCGATATCCGCCGCTGCATCAGCTGCAACAAGGGCTGCACCGATGCCATCCAGAACCGTCAGTTCCTCTCCTGCGTGCTGAACGCGGAGAACGGCTACGAGAACACCCGCAGCATCCAGCCCGCAGCGCAGAAAAAGAAGATCGCCGTCCTCGGCGGCGGCCCTGCCGGTCTGGAAGCCGCCCGTGTGGCAGCGCTGCGCGGCCATGACGTGACCCTGTTTGAAAAGACCACCACTCTGGGCGGCCAGCTGAACATTGCCTGCGTACCTCCCCGCAAGGAGGAGATGCGCCGCGCCGCACAGGACCTGATCCACGCTGTCTGCAACGCCGGTGTGCACCTGTGCATGGGTCAGACCCGCACCGCAGAGCAGCTGAAGGATGCCGGTTTCGAGGCCGTCATCAACGCTGTGGGCGCACACAGCGCCGCACCCCGCATCCCCGGCATCGACAGCGTGAACGTGGCAGATGCATGGAAGGTTCTGGCCGGTGAGCAGCAGGTGTACGGCACGGTTGCCGTCATCGGCGGCGGCATGGTGGGCTGCGAGACCGCAGAGTATCTGGCTGCCCGCGGCTGCAAGGTGTCCGTTATCGAGATGATGGACAAGATCGCCGCAGGCGAGAGCACCACCATTCTGCCCACCCTGCTGGAAAACTATAAGACCTACGGCGTGGAGCAGTACCCCAGCCACAAGGTCAAGGAGTTCCGCATGGACGCCGTCGTCTGCGAGAACAAGGACGGCGCAGAGGTGACCATCCCCTGCGATTACATCGTGCTAGCCATGGGCGCACGCTCCAATGCATTTGACGCTGCTGCGCTGGAAGCTGCCGGTATCCCGGTGTATTCCATCGGCGATGCCGCCGGTAAGGCTGCGGATATCTCCAACGCCATCCGCACCGGTTACGATACCGCCTGCCAGCTGTAAAACAAAAATATCGTTCTATTTGTGGGTCAGAAACGCCTGTGGGCGCTTCTGACCCACTTTTTTTACCCTCTCAGGCAAAGCCGTCAGGGTTTTGCCTCGCCCTCTTAGGGCTCCCAAGGGGAGAGCGGACACGCCCGGAAGCTTTACGGGTCAGCCGGGAACTGTACCGCCACCGCTTAAGTCTTCACCCACCGGGGGAAGGTGGCGCGTAGCGCCGGATGAGGGGCAGCACCAGCTCCCCCGAAGGGGTAGCCAAGGTTTAAAGCCCATTGCTAAAGTATTAGGCATCATGAGGAGACTTTCGGCAGTGCTCTTGGCTCTCCCTTTGAGGAAAGACTTCCACCCGCTCCGGGGGGAAGATGCGCGCAGCGACGAAAGGGGGAAATCTGGCATCGCGCAGCGATGACTGAGAGGGTTTCAACAAAAAAGAGCCATTGCACGTCATTTCGTGCAATGGCTCTTTTGGTATGCTGTTACAGATCCACCACGCTGCCGACCTCGGCGGGGGTGGTGGGCACGGGGCCCAGAGCGGCCTCGTCGGCATCGCGGCGCACCGTAAAGATGGCGCTGCGTCCGGCGGCAAAGTCCGGGTGCCATGTCAGCGCAAGGGTCTGCCAGTCCTCCGGCACGGCGCAGAAGCAGTGCAGCAGCGCACCGCGTCCGGCGGCAAGGTTCAGGGTGAACACCGAGGCGTCCGCCGCGTTCTCGTTGTACAGCGGGGCGGCAAAGCTGCCGCAGGGCACGCTCTGGCCGTTGCAGGCAGCGGTCACGCCGGTGCCCATGCTGTACAGCTGCTCCCGGGTACGCAGACCCCGACTTTGCAGGTAGCTGGTATCCACCGGCAGGCTGGCTGCCGAGAGGTTTTCCACCGAGAGGTACACCAGCACGCCGCCCAGCTCCGGTGCCGGGGCATAGCCCAGCAGCTCCACGGCGGCTTTGCCGTCCAGCAGGGCAGGCTCGCCCGCAAGACACGGCTGCTGCGCCGCAGCACAGACCCCGGTAAGCAGGGCAGCCGCAAGGCTGACCGCACCGGAACCGGCACATTTCAGGAATGACCGGCGGGAGATGGATTGGGACATGACAGCGTTCCTCCTGTATACGATACAATACTACCCTTTAACAATAAAGGATTCTGCGCGTTCTGTCAAGGGGCAGCGGGAAACTGTAACCCTTTCTTATTCGTAGGCTTCGTTTTCCTCGGCTTCGGCCTGCCCCTGCAGGGTGTCGGCGTAGCCAAAGGGTACGATGTCGATGGCCTCTACCAGCTTGTCCCGCATCCACAGCTGTACATCGGTCTGCACGGTGTAGCCGCAGCCCGGGTCTGCCATCCACTGCTCGGGGCGGCGGGTGGGCACGGCGCGCTGGCTGAGCATACTCATGATCACGCCGCCGTGGGTCACGCAGGCGGCCTCGGTAACGTCCATGCGGATCATGTACTCAAACAGCTTCATAAGGCTGTCGGCACAGCGGGCGTGGAACTGCTCGGTGGGCTCTGCGCCCTCCGGCAGATAGCCGGAACCCGGGGTGATCCACTTTTTGAAGTCCTCGTCGTGGACGAGATCCTTCACCGGACGTCCCTCAAACTTGCCAAAACCGGCCTCCCGCAGATCGTGCACCGTAAACTGGTGGGCAGCTCCGGGGAACAGGATGTTGGCAGTCTCCACCGCACGCAGCAGGGGGGAGGAGAAAACAGTATCTACCTGCGGGTAGGCGAACCGCTCTTTCAGCTCGGCAAGCTGGGCACGGCCCTCGTCGCACAGGGGCAGGTCGGTGCCGCTGCCGATATACAGGCCCTGCAGGTTGCCCGCGGTCATGCCGTGGCGGATGAGATGAAGCTTGAAGGTTTTCATGGATCACACCTCTTTTGGTTTAAAGTTCCGGATAGGGCTTAGCCCTCGGCGTAGTTGACCTCCACGGTATCGGGGAACACATTCATGTCCAGACGGCAGTCGTCGCGGATGGTCACGCTGGTCAGGGCGGTGCAGCCCTTGAATGCGCCGGTCTTGATGTAGCCCACGCTCAGGGGGATGTTGACCTCGGTCAGAGCGGTGCAGCCGTTGAAAGCGCCGGCCTCGATGTACTCCACACCGTCGGCGATGTTCACGGTGGTCAGGGCAGTGCAGTCCTTGAAGGCGGTAGCGCCCACGCTGGTAACGGTGCCCTCCACCTCAACGGTGGTGATCTGGTCGGCCTGATCAGCCCAGGGAGCCGGAGCGTCCTTGGTGAAGTTGGTCATACGGCCGGTGCCGCTGATGGTCAGGGTGCCGTCAGCCAGTGCCCAGGTCACACCCTCGCCGCAGCTGTTGTTGGTAGCAGCAGCGGTGGAAGCAGCCACAGAAGAAGCGGCTGCGGAAGAAGCAGTGGTCTTGGAGCCGCCGCAGCCGGTCAGGGCGATGGCGGCGATCAGGACGGCAGCGGCAGCGCTGCACAGACGGACTTTGCGCTCGAGTTTCATGATGAAGTTTCCTCTTTCTTATTCTTGGTATATTACCTTTTATAGCGTCTGCCTTGTCCTTTGCAGATTTGTGCGCCGGTCAAGAACAGTCGCCAAAAAGAGATTATAGCACAAACTGCAGAAAGATGGAACCACCTCTTTGAAAAAATTTTGTTTCGAAAAAGACCTGCTTTCACTACGCCTGTCGTTTTTTTGCCGCAGCGGAAACACAAAATCTATGTGTTAATACCCATAGTTTAGCATAGATGTGGGGTCTCCGGCAAGACTTTTGACAATAATGACGAAAAAAGACGAAAAATATCGGCATTTTTCTTGCTTTACAAGTCGTTTTCCAATGTGTATAATCAACCTGTTGTAAACCAAAAACAAGGATGTTACCAAAAAACAGATTCTGCGGACATTGAGGAGAGCACACCATGGAGTTCAATCGTATCATCAAGCTGCTGCGCAAGGAGCGCGGCATCACCCAAAAGCAGGCGGCAGAGGATCTGGGGGTCTCTCAGGCGTTGCTGTCCCACTACGAAAAAGGCATCCGCGAGTGCGGATTGGACTTTGTGGTGCGGGTGGCAGATTACTATAATGTTTCCTGCGATTATCTGCTGGGGCGCAGCGCCGAGCGCAACGGCATGATGCTCTCTGCCGAGGATCTGCCCAACCCCGAAAAGATGAAGGACAATGTCTACCACGGCAGCGTGCTGCCCACCATGAACAAAAAACTTATCTCTAACAGCCTGAACGTGCTCTACGCCAAGATCGGCCAGTGCCACAGCAAGGCGTTGACCACCGAGGTGAGCGCCTACCTGATGATGGCGGTGGCCAAGATGTTCCGGCTGCTCTACTCTGCGGAGCCGCACAACGCCTCCAGCATGTTCAGCATTGAGCCCCACCGCTGGCACGGCTATTCCGATGCGGTGATGCGAATGGCGGAAGCCAACGTGGAGGCGCTGCTGGACGGGCAGGACGTGAACGGCGGCGAGGGCGTCAAGGACCCCGCCTGCCTTGCCATGACCACCGAGAGCCTGACGCGGGAATTTCCGCTGTACACGCCCAGCCTGTTAAATCTGGTCAAGACCAGCGAGACCCATGTCAAGGGGCTTTCGCCGCAAGAGTGACCGGCTTGTGAAATTGTTGTAAAGAATCAGCCCGGACTCTTGCATCTGTGCGCCGGAAACGGTATAACCAGAGAAAGAAGAAAAAGAAACTGACCCTTCAAGGAGGATATACCTTATGTCTACTGTCATTTCCCGCCGCAGCTTCCTCAAGTGCACCGGTGCATCTGCCGCCGTACTGGGCGCAGCCAGCCTGCTTGGCGGCTGCAAGTCCAACGGCAACGACACCGTGGTAGAGGTCAAGGTGGGCGATACCGTCCGCAACTGGAACGGCTTGGGCGTGCAGCTGACCAGCGTGTTCCACCTGACGCAGGACCCTGTACAGCCGGCAGGCTACGAGTATCTGGGCGTGCGGGTGACCACCGTCAACCGCAGCAAGACCGAGAGCTACGCCATCGGCGCACAGGGCATTGACGCCATCAACGAGGCCTACCCCGTGCCCCCGCTGGAGAACGTGGACGCAAACTTTCAGGCCATGGCCGCCGCTACCCCGGACTTTACCGCCGTCTGCGATGGCCAGCCCGCAGCCTGCTGCGCCAATATCTCGCTGTACAACGCCAATTCCCAGAGCTTTTCCGATGTGGAGAGCCTGCCCCCGCAGGGCAGCGCCTACATCGTGCTGATGCTCATGGTGCCCAAGGACTGGAAGCAGCTGAAGGTCACTTATGTGCCCACCTTCCTGGAGGGTAAGAGCCTGACCTTCGTCATGAATGCCTCTGACGTGATCCGCAGCTGACAAAATCACCAGAAAAATCACTTAAGCTTCGTCTAAAATGCGCGATGTTGCCACAAAATCTTCACATTTGTTTTGTGAAAAATCATTGACATTTTTCTCTGTTTCGCCTATTGTATAGGTAGTGCCTTATGGCAGAATCTGTATTGATGTGTCCCAAAGGAGGAACGAATATGACTGGGGAATTTTCCCGCCGCTCTTTCCTGAAATATACCGCCCTCACCGCTGTGGCTGTGGCGGGCAGCAGCCTGCTGAGCGGCTGCGAGTATGGTTATAATCCGGTGCAGAACGCTCCCGGCACCAGCAACGTTGTGCTGAAGGTCCGTACCACGCTGGACATGGTGGAATGCCATGCCGATGACGATGGCAGTAACGCCACCACCATCTTCAAGCTGGTGGTGACCAACGGCCGTAAAAACGCGCTGGAGGTCACCAAGGAAAACTTTGCCGTAAAGGCAGAGGGCTATCTTGCCTATCAGAACGACAAGCTGCAGGTGATCTACCCGGATTCTCTGAGCTATCAGCTCAAGCAGGGCGAGACCGCCACCTATTACGTGCAAGCAAAGGGCCTGAACCCGTGGGAGAACGGCCCGGTGACCCTTACCTACTACCCCGACCTGCAGTACAGCGAGTTCAGCGCCAACTGGGAGCTGAGCGCAGACGTTCTGGCGCCGGAGGGCCCCGGCACCTCTACGACCTGACCCCCTTGGCCGGAAGAACATACTGGTAAAAAACGGAGGAACAAGCCATGTCTTACACATTTTCCCGCCGCGCATTCCTGAAGTATTCGGCGGCCACCGCCGTGGCTGTGGCCGGTGCCGGTCTGCTGGGCGGCTGTGAATATCAGGATCCCCAAAACCCGGTCTGCAAAACGCTGCCCGGCGCGATCAAAAGCGATCTGCAGGTCATTGCCGGCCTGAAAAGCATGAAGATCGAGAAAGGCACTTGCACTCTGGAGGTGGACATTGAGTCTGCCCGTGCAACCCCCATCCCGCTGGACCCCTACCGCTTCTCTGTTGCCGTGAAGGATGCCGAGGACAAGCCGGTCTATTTCAGCGGAAACAACGGCGGCGTGCGCATTCTGGACGACAAGGGCCCCCTGATCTATCAGAAGAAGCCCATCACCATCCATCTGGCAGCTGCGAACTTCCCCGAGTTGCAGGATGGCGACACCGTGCTGTTCCAGTACATCCCCATCCGCGAGAATTCCGAGTATTCCATGACTTGGGAAATCACCAAGGAAGTGTACGACGAGTTCATCGCAAATCAGAGCACCAGCAAGAACTGAGCGTATCATAGCTGAACTATGACCGCAGGCCGCTGCACAAAGCTTTGTGCGGCGGTCTGTTTTTTGTGTAAAGCTACTTTAAACTGCGTGCTGATGATTCGGGCCGCAGCACCGCGCCTTTGTACGGCACATGGAGAAAAGTGTTGACGACAACCGGCTTTTTTGCTATACTGTATAAGGTTTATTTTGGAGATGTATCGAAGCGGTCGTAACGAGAACGACTCGAAATCTAACTGGCTTTTTGGAAGTGGGTTTCCGATTTTGCTAGGTTTCATGCGGGTTTTCCGACTTCGAGAGCGAACGATTTTCGGTCGTTCTCTCCTGAAATTCTCTCCAAAGTTTTCCCGGAATGCACGGAGCATTCTAAAATTTAATATGTGGAGCATTACTCAAGTGGTCGTAAGAGGTCGCACTCGAAATGCGATAGGCCGGGAGACCGGTGCCAGGGTTCGACTCCCTGATGCTCCGCCAAATCGAATGGACAGATGAATTTTATTCGTCTGTCCATTCTTTTTTGCCGGAACATCGCCCGTCCACCCTGTCTTTGGGGCGTATGGCATCATGCTGACGCATTGCCATAGCCCAGTCCCTCCAGCATCGCTTGTGCAGACGAGAGCTTGGAAGCGTAATCGAGGTGGGCGTAAATATTGGCGGTTGTGGAGAAGTCGCTGTGACCCAGCCATTCCTGAATCTGCTTCATGGGAACGCCGTTTGCCAGAAGAAGGCTGGCGCAGCTATGACGCAGGTCGTGGAAGCGGATAGGACGCAGACCGTTTTTCTCCAACAGCTTCGGGAACTGTTCGGAAACGTAGTTGGGGCGGATGATGTTCCCAATCTCGTCCACACACAGATAGCCGAGATAATCCCGGTTGTAGCTTTTACCGCACAGACGGCGGTAGGTGTCCTGCTGGCCTTTCAGCATCAGCAGGCGGTCACGGATGGGCGGCACAAGGGGCAGCGTCCGCAGGCTGGACTTCGTTTTTGCACGGTCAGCCTGCACCAGAACCTTTTTTCCGTCGATGGATGCCTGCGTGACGATGTGCTTGATCTCCAGCGTGTTGGCTTCAAAGTCGATGGCATCCCATTTCAGACCCAGCACCTCGCTGCGGCGCAGGCCGTAGAAGGATGCCAGCAGAACCGGGATCTCCAGTTTGGTGCCCTCTGCGATCTCCGTCAAAGCATGAATCTCATCGGCACTGTAATAGCTGCCTTTGAACTCGTTCTTCTTCGGACGCTCGACCTTATCTGCCGGATTGGTGGGGATCAGGTCGATCTTCACCGCATACTTCAGCGCCTTGTGGATGTTTGCATGATAATGGATCACCGAATTCGCCTTGACCCGTTCAAGCTGCTTGGTGTAGAAGTCCTGCAAGTCGGTGGCTTTCAGGTCTACCAGCTTGATATTGCGCTTTCGGAAATAGGGAACGATCACACGCTCCACCATTCCCTGATAGCTTGCATAGGTCGTGATTTGGACAGTGCTTTTCGTGACTTCCAGCCATTTCAGCATGAAGTCCGAAAAGAGAATGTCATCGTCTAAGCGAATTTCCGCAGGTGCGGTGGAAACCATGAAGTTCCGCCGACGTTCCAGCAAAAGAGCCTCGGCTTTCTTCTTGTTCCTCTTGACGGACAGACCGGTGGCTTCCCACTTGGTCTTTCGCTTTCCAGCTGCGTCCTTGTAACTCAGAACGATGTAATAGAAGTCATTTTTTTCTTGCAGATGCCCTGCTACCATAGTGTTACCTCCTGTCTTTGCATCCACTTGAATATGTAACTTCTGCCGCTGACACCATCAGTGTACCCAACGGCAGGAGAGAATGCAAGGATGTCACGCCCGGATGGTGTGACCGGGTGCGAATCCGATGAGATAGGTCAAAAGATGTGCCTTGGGGATGCGGTAGGAGCGTCCGACCTTCAAATGCTGGACGCTCCCTTTTTTCAGAATCGCATACCCGGTTTTTGTGCTGACGCTCAATATCTCGCACATCTGGTCGATGTTCAATACATCCGGGTAATCCCGGAGCATCACACGGTACGCATCACGGGGATTCAGATTTTCCTCACCCAAACAGATTCCCCCTTTCTTGGTTCATATTCTCCCGATCCAATGCCAGACTGCATTTCAGGGCTTTTTCAATTTGCGCCATCTCCCACTCACTGGTCATTCCCATAAAACTTTTGATGCGCTCTTTATCAATGGTGAAAATCTGTTCCAGCAGCACCACAGACGGACGGCTGAATGCAGGGTTCTGCTCAATGAGAACATGGGTGGGCTGGTTTGGCTTTTTGGAGACTTTTGAGGTTACGGCAGCCACGATCACAGTCGGCGCAAATTTATTTCCTGTATTATTTTGAATCACAATAACAGGGCGTTTACCGCCCTGCTCGGAACCATAGTGCGGGTCAAGGTCTGCAAAGTAGATCTCGCCCCGGCGAAAGCCGAAATTCTTTGTTACATAAACGGTAGCAATCATCCCCCTTTTCCTTATGTAGGCAAAAGCCGCCCTGAGGACGGCTTCTGCGACGTTTTAGGACTGTTACCACAGGAGAACATCACTGCTTGATAGGCAGATTAAAGCGGCGGCTGGCACCGTTGTAGGTGCGCAGGATCAGCATCATATATTTGTAGCTGACCGTGCCGCTCAGAGATTTCTCGTCGTTTACCAGCGTCATGGGGTGAACAGTGTGCAGCCGCTTGACCAGACGATCCGGGTCATATTCACCCTGATACAGAGCCACAAAGCGAACCATGCCCTGCAGGATGCCGGAGCGGAGGG
>OLWW01000763.1_pt1 | contig 16624 bp, 17 predicted proteins | sample 1673991 | NCBI WGS metagenome assembly OLWW01 (sample SAMEA103958136, study PRJEB25191) | human gut metagenome
CGCCGCGCGGCGCGTCCTGCATCGGCATGCGGGTGTAGACGCCGTCGTCGTTGCGCAGATAGCGGTTATACATTGCGCGGCCTCCCTTCGCTGAGGAGCAGCGTCTTCCCCAGGTGGATGAAGCGCGCGAGCTGTGCCGCGCGCTCGACCTTGTCCTGCCGCTCCGGCTTCAAAAATGGGCGCAGCGCACGCAAAAATGCGGCGGTCTCGCCGCTCTCGGGCCGATTGAGCTGCGAGAGCACGGGCAGCAGCTTGGCGATCATGCCGGGGTCAATGCCGCCGAGCAGCGACGAAAGATCGCCCATCGGATTGCCCTGCGGCGGTGGTGGAGGGGGAGCCGACGGCGCAGGACCGGCCGCACCGCCCGCGGGCGGGGGAGGCGGCGCGCTGCCGCCGGACTGCCCCATCTGCTGCGACAGATTTTGCGCCATGTTCATCACCTGCGCCATGGCGTCCGGATCGGAGAGCAGGGTATTCAGTTTTTCCTCCCACTCGCTCATCGTGACGCCCTCCCGCGGTTTTTATTTTTTTGCGCTGTCGTTGATGCGGTTCATAATGGCCATGCCCTCGGGACTTTTCATCAGGTTCGAGAGCATTGTGGCCAACTCTTTCGTGTTGCCCGCCGCGGCATTCTGCGCCGCGTGATTGAGCGCCGCGCCGCCATCCTGAGAGGTGAGCATCTGCATGAGCCTTTGCCCGTCGCCCGATTGCAGGAGCGACTGCGCTATGGCAGGATTGCGCTTGAACTTGTCGATGAGCTGCTGCGTGCTGTGATCCATAGCTGTGCCTCCGTTTCCTGTCTTTCAAGGCAGTATATGAGAGGGACGCGGCAGTTGTGCCGCCGCAGCGGCGAAATTTTTTGAAAAATTTTCCGAACCCGTGAAAGAAAACGCCCTGCCCGCGCACATGTATGGTGTAAGGCCTTTGAGGAGAGAAACATATATGTTTTCAAACGAAGCATTTGCCCAAAATGCAGAAAAGTACATGGACACGGTCTTTCGCGTGGCCTACGGCTGGCTCAAAAACCCGGACGACGCCAACGATGTGACACAGGACGTATTGATAGAGCTGTACAAAACAGATAAGGCGTTCGAGTCGGACGCCCATTTGAAAAACTGGCTCATCCGCGTCACCGTCAATCGCTGCAAGATGCTCTTCCGCTCGCCGTGGCGCCGGCACGAGGACATCGACGACTATGCCGAGACATTGTCCTTCGAGCAGCCGCGGGACGGCGAGCTCTTCAAAGCCGTGATGGCGCTCGACAAAAAATACCGCGTGCCGCTGCTGCTCTTTTACTACGAAGGGTACTCAACGGCGGAGGCCGCGTCGATGCTCGGCATTCCCGAAAAGACCGTCAGCACAAGACTTTACCGCGCAAGGGCGAAGCTCAGAACGATTTTGGTGGAGGAGTAAAGCAATGACAGAAAAAGAGAGATTTCAACGCGCATTCGCGCCGCTGCACGCCTCCCCGGACACGATGACGGAGGTAATGAAGATGACAGAACGGAAAACGAAACGGCCCGCGCTGCGCCGCACCGCGACCATCGGCCTTGCGGCCGCGCTCGTGCTGGCGCTCGGCAGCGTTGCCTATGCCTCGGACCTCGGCGGTATCCAGCGCACAGTGCAGCTCTGGCTCAACGGTGAGATGACGGACGCAACGCTGACGGTAAACGAGGGAAGCTACACCCTGCGCTATCCGGACAAGGACGGCACCGAGCACGAGATGGGCGGCGGTGGCATTGCCATCGAAGACGACGGCACGGAACGGGCGCTGACGGAGGAAGAGATGTTAGAGCATCTCAACGAGCCCGAGGTCGAAGAGCACGAGGACGGCACGGTCACGGTCTACTACCTCGACCAGAAGCTCGACGTCACGGACAAGTTCGACGAGGACGGCGTCTGCTACGTGCAGCTTGAGGGCGGCGAAAAGACGATCTACATGACCATCAAGCGCGGCAACGGCTACGCAACGAGCACGACAAAGTACATCCTGCCAAGCGAATTCAACAACTGAAAGAAAAACGAGAAAGGTTCCACACAGCGATGCTGTGCGGAACCTTTCTCCTATTGGGGAAAGCCTCACAGAGTTTCGTGCCCGCAGGCACGAAATAAAATCAGATCGTTTTTCGCCGCGGCGTGTACGTGGTGAAAAACACCTCTCGCGGAGCGTGTGTCGAGCTGCCATATTGGCGGCGAGGCACGGAGCGCAGCGCGGCCTTCTCCCAAAAGCGGCAAAGCCGCTTTTGGGAAGATATTATTTCTGCGCCTTGCCGTAGTCGCAGTCTTTTCTAAGCGGGCAGCCGTCGCAGTTGGCTTTGCGGGCGGTGCAGCGGTCGCGGCCGAACAGCACCAGTCGGTGGCAGAAGTCGTTCGACTCCTCCGGCGGCAGGATGGCGCGCAGCTGCTTTTCGACGCTCAGCGGGTCCTTGCTGCCGTCCGTCAGGCCGAGGCGGCCCGTGATGCGGATGCAGTGCGTGTCGCACACGTAGGCGGGCTGGCCGTAGACGTCACCAAGGATCAGGTTCGCCGTTTTGCGCCCGATGCCGGGGAGGGCTGTGAGCTCCTCCATCGTGCCGGGGACCTTGCCGCCGTACTTTTCGAGCAGGATCTTCGCGCACTCAACGATGTCCTTCGACTTCGTGTTGTAAAATCCGCAGGAGCGGATCGCGTCGCCGACCTCTTCATACGTCGCGTTCGCGAAGGCCTCAAGCGTCGGGAACTTCTGATAGAGCGACGGCGTGACCATGTTCACGCGCGCGTCGGTGCACTGGGCGGAAAGGCGCACGGCGAACAGAAGCTCGTAGTCCTTTTTATATTCGAGCGAGCAGCGCGCGTTGGGGTAGAGGACCTTCAGCTCCTCCACGATGCGGCGGACGGCGGCTTTGGATTTCATGGCGAAACCTCCTGCGTTTCATCAATACTGCCGACAGTATAGCACAGAGACACGGAAAAATCGACAGAAAAAGTCTGTGCAGTGAAGAAAAAACGTGCTATAATCATTCCATCTGTAAAAAAGGAGGCTTGTGCGATGCGGCTACTATTCAAGCAGCGCTTTTTTTCGTGGTTCGACAGCTATGATATCTACGATGAGGACGGCAACACCGTCTTTACGGTCGAGGGTAAGCTCGCCTGGGGGCACTGCCTGCACATTCTGAACGCCATGGGCGATCACATCGGAACGGTGCAGCAGCGGGTGCTGACCTTCCTCCCGAAGTTTGAGCTCTACATCGGCAAGCTGTATTACGGCTGCATCCGCAAGGAATTCACGTTCTTCACCCCGCGCTTCACCCTTGAGTGCAGTGACTGGGAGGTGAACGGCAGCTTCATGGAATGGGACTACACGATCGACAGCCCTTCGCGCGGCTGCATCGCCACCATCACGAAGGAGCTGTTCCACTGGACGGATACCTATGTGATCGACGTTTACGATCCCAAGGACGCGCTGGGCGCGCTGATGGTCGTGCTGGCCATCGACGCGGAAAAATGCAGCAGGAACAACTGATATGAGTGAAAAGAGACCTTTGGCGGATGAAATCCGCCCGCTGACGCTCGACGAGGTCGTGGGGCAGAAGCACTTGCTCGGAAAAGGCGCGCTGCTGCGTCGGCTCATCGAGTCCGGCTCGAGCGCGAATATGATCTTCTACGGCCCGTCCGGCACGGGCAAGACGACGATTGCGAACATCATCGCAAACCGCACGAACAAGACCCTGTACCGCCTGAACGCGACGACCGCGAGCCTTCAGGATGTCAAGAGCATTATCTCCGATGTCGGCACGATGATGGCACCGGGCGGCATTCTGCTCTACCTCGACGAAATTCAGTATTTCAACAAAAAGCAGCAGCAGAGCCTGCTCGAATTCATGGAAAACGGCTCTATCACGCTGATCGCGTCGACGACGGAGAACCCGTATTTTTACGTTTACGGCGCGCTTTTATCCCGTTCGACGGTGTTTGAGTTCAAAAACGTCAGCGCGGAGGAGACCATCCCCGCGGTCGAGCGCGCGCTCGGCATTTTGAAAGAGCGCAGCGAGCTGCCGCTTTCCTGGGAGGACGATGTGCCGCGCGTCATCGCGCAGCAGTGCGGCGGCGATGTGCGCAAGGCAGTGAGCGCGTGCGAGCTTTTATACGAGGCGGCGGACGTCACGAACGGCGAACTTTTGCTGAAAAGTGAAGACGCCTTACAGGTCGCACAGCGCAGTGCTATGCGCTACGACAAGGGCGGTGACGCGATGTACGACTGTGCGAGCGCGCTGATGAAGTCGCTGCGCGGCAGCGACCCCGACGCGGCGCTCCACTACCTCGCAAGATTTTTAGAGGCGGGCGATCTGGTCACGCCATGCAGGAGGTTACTCTGCTCGGCGAGCGAGGACGTCGGCATGGCCTATCCGCAGGCTATCGCCATCGTCAAGGCCTGCGTCGACACCGCGATGCAGCTCGGCCTTCCCGAAGCGCAGCTGCCGCTGGCGCAGGCGGCGGTACTGCTTGCCACCGCGCCGAAGTCCAACAGCGTGATCGAGGGCATCGGTGCTGCTTGGGCGGATGTGAAGGCGGGCAAGAGCGGCAATTTCCCGCGCTGCCTCCAGAATGTCCACGCCGATTCGACCGGCGGCGCGCAGGGGCAGAACTACAAGTACCCGCACGCCTACCCGAACCATTGGGTGAAGCAGCAGTATCTGCCCGACGAGCTCAAAAACGTGCAGTACTACCACTACGGCGACAACAAGGTCGAGCGCGCCGCCGCGCAGTACTGGGAAGCGATCAAGGGGTGAGCATATGGACCTGAGGTTGAACGATATTGTCGAAATGAAGAAGCCGCATCCCTGCGGCGAAAAGCTCTGGCTCGTGACGCGCGTGGGCATGGACATCAAGCTCAAATGCAGGCGCTGCGGCCACGAGGTGATGCTGCCGCGCGCCAAGGCGGAAAAGGGCATCAAGAAAATCGTAGAAAGGGAGGAACCCCATGAATAAGAAGACGAGAGCCGTCGCGATCCTGCTGGTCGCGGTGATGATCTTATCGCTCGTTGCATCGATGGTTATTCCGTATTTATAAAATACAGCGCGACAGCGCTGCACATAATTCCCTGCGCCGCGCAGGGGAGCGAGTCAAAGGGGCCATTCTCTTTCACGAAAGAGAATGGCCCCTTTGGAACCCCAAGAGAAAGGCTTAGATTGGCAGTCTTGGGCTCGAAGGGGCTTTTTGCCTCCGGAATGCAACTGCCTGCGTGGCGGTATTGCTGACGCTCACCGCCATTGGTTCTGCTATACGACTTGCCTCTGCTTCTATTATCCGCTGCCGCTCTCGAATCTTGTTTCGGTGCGGTGTAATCGACTGCTATCGAAAGTGCGCATATCGCGGCAAGCCCCAACAATGCTGCCTTGGCAGGCAGAAGCAAATCTGCACAAATCCAAAGTAGGCGGAGATTGCGTAAGGGTAGCGAATTGCAGGCAAAGCGACAGCGAAGATAGAAGATAGTCAAGTCGTTTAGATACACTGCTTGGTAGGCACCCGATTCGGCAAGCATTGCAGCTCTTCGAGCTGCTCGCTTGCAATGGGGAACGCCTTTCTTTTGGACGGGCGACGCCCGTTTTCTTTCTCGGGAAAGAAAATGGGGGTCGCATCACGCGGCATGTATGCCGCAGAGCACTTTGCACCTGTGCGAAAAAGAAGAGCCGTCTCTCGAGAGAGACAGCTCTTTTCTTTTTACAGCTTGCGGAAGCGCTCCGCAATGACCGCCGCCGCGTCAGCGGTCGACAGCGCACCGGTGTCAAGGTAAAGATCATACCCCTCCGGCGCGCCCCAGGCCTTGTGGGTGTAGCTCTCGTAATACTTGCGGCGCTGCTTGTCCATCTTGCGGATCAGGCGGATGGCTTGGTCACGCGTGAGCTTTTCCTGCGCCATTTTGCGCTGGATGCGGTGCTCGTCCGGCGCGGCGACGAACACGGTGAGAAGCCTCACGTCTTCGCCGCGCAGCACATAGTCTGCGCAGCGCCCCACGAACACACACTCCTCGTGGCGGGCGATGCGGCGGATCTCGTGGCTTTGCAGGGCGAAGAGCACTTCGCTCGTCGGTTTGCCGCGCAGCACATGGTGGTTGCCCTCGTGCACGGTCTGGAAGAGGTAGGGGTTGGTCGCCTTTTCGTCCGAGGGGGAGAGCGTTTTTTCCGAAAGCTCGCCGTACTCGCACGCGAGGCGGATCAGCTCGCGCTCATAGACGCGGATGCCGAGGAGATCCGCTGTTTTCACGGCCACTTCGTGGCCGCCGCTGCCGAACTGGCGGCTGATGCTGATGATGCGATTTCCCATAGTATGAATCTCCCTCCGCTTTTCTATTGTTTCAGCGCGTTGAGCGCCGGCTGGGGAATCGAGAATGCACGATCCGCCGGCGTGATGACGGCGGAGAGCGACACCGGAGCGTCGGAGAGGATGAGGTGCAGCGCGCCGCTGCACGAGATGTTGACGGACTGGAGCTCGCCCTGCTCGCTCACGCGGACGGAAATGCGTCCGGAGGAGAAGGTTACATCCTGTGCCTTGATATCCGGCGCGATGGCGGCGGCGAGCTCGCTCATCGCGTCGGAGTCGAGCGAAAGACCGTAGAGATAGCCGTCGCTCACCTTATCGCAGCCTGCGCTGCCGTTCAGAATGGACTGGTAGCAGAGGTCAATGAGCGACGTGGCATCGACGAGCTGCTGGCTCGCAGTGTCGACACTGTTGCCGTCCGCGTCGCAGATCTTGCTGCCGGAAAAGTAGACGGCGAGGGTGTTTTTTTGGATGCTGCCGTAGCTCTGGCCGTCGATGCTGCTGCGGTCATACTGGAGCGTGCTGTTCAGCACGATCGGGCCGCAGTCGGCGGAAAGAGCAATGTCGGCGGACAGATCGTCCGCGGTCAGCTCGCCCCAGGCACCCAGCAGACGGAGCGCGTTGTCCGTCAGCGTGGAAGCGTCGTCATTGCTGCCCGAATGGATGGCGGTGAGCACATCGTCGGGGATCACCGGCGCGAGCGCGTCGGTGAAGTGCGCGGCGGCCTCCACGCGAAGATCTCCGGAGTTTTCCGCCGTGAAGCTTACGTCCATCAGCTCGCCGCTCTCGGCGGTGAGATCCACGCGGATCGCGGAAAGCGATGCGGCGTTCGCGATCTCGTCCGAGGTGAGAAGACGCAGCAGTGTGCTCGCGTCGTCGCCCTCGGCGGTGAGGGTGTAGCGCTTTTCCTGCCCGTCAACGGATCTCGTCACCGTGAGCGTGCGGCAGAGCTCGGCGGTCTCATCCATGAGCTCGGCGTAATTTGGGAATGCGCCGCCGACAGCGTAGGACTTGCCGTTTTCAAGGTAGATCGCGCCGTCTGCGTAGTAGAGCGCCGCGCCGTCGCGGTCGATGCAGGTGATGGGAGCGCCGTCCTTCTTCGTGCGGGCGACGGAGGCATCCGCGCTCAGGCTGATTTTGCCGTAGGAGGCGTCGACCGTGACGTCCATGGTCATCGGGTCCTCTTTGACACGCGCCTCGACAAGGCGGTAGGCTTCGAGGTCCTTCTTAAAGTCGGAGTGGAGGAAGAACGCCGCAGCCGCGCCGAGCAAGACTAAAATCGTGATGAGAATAGGGAGGAAGCGGCGGCGCCTGCGCTTTTTCGGCGCGGGCGGTACTGCTGGCTGCGTGAGCACGTTTTCGCGTGCCTCGCGCTCCTCGCGAAGAAGCCGAAGTTCCTCTTCCGCGCGCGCAAGGCGCGCCTCGATGGAGTCGGGATCGGCTGCGGGAGCGGGTTCGGAAGTGGGAACGCTTTCTGCGCCCTCGACCGCGGCGGTGACGACCGGCGCAGCGGTCGCTGCTACTGCCACGGCGGCGGGGACGGCCGTAGATTCAGCGGACACAGGCGCATCCGCTGGAGTGGCTTCTTCGACCGCTGCGGGGGCGGCTGCATCTGCCTTGGCAGGGGCTTCGTCTGCTGTGGACGCATTGGCGTCCTCGCCGCGGACGATCTGCTCGGCCTGCGAGACGGCGCTCGCGCTGCGCGCCAGCGCTTCGGCGCGTCTGCGCGCCTTGCGCTTGTGGCGGTAGACGAGCAGAACGATGATAAGGATCAGAACAGCCAGCACGGCGAGCACGCCGAGCCAGATGCCCCAGACGTCGAGCGTCCGCACGGCGGCAAACTCAACGCTGTCGCCGCTCGTGGAGAAGGTGAGGTAGCTGCCCATCGTGCCGCAGTCGGCCTCCTGCCAGCTGCCGCCGTTTTCACGGGTGTAGATGCGCAGCTCCTTCTGCCCGTCGGGCGGGAGATAGCGCACGGTGTGCGTGTCCTGCCCGTCGTCGGCAAGCTCGATGCGCCACTGCTCGAGCACTTCGGCGTTGGCAACCATCGAAGGCATTTCGCCGCGGCTGAGGCAGGAAAAGTAGCCCTTCACGCGGTCGAGCACGGTGCCGGACTGCACGTCGAACGCCGCGGGCGTGAGCGGCTGGGCGGTCACGGTGATGGCGTCGCCGTCGTTGTAGTTGCCCTCGACCAAGATGACAGCCTGTCCGCTCTCTCGCGTCTGTTCAGAGGCAAGGCCGGGGGTGTAGGCCTCGTAAACAGCGGTGACGACGGTGTCAAAGTGCAGATTCGTGAGGTCGGTGCGGTCCCAGTGGACGTGACAGCCGCTCTTGGCGGGCGGCTCGGGGATGTCGCTTTCGTCGATGGAGTCGCCGTAGTTGAAAGTGCGGCTGAGCACAGTTTTATCGTCAGCAACGAAGGTGAGCGTGAAGGACTTCATGCTCTCGGGCAGGTCGCTGAGTGCGAGCAGCTGAGAATAGCTGATGGGCTCGGCCCGTCCGGCGTAGCCCTGACGGTTGATGCCGGGGAGATCGTCGGAGACATAGTAGTTATGCTCAAATGTGCCCGTGTCGCTGCCGGAGATCGCACCCTGGTACTGCTGGCAGTCGGTGATGTCGACGAGCGAGTAGTTCCAGCGGACGCTGCTGCCGCTGCCGTCGACATTTTCCTGCACGCCGGAGCCGACGATGCCGCCGACATACTTCTTGCCGCTGAGCGTGCACTTGGAGAAGTTCCCATGCACCGTTGCGCCGGTGAGACCGGCGATGCCGCCGGTGTAGCTGCCGTTTTCGTTCGTGATGGTGCAGGACGACGTCTCACACGCAGTCAGATAGCCGAGGTCCATGCGGCCGACAATGCCGCCGACATAGCTGCGCTTGCCGGCCACATCGCCGGTGTTGACGCACTTCTGGATGATGGAGCGGTACTCATACTGCTTGCGGTAGATGTTCGAAAGATGGCCCGTGACATCGTCCTCGGGGTCGAGCGTGTATTCAATGGTCATGGAGCCTGTGATGCCGCCGGTATTCACATCGCCGTACACCGCGCCGCTGTTGCGGCAGGAAGAGACTTTACCGAACGTGACGGAATCGATGTCGACATCGGAGGTGTCGACAATGATGTCGCCCGTGCCGCCGCTGAGCGAGGAAATGGCGGAAAACAGCGTTCCTGTCAGCTCGTTGAACTTGTTGTTGATCGAACGAATATCATTTGCCAATGTGCCGACCGTGCCGCTGGCGGCGTTGTTGAGCATCGTGACCTGACTGCTCAGGCCGTTGATCGACGAGGTCAGCCCGCCAAGATCCGGTGCAGCGACAATCTGAGTCGAGCCGGTGACGGTGCCCGAGGCATTGCCCTCGTGGCTCGCGCCCGCGCCTGCGGCACTGCCGCCCCAAATGGTGGTGCTGTGACCGCTGTCGGAATGCTCGTGGTCGATGCCGCCGGCTGCGCCCTTGCCGCCGCCGATCAGAGTGTCGGAGGAATGGGAGCCGTCGCCGGTGATGACGCTGTCAATACTGGCGTTCAGCCGGACGTTGTTCAGCTCGTTGGCGGCGTTATCCACATAGCCGGACATGCTGTTCAGGCGCGAGGCAATCTCATTCGAGCCGCCTTCGGCATGGTTGGTTGCTGTGTTGACAAGACCGCTGAGCTCGTTGAGTTGTGTTTTGAGCTGCTGCAGCAGACCGTCGGAGATCTCCATGCGGATATAGGGCTCCATTTGGCCGGCGATGCCGCCGACGTCCTTTCGCCCGCAGATCGCGCCTTCATTGCTGCACGCGAGCACTTGTCCGCTGCTGCGGCCGACCACGCCGCCAATATTGTAGCCGATGTGCTGATAACCGACGGCGGCGTAGTTTGTGCTCGACGCGATCGCGCCGGAGGAATAGCCTGCAATACCGCCGGTGTCGGTGGCGGTGTTGAGCGTGTCGGCGCGGGAGAGCTTGGCGAGGTCGAGCGAGAATTCGAGGTTCAAATTGCTCAGGTCGATGGAGGGGTCGGTGCTCTCGATGTTTACATAGGCGCGGCCGCGGCAGGAGACGATGGAACCGAGGTTCTCGCCCACGATGCCGCCGGTCATGCTCTGGCCGAAGATCGCGCCCGAGGCGTCGCACGCGCGCACGATGCCCGTGGCGAGGTTGCGGCCCGCGATGCCGCCGACGCTGCGCTTGCCGGAAACACTTCCGTTGAATGTGCAGCTTTCGATCGTGCCGTGGTTTTCACCCACGATGCCGCCGATATTTTCGCTGTCGCCGGACGGGGTGACCGTGCCCTCAACATTCAGGTTTTTGATGACGGCGTCCTTTTGCAGCACGCCGAAAAGACCGGCGGGGGAGACGCTCTGCGTGATGGAAAGGCCGCTGATGGTGTGGCCGTTGCCGTTGAACGTGCCGCCGAACGTCGGGATGGGGAGCTCGTCATCGTCGGTCAGCGCGATATCGTTGTCAAGCACGACGGTTTTACCGCGCGACCAGGAGTCGAGCGTGCAGGAATGCGCGAGGGATTGTAAGTCTTCTGCGCTCTTGATGTGGATGGCGCCGTCCCCGTCTGCCAAGACCTGCGTGACAGGGAGAAGCGAGATGAGCAGCAGGCACGAGAGTGCAAGCGCGCAGAAGCGATAGAAATGATTAGTCTTCTTCATCGTCTTGCTCCTCATTTGCAGATCCGGAGATCAGATTCAGGTCGATGTCGCCCTCGACCGTGGCGTGCATGATGCCATGCACCGTACCATTGATGTTGCCGCGCACCATGCCGTTGACGGAGACCTTACCGTGACCCGATTTCTTTTCCGTGATGGACGGGACGGAGAACGAGGTCTTGTCGACGATGCCGCTGCCGATGAGCAAGATCTGCGGCAGGGCGAACATGACCATGATGATGGAGATGACCGTGCCGCGGCCAAGGCTCTCACCGATGCCCGCGATGACGGGCTCAGATGTCATGCTGCCGATCAAAAAGCCGCAGATCGAGAGGATCGAGCCGGAGGTGATGATCGTCGGGAAGGCGAAGTTCAGCGTCTCGACGATGGCGCCGCGGTGGTGCATTTTGGATTTGAGCTCCTGATAGCGGCTGGCGATGACGATGGCGTAGTCGATATTCGCGCCCATCTGGATGGAAGAAACAATTAGATATCCTAAGAAGAAGATGTACTTGCCCGTGATGGTCGGGAACGAGAAGTTGAGCCAGATGCAGCCCTGAATCACGAGGATCAGCAGCACCGGCATACCGGCGGAGTTGAACGTGAAGAGCAGCACCAGCATAACCACGAGCACCGACACGATGCTGACGACCTTGTTATCCACGGCGAAGGACTTTTCGAATTCGTATTCGTTCGTCGATTCGCCCGCGAGGTAGACGTTTTCATCGGGGTAATACTTTTCGGCAATTTCGAGAATTTTGTCGGTGAAGGCGTAGGTCTCGTCGCTGCTTTCGGGCAGCGTGAGGTAGATGAGCATGCGGTCGTAATCCGTACCTTGAAGCTGGGCCTTGGCGCTGTTCATCTGGACCTCGGCATCCTGGAGCATCTGCGTCTGGTCGTCACTGAGCGTCACGATGCCGGAATCCACCTGATCGCAGACAAAGAGAAACATGTCGATGAGCGGGACTTTGTAGGTGGCGAGATTGCCCGCAAGCTTGCCATATTCTGAATGCTGCGCGGCGTAGGCGGCGTAGACGACCTGCGCGGCCTCATAATCAAGCCCCGCAAGCTCGGAGAACTGACGCGGCGTCAGCTTGTCGGCCAGCATATAGCCGTCGAGCGCTTCGATGTTGGTAAGACCCATCGTGGAGTCGACCTCGTCGTACTGGCCGAGCTCGTCCAAAATGGCGGACTCCTTGTCGTAGTCGCCCGTGGGGACGATGAGCGCCAGCATGTTCTTCGAGGTGAAGTTATCCTCGATCATCTGCTGGGCAACCTGCGTCTCATTCTGCTTGGGGGCGGAGATGAGGCCATAGCCGTAGGCATAGGGGCAGTCGGATGAGAGACGGTAGCCGATGACGGCCAGCACCACGAAGACGATGGGGATGATGTAGCGCGTGGCATAGTCGAGCTTGCCGACGAACGGGATCTTCGGCACGAAGCTGCGGTGCTGCGTGCGGTCGATCAGCGGGCCGAAAAGCATCAGAAGGCCTGGCATCACGATGAACGCCGCGAGCAGCGCGAACAAAATCGACTTGATGAGGCAAAGCGCCATATCGGGACCGAGCTTGAACCGCATGAAGAGCATCGCGACAAGGCCGCCGATGGTCGTGAGGCTGCTCGCGCCGATCTCGGGGATCGACTTGCTCAGCGAGACGATGACGGCCTCACGCAGCGGCAGCAGCCGGTGCTCCTCTTTAAATCGGTTGCAGAAGATGATCGCGTAGTCGATGGACAGCGCCAACTGCAAGATGCTTGTGACCGAGTTTGAAATGAACGAGATTTTGCCCATCAGGAAGTTCGTGCCCTGATTCAGCACAAGTGCGACCACGAACGTCAGAATGAGCACCGGCACCTCGCCATAGGTCTCGGACGTGAAGAGCAGCACGATGACAATGACGATGGCGACATACACCATGATGACGCTGATCTCGTGGTCAATGGTCTCCTGCTGCGTGTTGCCAAGGTCCGTGTCGACATATAGATCGTAGTCGGACAGGTATTCCTTCACGGCTTCGAGCGAGTCGAGGCAGGCCTCGTCATCCTCACTGTAGGCAAAGGTGATGGAATAGAGGGCGGAGAGGTTATTATAATGTGCGGTGGTCTCGTCGTAGTCCACGCTCTGCACGCCCTTGATCTCCTTGATCTTGGGCTCGAGCGCGGCGGCCTGCTCTGGTGTGATGTTGGCCACCATGACCTCGGCCGTGCCATAGGTCGTGAACTGCTCGTCCATGATGTCGAGCGCCTGCTTCGTCTCGGAATCAGACGGCAGGTAGTACGTCAGGTCGCTCTCGACCTCGACCCAGTTGCGGGAAAAGGCGGAGAATACGAGCAGAATGATCGTGAGCAGAAAGATGAGATTTCGCTTGTCGACGATGACCGTCGACAGCTTTTCCATAAAGCTGGAGCCGGTCTTCTTGGTTTCGTTACTCATGGCGGTACGCATTGCCTCCTTTCTCGTGGGTGGGTCTTCGCTTCTTCATGCGCTCAAGGCCGCTTTTGATCGGCGGCTCGGGCGGGGCGAGCTGCACCACGTCGCCGAGCGAACAGTCGAGCTGGCGGCAGATGCGCACAAGCACCTCGAGCGAGACGAGCTCATTTTTCGAGAGCTTGGCGAGCGTGTTGGAGCTGATGCCGACCTCGCGCGCAAATTCCGTTTTATTTAAGCCCTTGTCGATGAGGAGCTTAAAAAGGTTGCTGTAGGTAACATACATGGTGGTACCTCCTGTTCAATCGTCAACATTATATGAAAATATCCGGAAGAAGCAAGATTAAATTTGCAAAAGCAGATATTTTTTGAACAAATCTGGCAAAGTGACAAAAACAGGCCAGTACAGATGAACAATGCGCAGCCCCTTTTGAAGCGGGGTTTTGTTGATCGAGTGAAGGAGAAAATGAAAAAGGGGCAAGGAAGCACCGGAGAGCGGTAAAAAGACATCTTGACTTTTGCACTGTCAGTTACTATGTGTCAGTTAGAGATGGCTAACTGACGTAAAACGAAAGAAAATCGGAACGAGAGCATAGCGAGACGAGGCAGAACGAAGGAAACAGGTATTTTTAGGATAAGAGGAGACTTGGCTATGAAAATTTTAGTATTCGGCGCGGGCGTGCTCGGCTGCAATCTGGCGCGGAATTTCTTCCGCGCGGGAAAGGACGTCACGCTGCTGGCGCGGGGAGCATGGGGCGAGAGCATCCCAAAAAACGGCCTTCGGATCAAGGATAAGTTTTCGCCCCGCATGTCGGTCAGCCGCATTCCGGTCACGGCGGAGCTGAAAGCGGAGGACAAGTACGACGTGATCTTCATCGTCCTGCGCTATACACAGCTCGACGCGATCCTAGATACCCTGCGGACGAATCCGACAAAGAATATCGTCTTTGTGGGAAACGACATGCGCGCAAGTGCGCTGAGCGCTTCGCTGCCGGAGAAAAACGTGATGTTTGCCTTTGCGGCCTCGGCAGGCCATCGGGAGCGGGAGTATGTGGCGTCCGTCGACCTCAAAAAGCTCAAGGACAACACGGCCTATTTAAGCCGACTGATCGACGCTAATATCGAGAGCTACCGCGCGATCAAAAACGCGGGACATGAAATTTTGCCGAAGGACAACGTGGAATTTGAAGGCGCGGCGTACCACAAGACCTGTCTGCGCTTTTTTAAGCTCATGTCCGCCACGAGCCTCGGAAAGATCTGCGCGTCCGACCATGCGATGAACGCGGTCGACGAAATGAGCGCGCTGAACCGCGATTTGAAGGCTTTCTTCGATGAAAACGGCGCGAAATATTCCGTGTGGCAGGAGCTTGAGCAGGAAGTCGCAAAATACCTGAAGTGAACAAAGGGGAAGCGCCCGTCATTTGGCGGGCGCTCTTTTTGCCCGCTCACGGAAAAATCAGACTTCGGCGAGGCATCGGTGAATTTTTCGACAGATATTGCCAAAGCGGATGATCCATGACTGATACTGAGAGCGCCCGGACAAAAAATGTTTGGGCACTCTTACTGTATGAATAAATTGTAATTTTCCCATGATTAAGAAGTAAATATTGTAAAGGAAACTTGACAAGATGGGCGCGTCATGCTATAGTAAGTTTGTAAAGGAAACTTGTCATGCAAGGAGGCGTTTTTTTGAAGAATAAAGTTGAGCAGTTGCGAAAGGAGCGAGGATTAAATCAAGATGATTTTGCAAAAATGCTTCGTGTTTCAAGACAAACCATTAGTTCAATCGAAACAGGAAAGTATAATCCATCATTGGAATTAGCTTTTGCAATTTCAGACTTTTTTGGTAAACGGATTGAAGAAATCTTTATCTATGAAAGAGGTGCAGAAAATGAAAAAGAGTAATTTGATAACCGGGATACTATATGTGCTTTTCGGTGTGGTTTGTTTGATTGTTGCGCTATTGATTGAAACAAAGTTAGAGGGCATTTTATGGGGCTTTGCTGGCGCAGGTATCTTCCCTGGAATTATGATGATATGCAAATATTTTTATTGGAGTTCCCCCAAGAATAAAGAGCAATACGAAGAACGTTTGGAGAACGACCGAATTGAGCAACATGACGAGTTGAAAACAAAAATTAGAGATAGAGCCGGAAGATATGCTTACGGCATAGGACTGGTGGTTATTTGTTTCTCTATTTTGGTTTTCAGTATTCTCGGAGCATTGGAAGTTATCGACAATGCTCGCATGATCATACTCTATCTCAGCGGATATTTAATGTTTCAAATTATCACAGGAATTATCATTTTTAATAAGTTGATGAAAAAGTATTAAGGGAAATCTCTTTAGGAACTAAAGGGCGCACTGCTATACTCTCCTATCGGGAGTATAGCACAAGGGATGATGACGGGAATGTGGAGGATAGCGGAACTCTGCTGCTGCGCATGGTGTGTTGCACAAGGCGCTGCAGCAGGCGGTGGCAATCGGTTATCTGCGCTTCAATCCTGCCGATGCCTGCAAGCTGCCTCGCGTGGAGCATAAGGAGATCAAGCCGCTGGAGGGGTGAAAACAGAAAAAAGGAGCGGAGCTGCGCCCCGCTCCTTTGCTATCTACAAATCGAAGTCCAAGCAATTTTTCCTTTAAACGCGGATACTATCTTCATCAATCGATAATACCGCTCATCACATCACGATACGTCTTATCCAAAAGCTCGCGTAAATCCGATGTGTCCGCCTGATAGCGTTCATTATTGATCGAAATGGTATCTTCATCCAGTTCAACAGGGATATCTTTGTCCGATATTTGAATCCAAAAATAGTAAAAGCTATCCGACATCCTGTCTACTTGATCCGTTGTTTCCTGCACATCCAGTTCATTGATAGCACGCACGATCTCTTTCACTCGGTCATCGTTTGTCACCATATAATTCGGCTCATTTTGAGGGTAAATTTTAAAACTGATATAGTTTGCGTTTTCGGCGTCGAGCGGAAGTACGCTGTGATCGTGGCAAAAATAGGCGATAGCCGAGACGATCAGGATCAAACCGAAAATGCAAAAAAGTTTTTTCTTCATCGCTGGCAGCCCTCTTGAATACTGTTTTAAATTCACTGATATTTTAAGTATATCATGCAAAAGCAGCCGCCGCAACTTTTTCAAGGCAGTTGTGCGCTTTTTTGTGCGCTTTTGGAGTTTTCACGCATTTTCACACTGTGCATTTCGCTCTCAAAAGTTGCAAAAAAGCCTTGAAATCATACGATTTC
>OLWW01000773.1_pt1 | contig 16324 bp, 13 predicted proteins | sample 1673991 | NCBI WGS metagenome assembly OLWW01 (sample SAMEA103958136, study PRJEB25191) | human gut metagenome
CATTATGATAGTCGGAGTCGGCGGACAGGGAACACTTCTTGCAAGCAGAATACTCGGCAACGTTGCCATAAGCCAAGGCTTTGATGTTAAGGTTTCGGAAGTGCACGGTATGAGCCAGCGCGGCGGCAGTGTTGTTACATACGTTAAATACGGCGACAGTGTTTCTTCGCCGATTATCGATAAGGGTGAAGCAGATATTATTTTGGCTTTTGAAAAGCTTGAGGCACTGCGCGCATTGCCTTATCTTAAAAAAGACGGTACAATTGTTATGAACGACCGCGCAATTGCTCCGATGCCTGTTATAACAGGTGCTGCGGAATATCCCGTCGGCATTGTTGAGGAGCTTAAAAGCAATGTCAAAACCTTTGCGATAGATGCACTCGATTTAAGCTTAAAGGCAGGATCTCAAAAGACTGTTAACGTTGTGCTCATCGGCGTTTTGGCAGGTCATCTGGAAACGGATAAGCAGGTTTGGCTTGACACAATAAAGCAGACTGTTCCGCCGAAATTCACAGAGCTTAATTTAAAAGCTTTTGAGCTTGGCTTTGCAGCCGCAAAAGGTGAATGATATGACTAACAAAAAATCCGTGAAGGATATCTTAATTATTTTTTATGTTGCGGCAACAGTGCTTATCTTTGCGCTTGTTTTGATAATTCCTGCTTCACGCGAGGTTTTCGGCAAGCTTTCGTCCGAGCATCCATATATTATGGGCTTTATAAAATTCTCTTTGCTTGCAACATCAGGCGAGCTTGTTGCGGCATATATTAAAAACGCAAAGCCGACGCTGCCGGCAAAGATAATCTGCCGATTTCTGATATGGGGAGTTATCGGCATTTGGATATCATTTATGATGAAGATATACTCTTCTGCCGTAGCTTCAATGATGGCAAACGGAATGTTGATAGGCGGCGATAATGTATTTTTGCGTGCGCTTTACACAAGCGTTGTTATGAACACTACATTTGCGCCCACATTTATGGCATTGCACAAATGCAGTGATACTTTTTTAGAGCTTAAAGCTGCAGGCAAAAGCACAAAGCTTGACAGCGTTATAAAGGAAATTGACTGGTCGCGCTTTTGCAGCTTTACTATTTTAAAAACGGTTCCTCTGTTTTGGATACCTGCGCACACGGTAACGTTTTTGTTGCCCTCACAGTATCAGGTTATGATGGCGGCGGCGCTTTCGGTCGCACTCGGCATTATGCTGAGCATTTCAAGCCGCAAGGCAAAACAGTGAAATAGCAAAAGAAAGGATTGTCTTAAAATGGCGATGAGAGAACCCGAGATTGAAGCAATGCCGCGCGAGCAGCTTGAGTGCTTGCAGAGCGAACGCCTTGCTGCACAGGTTAAAAGGATGTATGAGCGTGTGGAATGCTTCAGAAACCGTATGGACGAAAAAGGCTTAACCCCCGATGACATTCACGGAATCGAGGATTTGCATAAGCTGCCGTTTTCGTACAAAAAAGACCTGCGCGATTATTACCCATACGGTCTTTTTGCAGAGTCTATGAGAAACATTCGACGTGTGCACGCGTCAAGCGGAACAACGGGGAAAAGAATCGTTGTGGGATACACTCAGAATGACCTTGATATGTGGGCGGACTGCGTTGCGCGTATGCTTAACGGCATCGGACTCGGCAGCGACGATATTTTTCAGGTTTCGTTCGGCTACGGTCTTTTTACAGGCGGCTTCGGTCTGCACGCAGGCGTTGAGAAAATCGGTGCAACGGTTATACCGATGTCGTCCGGTAATACAGCGCTGCAAATTCAGACTATGATTGATTTCGGCGCAACGGCAATATGCTGCACACCATCGTATGCCATGTATCTTGCGGAAGAGGTGGAAAAGCTTGGTGTTAAAGATAAGCTGTCGTTAAAGGTTGGCATATTCGGCGCCGAGCCTTGGAGCGAGAGTATGCGCCGCGAGATTGAGCAAAAGCTCGGAATAAAAGCATACGATATTTACGGTCTTTCTGAAATTTTAGGTCCGGGAGTTGCGTGCGAGTGCGAGTATCAGTGCGGTATGCACGTTTGGGAGGACAATTTCCTTGTTGAAATAATCGACCCGGATACCGGTGAGGTCTTGCCGAAGGGCAGCACAGGCGAGTTGGTTTTTTCCACAATAACCAAAGAGGGATTTCCTGTTATCCGTTACAGAACTCGTGACATCTGTTCGCTGAACTATGAGAAGTGCAAGTGCGGCAGAACACACGTGAGAATGAATAAACCGAGCGGCAGAAGCGATGATATGCTTATTGTGCGCGGTGTTAATGTGTTCCCGTCACAAATTGAGGAAGTGCTCCTTAACATCAACAACGGCGAAATTACACCAAATTACCTTATAAGAATAGATAGGGTAAACAACACGGATACTTTCGACCTTGATGTTGAAATGAGCGAAAATATGTTTACCGACGACTTAAAGAGCATAACCAAGACTGAAAAGCTGATAACGGAAAAACTGCGCTCGGCACTCGGACTCGGCGTTAAGGTGCACCTTGTCAACCCCAAAACGATTGAGAGGAGCGAGGGCAAGGCAAAACGCGTTATAGACCTGCGTAAGCTTTAATATAAAGGAGGGCTTTTGTAATGTTGGCAGAACAGATATCGGTTTTTGTAGAAAATAAAAAAGGCAGACTTTCGGAAATAGCGGATTGCCTTGGAAAAGGAGGCATTGATATTTCTGCTTTGTCGCTTGCCGAAAGTGATGAATACGGCGTGCTGCGTATGATAGTGAGCGAGCCGCACAAAGCGAAGGAGCTGCTTCGTGAAACGGGAGTGATCGGCAAGGTTACAAAGGTTTTGGCGGTTGCTATTGATGACCGTCCCGGCGGCTTTGCGGACTCTGTAAGAGTGCTTACCGAAAACGGCATTGAAATTAAATATATGTATGCCTGCGTTTCGCACGAAAGCGGAAAGGCGCTTATGATCCTGAGTGTTGATGAAACTGAAAAGGCACAACAGCTGCTTGGTTCGACCGACGCCGCGAAGGTAGACCCTAAGGCAATATATCGCATTAAATAATTCTTTTTTTGTTTAATTAAAGAGAGTCTTAATCTGAACAAGTCCGTAAAAAAACGGATAATAGAAAAAAGAGACCTCCTATGGTAGAATTAAAGAAACTACCATAGGAGGGTTTTTTATGCCAAGAGGTTATCGACATATAAGTCAACTTGCCACCTTACAGGCAGGACAGAAGAAACTTCCGAAAAAAGATGTAATTCAAGTATTTAACCACATTCGGGAAGGCGGTATGCCGCAGGTACAAGGTGTGGATGATGAACTTAGACAGGAATATTTTAATTTCTATATTGACACATATCTGATGAGTGATGTAACCGAGGCGGGAGGAATTACAGATACTGTACGATTCCGCAAATTCCTTGTCGGATGCGCTTCCCTTGTGTCGAAGCAAGTTAATTACGCCACTCTTGCCGAGTCCGCAGATATTGCACCGAACACAGCGAAAGAATGGTTGAAAATTCTTGTGGGACTTAACATAATTTATCTTCTTGCGCCTTATTCCAATAATGAACTGAAAAGGCTGAGTAAAACACCGAAACTGTATTTTTGTGATACGGGGCTTTGCGCATATTTATCCATGTGGTTGACTCCGGACGCTCTGCGCAGCGGTGCTGCAAGCGGTCATTATTATGAGAACTATGTTGTAATGGAGCTTGTTAAGAACTATGCTTACGCAAAATCCAAGGTAAACATTACCTACTTCCGGGATTCCAATGCCAAAGAGATTGATGTATTTATTGAGGAAAACAATGTTATTCACCCGTTGGAAATAAAAAAAGTGCCGCACCTGACCGTCGCGAAGTCAAAAAGTACAGTGTAATTGACAAGTCAGCTTTGAAGCGGGGGAACGGCGGCATTATTTGTATGTGTGAAGAGCTGATACCTATTGATGCGGATAACTGCTTTATTCCGAGCAACCTGATCTGATAATTTAAAATATGACAAAGAAAAGCACTCTGCTGGGTGCTTTTCTTATTGTAACGGCTGTTGATATTCCGTGGTTTGTCTTATTAAATTGTTATATAATCTGAAAATATGGTGTGTTTTACATAAAATAAGTGGTGCAAAACGGGATAAAAAAGTTTATAATATTAATGCTGAGAAACAATTGTTTTTTGAACGATTTGCCTTAATTTTTCTGCTTTCGCACTTCAAATGGCGAAAAGTGGTGTTTTGCTTTAAACTCTCTCTGAAAATGTGTCATAGAGTTAAAGCCACTTGAAAAGCATATTTCCGTTATCGGATTGTCTGTGTTTATCAGCATATCATAAGCGTACTGTAATTTTACATTATTTAAGAAGCGATTGAATTTTTCACCTGTGGCTTTGTGAAAGGTTTCTGAAAAATAGTTGTCACAAAGTCCCGATACCTCCGCTACATTATGAAGACTGGGATTGTCGCGGAAATTACAGTAAATATACATAAGCGCACGTCTTATCGGGTCTGACATATGATCTGTATTGATTTCATTAGAAACAGGGTAAGCATATGAAATCTCTGCAAAGAGACAGTTGAGCAGACTTTTTATATAGCAGGTGCAGTGTATCCTTTCCCGGCGAAATTCCTCGAGTAATTTTTCTGTTATAACCGTCAGATATTCAAAGGTGTACTGTGAAAGCTGTATATTAATTGCCTGCCGCTTTCCCGTAAATACATTTAAAAATTCGGTAGGTATCAAGGATTCTTTAAATGCGATGTTCATAAGCCTGATGGGTTCGAGGGGTTCTATCTTGTGGAAATCGGCAGGTGTAAGCAGGTAAATGTTTCCCGCATCTACGATTGATGAAGAATTGTTGAGATGGTGAATCATTTTACCCTCAAGTATCAGCTCAATTTCGCAGTATTCGTGCCAGTGCAGAGCCGTCGGAATACTAAAAACCTTTTCGGTGACGTTTAAGCCGATTTTAGAAAATTCATCATTTGTCGAATAAATCTCAATCTCCTGCCAATAATTCTTTCTCATTTGAATCCCTCCTGTAAAGTGATTATAAGTTAAACAGGAGGGAATGTCAATACAGCTGATAATTACAATAATCCGTGTCAGGTGGCAATCAAAAAAGGTGTCAGAGCTCCCGCCCGAAAAAAGCATTTATTGCCCGGGTTTGATTTTTATCCGCACGGGACAAGGGGAACAGTCAACTTGTCAAGGTAAGAAAGGAGGTATCCGAAAAGTAAAATGAAGGGCACAGGCACGGCAGAGTACTGTTGTTTGATTGTAAGCACTGCAGATCGGCATAAGTTTTTATATTTGAGGAGATTGTAAAATGATTGTTTACAACGGTTATGGTTATACCATTCAGCTTGATGATGAACGGGGAGCACTGCTGTCCTTGCGCAGGGGAAGTAAGGAATTTGTATGTGAAGCTGCGGTTCTTCCTCTGTTTGCCATAAGACTTCGGGGAGAAAAAGGTGAAATCACCCTGCTTGACGCATATGACGCTGATTCCTGCCGGACATTGCGGGATGGCAATACATATTCCTTGGAGTTTGACGGTTTTTCTAAGGTCGATATTAAAGTGACAGTGAAGGTAATCTTTGAAAAGAAGATTGACTGGCGTATAGCCGTTACAAACCGCAGTGATTTATGTATTGAATGGGTTGATTTTCCGCAGATTGCCTTGCCGAATGATTTAAAGGGTGCGGGCGGAAGCAGTGAAATCTTCTGGGGCTTTAACGAGGGCGTTGTAGTAAGCAATATTGAACAGCGGGAAAGCTCTTGGTTTCCGTATGATGAGCCTGAATATCCCAGCAAGGGAACAGCAGGTGTTTTCCCCGGCGCAATAGAAATGCCTTTCATGGCTTATTATGGGGAAAAGGGCGGTTTGTATTTCGCCGCACACGATAGAGACGGCAATGTTAAGGGCATTAATTTTCGTCCTCAGGGCGAGGGCATAAAACTGGAATACCGCCTGTTCACAGGGCTTGACGCAGGTCAGGATTTTTGTATGGATTACGGTATGGTAATGGAGTTCTTTGACGGAGACTGGTATGCTGCCGCTGATATTTACCGCAGCTGGTTTGAAGAAAAGCTTACAAAGGACTTTTTAAAGATTAGTGATAATCCGCTGATTCCCGAATGGTACGGTCAGTCACCTGTGATTGTGACGTATCCTGTCAGAGGGCTTCACGACACAGATGAAATGAACCCGAATAAGCTATTCCCGTATATAGCGGCGATGCCCCACATTGAACGGATTGCCGAAAGGTTAGACAGCCGGATAATGGTTATTCTGATGCATTGGGAGGGAACGGCTCCATGGGCGCCGCCCTTTGTCTGGCCGCCCTACGGAGGAGAAGAGGCATTGAGTGAATATGTAAATGCACTCCATAAGCAGGGCCATTTGATAGGACTTTATTGCAGCGGGCTTGGCTGGACGTATCAAAGCAAGCTGATTAAAGAATATGATAAAAGTAAACAGTTTGCGGAGGAGGGACTGTCAGACTATATGTGTCTGTCGCCTTCGGGTGAGCTGCCATTCTGTAACATATGCCCCGCTCAAAGAATTGGCTATGATATGTGTCCGACGCAGGATTATACGGTGAATGTAATATCGGACGCGGTAGAAAAAATGACATCTGCCGATGTGGATTACATCCAGCTTCTGGACCAGAACCACGGCGGTACTTCTTATTTCTGCTACAGCCGTGAGCACGGGCATCCCGCTGTTCCGGGCAGGTGGCAGACTGACGCAATGAAGCGCTTACTTAATACGGTCGGGCAGTATACCCATGAAAACGGCCGGAGGATTTTACTCGGTTGTGAGTCGGCGGCGGCAGAACCATTTATTCCTTATCTGCTTTTCAGCGATAACCGCTATGAATTGGGTTTCTTTATAGGCAGGTCTGTTCCTGCTTATGCCTATGTATATCACGAATATGTTAACAATTTTATGGGCAATCAGGTTTGCGCGGGAGAAATATTCGACCATGCCGCTTCGCCCGAAAATCTGCTTTACAGAATAGCATATGCTTTTTGTGCGGGCGATATGATGACGCTTGTTATTGATGAAAACGGTCAGATTACCTGGAACTGGGGAGAAAAGGATATGTCCGATCTGCCCGAGCAGGAGCCGGTGCTGACATTAGTCCGTAATCTTAATGCCTGGCGCAGGGATTTGGGAAAGGAATTTCTGCATTTGGGCAGAATGTCAGCTCCCTTTGCTCTTGAACTTCCTGCCCCGCTTGAGCTGAAGCTGAAAAATGGGTACAGTCTGCTTTGCGAACAGCTTTTGACAACACGCTGGCAGTCTCCTGAAGGCAAGTCCGGACAAATTATAGTCAATTATCAGAAAGAGCCTGTTAATTGTACTGTTAATATGCAGGACGTGAAGAGCTATACGGTTTACGAAGACCCTGAGGGTATTTCGGTTGTAAAGGGAATGGCGTCCGGGGAGGGCAACTGCCGTGCAAGCCTCACGGTTCAGCCGCTTTCCGCAGTTCTGGTGACAACAGAATAATTTTTATCGGCATATATAACATAGCAGTTTCGGCATGGAAATCTGTGTTTTTATGGAATTCCTGCTGTTGCAAAATAATTAATATTTAAAGTGGACCGATGTCAATAAAGTAGACAGCAAAAAAATCAAACGGGCATAAACAACGCCTCTCTTTAGTTAGGAGAAAGACCGTTATTGTGAGAATGAGGTCTGACAGAATTGTAAAAACAGTTAATGTAAGTAAAAAGACTGTGAAAAAGTTCACCTAAGGATTTATAGTTACGCCTGTCGGTTTCCTCTTTTTTCAAATATTTGAAAAAGCATTCCATAATGTGGATATATATTTGCGTTTATTCGGCGAGCTTGGTTTGGATCAAAGCGTTCTGATATATGACATCTGTACATACGGCAGTAACAAAACGGAACGGTTTGTGTGGTTGGTAGCATAAACCGTATAAATAAAGAATTTGGGCAGTTCATTTTTGAAAAACACTTTGAAAGGCGCTGTAAAAAACTTTCGTTTTTACAGCGCCTTTATAATTTGTAAGCTTAGCTTTTATAAAATTCAAGTACGGTTTTGTATGTCATATAAACATCAAGCTTACCCACAACCTCAAAAGGCGCGTGCATTGAGAGCACGGGAACGCCGAGGTCAACAACATCAACACCGAGGTTGGCAATATACATAGCCACGGTTCCGCCGCCGCCTATGTCAACCTTGCCGAGTTCTCCGTGCTGCCACACAATACCTGCGTTATCGAGAATTGCACGGATTTCACGAACATATTCCGCAGAAGCGTCCGAAGTGCCCGATTTTCCCCTTGCACCCGTATATTTTGTAATAACGGCACCATAGTTTACCAGAGATGCATTTCGCTTTTCCATAACGTCGGGGAAGGTGGGATCAAACGCCGCGTTCACGTCGGCTGAAAGGCATTTAGAGTTGGAAAGTGCGTGGTGAATATCTCCGCCCTCAGCTTTAGCAAGGTCATAAATAAAATATTTAAGCCAGGCGGAGTTCATTCCTGTGTTTCCGTCCGAGCCTGTTTCTTCTTTATCTGCAAGGATGGTAACGCAGGTGTGTTCAGGTGCTTCGGAATCAAGCACCGCACGAAGAGCAGGGTATGCGCAAACTCTGTCGTCGTGACCGTATGAGCCGATCATAGAGCGGTCGAGACCTACGTCGCAAGCCTTTGCCGCAGGTACAGCCTCAAGCTCGGCTGAAAGAAAATCGCTCTCTGTTATGCCGTATTTTTCGTTAAGCAGCTTTAGAATGTTCAGCTTTACAAGATCGCCGCCCTCGTCGTCTGCGATCGGGTGACTTCCCACAAGAATGTTAAGCTCTTCACCCTTGATTCCCTCAGCCAAGGTGCGCTTGCTTTGCTCGGCTGCAAGGTGCGGCAACAGATCTGTTACAACAAGCTTGGGATCATTTTCGTCTTCACCGATGCAAACGGTAACATTTGTACCGTCTTTTTTGCAAACAACACCGTGCAGAGCCAACGGAATTGTTGTCCATTGGTATTTTTTAATGCCGCCGTAATAGTGAGTTTTAAAAAGCGCAAGTTCATCGCTTTCATATAGCGGATTTGGCTTTAGATCAAGGCGCGGTGAGTCGATATGTGCAGCTGTTATGCGTACGCCTTGCTCAACGGGTGTGCTGCCGATTATTGCAGCTGCAAGAGCCTTACCTCTGTTGTTAAAATAAACGCGGTCGCCGGCGTTGTAGCTTTTGTTGACATCGAACGGCACAAAGCCTGCCTTTTCAAGCAGCGATACCGCAGATTTTACCGCTTCTCGCTCGGTTTTTGCCGAGTTCAAAAATTTTTTGTAATCCTCGCAAAAAGCGTCGCATTTTGCAAGCTCTTCGGCATCGGTAATTGCTCTGCCGTTTTTGCGCTCAAGCATAAGCGCATTTTTAAGCTCTTTTATATTTTTTTCGTTACTCATAATTATTCTGCTCCTTGTGAATTAAAATCATATAGTTTATTATACCGCTCCTCTGCGGTAATTACCTTTTTAATGTGGTTCTCGGTTTCGCTGTACGGCGTTTTTAAAAGAGTTTTGCCGTCGGCAGAATATTCGCTGTCTGAAAGCCACTCTTTAACTTTAGCCGGACCTGCGTTGTATGCCGCAATAACCTCGGCCCTTGTGCCGAATTGCTCTGTTAAATACGAGAGGTAGTAAATGCCGCATCTAAGATTTGTTTCTGGGTCGCAAAGCAGGTCGTCGGACAGTTCCTTGCCGTAAATTTTTGAACACAGCCAATTGTATGTGTCATCGGTCAGCTGCATAAGTCCTCTTGCACCTGCTGCCGATTCCGCCGAGGGGTCAAAGTTGCTTTCGCACTTTACCATAGCATAGCAAAAGGCAATATCAACGCCGTAATCTTTACTGTATTTTTCAATATATTCTGAATACTTTGTGGGATAGATCTGCTTGCCGATATACGCAAACAGCTTGTCACCGAGCAGCAGTAAGGCAACAATAACTAATATGAGTGCTGCAAGCTTGCGAAATATTCTGCCGCTGAGAGTTGATATTATTCTCAAGTTGCCGCCTCCGTTTCAAGCAAAAAAACTTTTAAAAAGCTTATCACATTCTTTCTGAAAATCCTGTTCACTGCCGTCGTTTATTAAAATGCAGTCGCAATGCTCTAAGTAAAAATCGTCGCTTTTACCGGCATTCATTCTAAGCTCTGCCGCGTCCTTTGTAATGCCGTCGCGATTCATAATCCTTTTAAGCCTTAGTTCTTTCGGCGCCAAAACGCCTATTATCTTGAAGCAAAGGCTGTCTGCCTTTGCTTCAAACAGCGTAGGTGCGTCAAGTAAAATAAGTTTTGCGCCGTCGCTTTCAAGAACCGCAATTTTTCTTGCAATAAGATTTTTGATGTACGGCAACATAACACTGTTAAGCTTTTTTGTGCATTCTTGATTTTTAAAAGCGGCTGCCGCCAGCTTTTTGCGATCAAGACTGCCGTCTTTATTCAGCACATTGCCGAATTCAAAACATATTTTTTCAAGCAGCGGTGAGCCTTTTTTTACAGCCTCGCGTGCTGCAAGATCTGCGTCTATAATCTTAAATCCAAACGCTTCGGCTGTGCGTGAAGCCGTGGATTTTCCTGCGCCCGTCGGCCCTGTTAAACCGATTACCATATTTACACTACCCTTAAATTACCTCAGCGTCATATCCCGCATCATCAAGAGCGTCTATCATTGCTCTTGTGTCTGCAAGATCACCGTGAGTAACGGTAACCTTTTTAGTGCCGAGATCAACCTCAACACTTTCAACAAATTTAATTTGAGAAAGCGCTTTTTTAACATTTTCTTCGCAGTGACTGCACGCCATTTCGGGAACATACAGCACGGTTTTTGTCAACTCTTTCATTTATGTTTGCTCCTTTTTATTTAAATCTTCTTAATCTTAATGCGTTGCAAAGCACCGAAACCGAGGAAAGCGACATTGCCGCCGCCGCTATCATTGGGTTTAAAAGCGGTCCGCCGAAGGCATAAAGCAAGCCTGCGGCAATCGGGATTCCCGCGGTGTTATATGCAAATGCCCAAAAAAGGTTTTGTTTAATGTTTCTTATCGTGGCTTTTGAAAGCCTTATTGCTTCCGGCACATCACAAAGGTCGGAATGAATAAGCACAATATCCGCCGATTCAAGCGCGATATCGGTGCCGCTGCCGATAGCGATTCCGACATCTGCAACTGCGAGCGCCGGCGCGTCGTTAATGCCGTCGCCGACCATTGCAACCGTCTCGCCTTCAGCCTTGATTTTTTCAACCTCGCTTGCTTTTTTATCCGGCAGCACACCTGCCACAACGTGTTTAATTCCGACTTCGTCTGCAACACTCTTTGCTGTACGCGGATCGTCGCCTGTCAGCATAACTGTTTTAATATTCAGTTTATTAAGACTTTCAATTGCCTTTCGGCTTGTGAATTTTATTGCGTCCGCAACCGCGGCAACGCACAAAAGCTTGCCGTCGTACGCCGCAATAAGCGGAGTCTTGCCGTTTTCGGCAAAATCTGTTGCCGCATTTTCGGCAGCTTTTGTATCAATGCCGTTATCCGTGATAAGTGCACGGTTTCCGATAATGAGGCGCTTTCCGTTAACGGTTGCCGCAACGCCTTTTCCTGTTATACTTTCAAAATCCGATGCGGTGGAATACCGCAGTCCCTTTTCTTTTGCAGAGCGTACAACGGCAGCACCCAAGGGGTGCTCGGAGAACATTTCCGCGCTTGCCAGCATCTCAAGACAGGTGTTTTCATCAATGTCATCAAGCATTGTGATATCGGTAACATACGGTGTGCCGCAGGTAACAGTACCTGTTTTATCAAGCACAACGGTGGTGATTTTGTGTGCGGTTTCAAGCGCCGCGCCGCTCTTTATAAGAATACCTTTTTCGGCACCCTTGCCGGTGCCTACCATAATTGCTGTGGGGGTTGCAAGACCGAGCGCGCAGGGGCAGGCGATAACAAGAACGGAAACCGTTGCGGTGAGAGCCTGCTGTATTCCTGCTCCGCAAAGAAGCCAGATAACAAGCACTGCCGCCGCAATTGCCATAACGGTCGGCACAAATATTCCCGCAACCTTGTCGGCAACTCGAGCAATAGGTGCTTTTGTGCCTTGCGCGTTTTCCACAAGCTCCACAATTCCGGAAAGAACTGTGCCGCGACCGACCTTTTCTGTTTTAACGATAATTGTGCCGCTTTGGTTTATTGTAGCGGCAAAAACCTTGTCGTTCTTTTTCTTTTTAACGGGCAGGCTTTCACCTGTCAGCATAGATTCGTCGATTTCGGAGACGCCGTCCGTAACAACACCGTCAACAGGCACTCTCGCACCCGGTTTAATAATTATAAGGTCACCTGTTTCAACTTCACCCGCAGAAACAACGGTTTCTTTTCCGTCTTTAAGCACAACTGCGGTGTCGGGTACAAGCGACATAAGCTTTTTAACCGCGCCCGAGGTTTTGCCGACAGATACCGCTTCAAGCGTTTTGCCAAGCATTATAAGCGTTAATATAACACCGACAGATTCAAAATAAAGTCCGTGCACTGCATGCATATCGCCGCCCGCAATTTTAAAAACAGAATAAAGGCTGAAACCGAAAGCTGCCGCCGTGCCGATGCTTATAAGGCTGTCCATATTTGGACTTCCCGTTAAAAGCGCCTTAACGCCGACCGTGTAAAATTTATAGCCTGCCGCAATAACCGGCACAGTAAGCGCAAGCTGAGTGAGAGCATATCTCAGCGGAAAATCGTGAGGGGAGATAAAAGAGGGGACAGGAAGACCTATCATCGGTCCCATTGCAAGATAGAGCAGCGGCAGTGCAAACAAAGCTGAAAATCCAAGCCTTATCCATCGCTTCTTAAGTTGCTTTTCAGCGTTGTTATCGTCTTTGCCGCGATAGACCTTTGCACCGTATCCGGCTTTTTTAACGGCGTTTATAATCTGCTCCGCCGTAACACTGTTGTCTGTTTCGGCTGTCAGCCGTGCCGCAACCAAATTGACGTTGCATTCGTTAACACCCGGTAACCTTGCCACAACCTTTTCAACCCTTGCTGAGCAGGCGGCACAGGTCATTCCCGTTATTTTAAATTCCTGTTTCATTTTGTTTTCCCCCTCCTTCTTGTATTTGCTGAAGAATTTTATTTTGAAGTCGTTTATTTTAAAAAGCAGCTTTAAAGCAGTTTAACTGTTTGTAACTGCTGACGATGTTGTCGATACCGTGACGCTGTCATCGCTTGCGGCAGTCGGATAGTTTTCCGATTGGTCGGTTTCCTCGGTTGAAAAAATAAGATTATTGTTTTCGTAAATCATAATATTGTCACCGAGCTCGGAAATATAGCTGTTGAAGCGAGACGCCTCTAAATCGCGGCGCACTTCTGTTTTCCAAACAGGCTCGCCGAACGACTCAATATAAACTATATGCCAGCCGTATTGATCGGTTTTTATAAGCGAAACATCGCCCTGCTTTCTGCCGTCATCGAATATCCATTTTTCGATTTCGTCGGCTTTTAGAAGACTGCCCTTGTGCAGATTTTCAAGCAGTCCGCCGTTGTCCTTTGTAGATTCATCACCGGAAAGACTGCTTGCGGCGCTTTCAAAGCTCTCCTTTGAAAATCCGCTTTCTTTAAGAGTTTTAAGACATTCCTCGGCGGCTTTTTTTGCCGATGCGGAATCGCCGTAATCGGAAACGTTAAACTGAATCTGGCGTATATTAACCGCATTGTAGCTTTTTCTTGCAGGCAATGATGTGAGATAATAAATATCATAGCTTGCAGACTGTTCGTTTTTAATAACCGTGCTGTCGCCAACCTTGCGCTCTTCCGAGAATGCCCAGCCCATAGCCTCTGTTTGAGAATAGGATACGTCGGTAATAACACAGTTTTTCTTAATCTCTTCAACCTTGGTTTTAAGCTTTTTGCCTTTTAAGCTACCGTTGTCGGCGTAGTAATTTTCGGCATAAGCCCCGATTTCTTCAATAAGCTTTTCAGGCGTCTTTTGAGCCGAAAGCTGCTGTGCTGTTTTGCGTGCGGTCTCCATAGCAGAGTCCGATATATCGGCTGCAGGCACCTGAAAATAGATATAATTAACTGTACAATAGGTTTTCTTTTTTCCGCTTAAATATTTTTCAAGTGCTGCGTCGCCTGTGTCCAGCGTCTTGATGTAATCTGAGTAATATCTCGCAGTAAGGCGCTCAAGCTCCGCACATTTAAGAACGTCATCCTCTGTAACATTCTTTCCGTAATTGGTGCTAAGATACTGCTTTTTTGAAATTCCTTTTTCCTTTGCCGCAACTCCGAGCTGTGTTAAAACTTCCTTTGCTTCGCTTTTTTCGCTGCTTGTAAGTTCTTTTCCGTTTTTCTTTGCATCCTCAAAAACGATAAGGCACTGCGAAAGCTTTTCCTTTGCCGCATTCATAAAATAATCGTACCAAGTGGAAACGCTTGTATCGAGCGCGCATTTTTGTTCGCTTAGAGGCTTTGATGTGTCGAGCCCCACCTTTTCAAGGTATCCGGAATAACTGTTTAAAAAAGAGATATACTGTGAGTTGAAATAATATTCCATCATACCGGCAGTTACGGAGTAGTTTTCAGTATAAATTGCATCCTCGGAGCGGTCGGTTTTCTGCTTTTTGCCGCAGCCCGAAAGCGCCGTCAGCGCAATAAACACGGCAAGTGTTGCCGATAATATCAATTTTGAGTTTTTAAATAGCTTCATTTTTTGCTCCTTTGTAATAAAAGAAAGGCTTAGTTTGCGCTGTCATCGGTCAGGGATGAGTCCGACGAGGTATCGGCAGTCTTATCATAGACCTGTTGGATTTTTGCAAGGTTTCCGTCAACAGTTTTTGTTTCGTATTTCTCTTTGAGATCGGAAAGCTTTTTGGAATAATCGTCACTTTTCATTGTGCTTATAACATCTGCTTTCCAAGCGGCGGTACCGTTTCCTACAAAGTACATAACGTGGTAGCCGTAGTCGGACTCCACAATGTCGGTGTCGCCGGATTTTCTGCTGCTGTCAAATAACCAATCGTTAAAAGAGGTTACCATTTGACCCTGCTTTACGTTTTCGTAAAGACCGCCTGAAAGCAGCGATCCGCTGTCGTCTGTATTGAGCGCCGCGAGCTCGGCAAAGCTCTGCTCGGTTTTTTCGCCGTTGCGCCATTCCTTAAGCAGAGTTTTTGCCTGCTTTTTTGCAGCTTCCTTGTCATCTCCCGAGGACACGAGAATGTGACGCACATTTTTTGTCTCCAAGGTATCCTTTACGGCAGGAGACTGAATATAATAAACATCATAACCGCTGTCGGTTTTAATAACCGTTGTGTCGCCGGATTTTCTGTTTTCCGAAAACAGCCATTCGCCTTCGCTTGTAGATACATCGTAGCTGTCGGTAAAGCTTGCGTTATCAAATTCTTCATTTACTGCGTCGGTGAGCTCAGTGCCCGACTTTTCATTTTTTAACGAGGTTTTAATGTACGCTTTCAGCCTGCTTGAAAACTCATCATAGTTTTTTGCAGCCGCAATATTTGCTGCGGTGTTTTTTTGTGAGCTGCTAAAGGAATACTTGATGTATTCGCACTGCAAAAATGTAGATTTATTTTCGTTAAAATAGCTGTTGATCTGCTCGTCGCCATAGCTTAGCAAAGAGGAGTACTTTGTGTAATATTTGCTTGCAAGCTGTGTTATCTCTAAGCAGCGGCGCACATCCTCTTCATTAACAATGCTGCCGTAGTTTTCTGTTAAATACTCTTTAACGGTTTGGCTGTTTTGCTCGGCTGTACTTTCAAGACCTTTAATTGTTTTTTCAATGTAGTTTTCGTCAGATTTTTCAAGCTTTATTCCTTCACTTTTTGCCGCTTCGCAAAGTGTTACAAGCTCTTCAAGCCTTGATTTTGTGCTATCTGCAAAGTAGTCATACCAGCTTTCATAGTCGGCATCCGTGTAAGGATACTTCTGCTTTTTCAAATCCGTGTCGGCGTCAAAGCCGAGCTGCTCGGCATATTCGCTGTTTTCCGCCGAAAAATTATCAACTGCTGTGTTGAAAAAATACTGTGCCATACTAAGATTTACCGAATAATTTGCCGATTTCACAACTGTTTTTCTTCTTGCAAACCAACCGTTGTTTGTAAAAACCGTGTACAAAACGCTTAGAGCGATAAGCACCGCAAAAAACAGCACCGCAGCAGAGGTAAATATTGCGGCTTTTTTTCTTCTGCGTTTATTTTCATCATTTTCCTGTTGCTTTAAAATAAGTTTTTCGCTTTGTTTTTGCTCATTATTTATCTGTGTGCGTTTGCCTTTTCCCATAACGCAGAACCTCCGAATTAAGCTTAAAAAATATATACATAAATAATAT
>OLWW01000775.1_pt1 | contig 16301 bp, 29 predicted proteins | sample 1673991 | NCBI WGS metagenome assembly OLWW01 (sample SAMEA103958136, study PRJEB25191) | human gut metagenome
GAACGGCGTGTCCAGCTTTGGCCTGGTTTTTCGCACCTCAACGGTCTTTCCACCTCTGGCAATCTTCTCCACCCACTCCGGGCGGATGCTGATAAGTACCGCTTTACTCATGCTCAGCCCTCCGGTTCCATGCCTCTTTAGCTTCTTCCACAGATTCATAAGCGGAAGTTTCTGCGCCGCATTCCCAACATCTGACCCAAAAACAATTATCTTCGTCAAATGCACCGTCCCCTATAGCTCCGGCCGTTCCCCCGCAAAACGGGCAGGGCTTCAATTTGATTTCGTCCATAGTTCTCCCTCCGCGCAAGTCAAGCTATGCTTTTATTCCTAACTTTTCCACGACTTCTTTATATGTTTCATCACATATAAAACGCTCGTCACTATTTTGCTGAAAAAGCTCTGTCTTTTTGTTTTCTCCTGGCACTATGCTTATAATCATGTCCAAATTCAGCAGATACGGAGCATCGTTATAGTGCAATTCTATAAATGCCATTGTTATCTCCTTCCCGCCCGGGATGCCCCGGGCTTATCGCTTGTTTTCATTCTCCCAAAAATCTCCACTCCAAAGCTATCCATGCAAATTCATAGGGCAAAGACCCTTTCCGGAACTCTTGCGCAATCCTGTTTGCATTGTTCCGCTTAACGCCTTTCGACATGAGCAGCTTTACAAAACGTTTTCGTGTCATTGGTCTCTCCTAACAGTGTCGATTTCGAGGCGGTTAAACCATTTCCGTGACCTCACGAAAATGGTCTATCCCCACTGTTCCGCCATAGCTTTTGCAATACCGGGGAAGGTCTTTGCACGGGTTTTGCTGTCCCGGTTTGATTTCAGGGTGTACTCGGGGTTTACCCTGCCCGTACTGTGCTCCCTCCCGGAGGCGCTGCCGACCCATAGACCCTCGGGTTTCACGATGTTTGTCGGAATCAGCGGTGGGACGTTTCGCAGCCAGAGGCACGTCCGCTTTTTCCACGGGTCGCCGAACATATACGGCTCAATGATCTGGTCGTACTCGGGCAAGTTGAACCACCGGAGCGGACACGGATTTTCCACAACGATTCTTTCAACCCCGGAAGACAGCAGTTGCAAGAAGAAGCGCCGCGCTTCCCATCCAAGCCGCTCTCTGTTCCAGTCTTTCACCGTATGATCGCGATTAAAAAGGCGTATCGCGCTGGCCGACGTCAGGTATGTACACGGCGGGTGTGCAATCAGCATATCCCACTTCCCAACATCATGCGCCTGCCCGTCCATAGTGGTCACGTGCCCTCCCTCGAGAGCTTTCAGGGCATCACCAAGGATGTGCCATTCAGGTTTCCCGCCGGACGGCTCCTGAATATCGCAGGAATAGGCCTCATGCCCCAGCGCCCGGAACGCCTTGCACACGGTTTGCGATTCCTCGCAGGCTATCAGGACTTTCATTTTTCCCCCTTGCTTTCTGCCGGGGCTTTGAGCCATGCCAACCTGCATTCCTCGCATCCCGGCATATTCTCGCAGATATCTTTACGACCCTCGCAAATAAACGTTCCGGTGCTGAGTAACTTTGCCAGCTCCTCGTCCGTCATGTTCCGGATGCGGTCGGCGTTGGTCATCGGCTCATACCTATCTTTCAAGCCTTCATCGTGAATGCAGCCGTCACAAGCCGCCCATCCACCCGGGGCAATTCGGTACTTGCAGCTGGTGCATAGCTCATTTTTCATTTCCCATTTCCTTTCTGTTTTCCTTTATTCCCCCACCGGCTTGAAACAGCCGTACATTTTCGCTTTGCTCACTGAAAATCCTCCATACTTGTCTGCCCCGGTAGCACATCGTACTCCATCCACCAGCGGAACACATCTTCTGCGGTAGTCCAATCTTCGGTAGCCCAAGCCGGTTCCTTGTTCCGCCGTCTGCGTTCCTCCAGCATCCTATCGAACGCACGCAGATAGAGATTTTTGTACTTCGGCCACCGGGTGAACTCGGTTTCCCGGCCTTTTCTGCCAGCCAGGGGGCATCCGATACACCCAACCCGGCATTGCCCCTCGGCGTATAGCGGGTTCATCGGGACTTTCGCATCTTCTAAGAAGCCGTACACATCCTTGTCTGTCCAGTCGATAATCGGGTTTACAACTCGTTTTGCTTTCAGGCGGCAGTTTTCAAAAAGCATTCGCTTTTCGTCATTGTCGTTGGCAAGAATGATATTTTTATCCTTGGTTGCGCCCAGTTTTTCGTAGATTCCACGGTTGTTTTTTCTGGATGCAGATTCAGCCCAGCGAACGCCGGTACAGATAAACCGTCCTGCCCCACCTCTTTCTTTCAGAACGGCGCAGCAGTACCGAACCAGCCGTGTTGGCGGCATAAGCTTTTGAGGGATTAAACTCCACATAGACACACGCTGGCCTTTGTAAGTCGGCATGTTTACGGTGCATTTGTAGCCCTTTTCCTCCAACCGTTTGAACTCACTTCTGACAAACCGCACCGTTTCTGGGGCATCAGCCGTGGTGTGGTTGTGCTGGAACTCGCAGGGGATGCCGGAGCGAACCGCAAGCTCGGTGATAACCCCGGAGTCTTTGCCGCCTGAAATGCAGATCACCAAAGGCTGCTGGTAGGCCGCCAAAGACATTTCAGAGGCGGCTTTCAGACGCTCGATTGCCATCTGCTCCAAGTCATTCATGCTCAAAAACAATCCCCTCTCTCACCAAATCCGGGTGTTCGTACCGGAAAAATTGGCGTTGTTTTTTGTGGCTTTTCCATAGTTTCATGATGTTTTTATTCCAGTTATCGATGAAATACGTTTCCCATGCCTTGCAGCCGTCCCCGTTGGTGGGGCAATCGTCCCGCGTGCAGTTTCTGCAAAATGGGCTCTCGGAATCGATGTACTGGCCGGGGCGTTCCTTTTCCCTGTCTACTTCGTTTTTCATACTCCACCGCCTTCCGGTAGCATTTCAAAGTCCATCTTCCCGGCCAGCTCAGCGATAAAGCTCTTTACCGCTCCGGGGAGCTTCTGGTAATCGTCCTCCCGCTTCTGGCACACTTGGAAGGATCTCTGGAAATTCGATGCAACCACGGACTGCACCGTTTCTGCGTCCATCAGCGCCCATTCCTTGAGCTGGGCGGGGCTTCCCACCGTCCGCTGTACCGCCGGTGGAAGCTTCCGGAACTCGTCATCCGCTCCGTATACGCTGTTTCTCAGTGCGCCCGCAACCAACCCCCAGGCCTCCATCTGCGTCATCTGCTGGGGCGACTGCATCCGATGGAGCATATCTTTCAGCTTCCCGATGGTTGGCATAAATCCGCCGGTGTCCGTGGCTATGTACGCTTTTGCAGCGGCGGCAACGGCCTCAAATGGCTCCTCGGAGAACATATCCGCCCAAAGATTGACTTTCACGTTTGCCGCCTCTTTGGACATTCCCCGGAAAGAATCGGGATAATTTGCCTGTAAAAGCGTGAGAATCTGGTACGCTTCCTGTTTATCCATTTCCAAATTCCTCCCTGTACATCTCCGCCAGACGGTCAACGCCGCTGGTATAGCCGCCCGGCTTCTGGTTTGCCGCAGGTCTAGCCGAATTCTGCTCCCTGGAGAGCCAGGAGTTGACAAAGCGCATGATCCCGGCTTTTGTTTTTCTGTTTTTGGGATTTGCCAAAAGCCAGCCACGCATACTCCGCAACTGCTGGGCTACATCCACGGCGGGATACAGACCGGACAACTCGGCAACCGTCTCCACGGAAATCTCAAAATCCGTTCCGTCAACCAGCGGAAGCACCGCCGCAGGCGGGGGGCTGCTCGGCAGCTCACCGCAAACCACCGAAGGTGGTATATAATTATCCTTTGCCTTTTCCTTTGTCTTTTCCTTTTCCTTTGTCTTGGTATCGTTCGTACACGGTTGTTCGCCATCGTATACGTCCGTATTCCATCGTTTGCGGATGTTATCGGAGTTTTTCTTACACCGGCTGTCGTATGTTGCCTTATCTCGGTCTATCTGTGCTTTCAAAGTTGGAAATACGAATCTTTCATTACCACGGAGTTGCGGTGCTTCGCCCGTCTTGCTGTAGATTAGGCAAGCCGTGAAAAGCCTCCCCCTCTCCGTGTCATTCAGTTCCTCCATACTGTCCAGATAACTGTGATAAGCGCAGAAATATTCAATCGCCATTATCTAATCCTCTTTAATGATGGAGTACCGCGCAAAGCACGTCCGCTCTCCGTACCGATTCTTCCCGGTGACGGTTTCGCTCTTGATGGGTACGCCTTGCGCTTTCAAATCCCAGATCCTTGCACCCAGCCGGTAACAGCCGTACTCGGTAACAGCCTCGGCCTGGGTGATACTTCCATAGTCCTGCAAATGCCGCAGGATACGCTCACACTGTGTCACGGCCTTACCTCCCGTATTTCAACCTGTATGTAATCCTCGTCGTGGAAATTGTGGGAAACGCTTTTCAGCCAGCGCCGGTTGTCGTCCTCGATGACACGGCCTTTCATGGCATCCACGATCATCTTTCCCATAATTGCGTGGTTGTCGATATCCAGCCGGTCATTCCAGTAGAACGTCACGGCTACGGGCAGCTTAAAGGGTGTTCTGCGAATGCCCTGGGCGTTCATAGCCGCCAATGTCAGCCAGTGCCATAACTCGGCGTCTTTCTTCCGCAATGCCCAGTGCTTCCCGGCGTAGTACGCATTCATGCCGTACTCCTTCGCCCACTTCTTCTTTTCCGCGCCGGTCTTCGGGTAGGCAATTCTGAAAACTTCTTTTGCCACGTTTTCGCTCCTTCCTTTGGAGTTGGCGGTTTCACCTCCCACCGCCAAGGGAAAATGCAAACTGTACTGTCAATCTTTTTAGGGAAAGATTGCTTTTCCCGGCCTAGAACGGCAATTGTTCGTCCTCTCCATCCAGCTCCGCGAAGTTCGCCGCAGGGGCGGGAGCCTGATACGCCGGTGCGCTGTATCCGTTGTCAGCCCCAGAGCTGGCCTGAGTGCCGCTTTCCTTGCTGCCGCAGAAATAGGTGCTGTTTACTAGAATCTCCGCCGTGCGGCGCTTCTGGCCGTTCTTGTCGGTATACTGCCGGAATTGCAGTCTGCCCGTTACTATGGCCATCTGGCCTTTGCGGAAATACTTGGCGGCGTTCTCCCCGGCGGCTCCAAAGGCGGTGCAGTCTAGGAAATCCACTTCTTTCTCGCCGGTCTGCTGGTTCTTGAAATCCCGGTCAACCGCCAAGGTGAAGCTGGTAGCAGCCTTGCCGGAATTGGTTCTGCGAAGCTCCGGGTCTCGCACCATGCGTCCGGCAATGGTGATGGTGTTAAGCATTCTCCGGTACCTCCTGAGAAATCACCTCGCCGGTGGCCTGGTCAACGTCGATGTACTCAGTCATGTCCGGGATATCTGTCATGTCGGAGGAAATATCCGTCTTTGTGGTGCCGTCCTGAGCCATACCGCGCACAAAGTCGGATTTCAGCGGGGCGTATTTCAGCACCTTTTTCAGAACGGTTTTCTTTGCCATCTCGTCAAAATTGGTCTGCCACGGGCCATTCCCGAAGCTCTTAGAGAACTTTCTCGCGTGCTCGGTAACTTCCTCGATGCTCATAACCTGAAATCCGTAGCCGCCGTCCTTGGTCTTGAACATAGCGTAGTAGGCAATGGGCTTGCCACGGTTGCTCTTGGCGGGGACGTGCCGCAGCTTCGGGTCAAGGCCAAGGGCATACTCAAACTCGTCGTTTTCGTATACGGTGTGCGCCTGAATGATGGAAACCTCACCGGAACGGTAGGCCAGATCAATAAGCCCCTTATAGCCAAGCTGGAATTGGCACTCCATCTGGCCGTGATTGCGGAAGGGAATCAGGTAAGCCTGCCCAAGAGGGGTATTCGGCTCCAAGCCCAACTGTGCGGCGGTCATCATAGCGCCAAGGAAAGACTGGGGGGTGCATTCCTTGAGCTTCGGGTTGGCGCTCAGTGCAGACAGGGTAATGCGGCTGAACCGCTCCGGGGTCATCACGCTGGGCAGTGCCGCCTGAATGGCGGGCTTCATAACCTCAATGTAGTCCTGAATGCTGCTGGGTTTCTTGCTTTTTGCTACCGCCTGCGTGGAAGCGGCGGCGTTCTGAATCATGTTTGCCATTTTTATTCTTCCTCCTCGATAATTTTCATTTCTTTCTGCTTGTAGCACATATGCGCCGCGTAGCTGATGGACTGCATGAGGTCAAGCTCCCGCGCCCCGCGGATGCTGCTCCATGCGTGCATGATTTCTTCTCCGTTGAAAAGGACCGCGAACCGTACCTTTTTGGGGTAGACGTCCAGTTTTACGGAGTATCCGATGGTTTCACAGCCCGAAACGGCTTCCGCCTCCGCTTTTTGAGGGGGGGTAACTGCCTGCTTTTTCAGCAGGTCACCTTCCGATACGCCGAGGAGCACACACAGCCTGCGGAACGCATATTCCGGAATCTGCCCTTTATTGACTGCGTAGCTGAGATAGCTGGGGCAGCGCCCGATTTCCTCGGAGAGAACTGCCAACGTCTTTCCGGAATCATACACGGCTTCTCTTGTGGCGGAAGTGTCGATTTCTACCATATTTGTTTTTCCCATTATTGTTCATCCTTTTTGAACCGGAAAGTTCTGCTTTCCGAAGATTTGAAATAGTCCTGTGGGATTTCTCCGTGGTCTTTCTCCCACTTCTTTCTATCGAACGTGGAGCGCTTCTGTGTCTTCCATGTGACGCTGTAACTCCCGTATCCGCCCCGCTCGGCGGTTCCCATGGCCTCCATGATACGCGCCTGAGCGGTTGCTTTCTTTTCTTCCAGCACCTTGATCTGCTGGCTGCATTCGTCCATGATCGCCAGGTCAACGGCGCAGCCGGTCAAATCCATTTCGGTGTCCGGATCGCTGGCCGGGAACTCTGCGTTCAGGGCGTCAATGGTGGAATCCATGCCGTCAATGGCCGGGGGCGTTTCGCTCTGAATGTTCTCCCAGAAGCTTTCTTCCACCTCTTTCAGGGCTTCCAGCTCTGCCTCGTCTCGCTCGATGACGAACACCTTGAAGTCAATGCCCAGAACCAGAACCGCCAGATACCAGCGATCAAGGCCGGACACAAGAAGGTAATGGCAGCATTGCGCGTAGTAAGTAGCCGGGAACTCGCCGTTCTTGAATTTGCTCAAGTGGAGCGCGTTCGTGGTCTTGATCTCTAATCCTGCCCGTTCACCGATGACCAGCCGGTCGTAGTTGGCGTGGGCGTAGGGCATATCGTCCCGAAATACGGTGTAGTTCTCCCGGCGTACCTTTTTCCCGGTAGCTTCGGTGAACCGCTTTGCTACGTATTCCTCCAAGTCCGTGCCGAGGCGTACCGCCTCTTTCTGGGAAATATCCTCCGGGATGACCTTCCCGGTTTTCTCCGCCCACAGGGCATACGGTGACTTGTAGGGGTTCAGCCCAAGAATGGCGGCGGCATCCGAACCACCAATGGTGGTAGAGCGTAGCGCTGTCCATTCCTCTTTGCTCATGGTCGCGGTTGGAATTTTCCGTATCATTCCTCCACCTCCGCTTCCTCGTTGAACTCCGTCATGGAATCGATGCAATCTAGGCAGTAGAACTCATCATGCACCGGGATATATACCAGTTTGCTGTCTGTGATGGGACATCCGCACCTGGCACACTTCGGGAGTGCCGCTTCCAGAGAGTCGGCATCCGCCGCCAACTGTTCAGCCTGCCGCCACGGCTCCATGCTATCAAAAACGTCCATTGACTTTCCTTTCTCAGTTTGATATACTGTATATGGGTAGATGATGAATGTCTCTGTATCGCCGTCCCCGGTGCTGTAACATCGGGGGCGGCTTTTTATCGCCCTCTGATGCAACGCCCGATACCGGCACCCATAAGGATAGCGCACACCCACATTGCGGGAACTGCCGCCCTGTCTGCCAGCAAACCGGCCTGCTGCCACCAGAAAAGCACCAGATTCAGCCCCGCATAGGGAAGGACGCGGAAAACGCATCCCCTGATATTGAACGGCTTCCGGTTCTCCGGCACCGGCTCCCACCGGGCATCCACGGGCTTGTTCCTGCTTGCCATATCCTCACCCCCTGACCTCATGATTTCGGTGGACTACGTCGAAAAGCTCCACGTTCTCATCGTCAAACGCCTCGCGCTCCTTCGTTTCCATGCCCAAGGATTCCCGCAACTCGACGTTTTCTTCCCGCAAGCGGCGGAATATCTCCGCCATAGTGCGAAGCTGGGCAACCTCGTTCGGCGTCATTTGGAGTTCTCCTTGTAGGGGCGACCCTCACTCGGATGAAGTATTTGTATGAAGCCGCTCTTGTCAACCAGGCGGAAACATCCGTCCTGCTGGATATTTATCAGCACAACAATGTCACCGATATCGAAACCGTGGTCAAACTTACCGCCCTTTACCGTGACAACGAACTTGTCCCCGATCTTCGGCTTGCTCTCCTTTGGCTTGTCCTCCTTGCGCTTCTTCTCAAAAAGCCGCTCAACGGCGACCCTTGAGCCCTCCGCCCTGCTGAAGATATCCTTCGGATTGCACCGGGCTTCTGCGGTCTTCACGTCCCGCCCTCCCCGTTTCAGCGTGGCCGTGGTAATCATCCCGTCAAAGCGGAGTTCCACGGTGCAGGGTTCCCGCTCAGGCTCGGCAAGGCCAGAAATCCAGCTTTCAGCGAAGTTCCAATGGGAAACTTTACGAGGAAGATCCATCGAAGGATTTCCAACTGTTGCTTCTTTGAAGTTGTAGGTGGAAAGTCCATATGGTCTTTCCCACACATTTATTACGGTTAAGGTCTTGCCAAGGTATTTTTCCATCGCGTCGGTGAATCCGATAGCGTTTGGGTTCTTGCTCACAATCCGCACCTTATCCCCACACTTATATTTCGCCATAAATAACTCCTTTCAATTTCGGCATTCTGCCGTAGATTTCAAATCCATGCTTTTCCGAGCTGTGCTGTGCTGCGCCATTGCATAGGATTTCGATGCTTTGCCATGCCTCTGCAACGCATCTCATATCTAGGCCATTGCTGAGCGAGGCCAAGCTAGGCTATGCCCTTGCGCCTTAAATCAGCTCGTATGTATAGCGTCCCTTCCCACTGTTTCGCCACTGGCCGATACCCCGAAGCTTGCCGTACTCCAGGCATTCCAGTGCCAGATCGTGCATGTCCTTGGTCAGGCAATCGATCTGAATCTCAATGGAAGTCCCTGCCGGTGCTGTCTCGCTGCTGGAAAGGGCAATCCGCTCACCCTGCGCCGTGGATGCCCGGAGGGGGCGCTCACACACGCCAATCTCGCCGCCGTTCAGGTCCAGGGGAATCTTTCGGGGGGAGACAAACAGGAGGCCGTCGATTTCCTTTTTGTACGCCTTGATCTTGCTGGCCTTTGTGCCGGGAACCTTCCGAAGAACGCCGCAGGAATCCTTGAAAAAGCCCTTGATCTGGTAGTCATACAGGAACGGCTGCCCGTTCTCGTCCCGGGGGAATACCGTCATGGATTTCTCCATCATGCCGTCCACGCCGATTGCGGCGACTTCCTCTTCCATGCTCTCGGCGTCGGGAGCCTTGGAAGCGATGAACTCCCGGTGCAGCTCCTTATTTCCGCTGCACGTACCCAGAAGTTCCTCAAAAAATGTGATTCTTGCCTTGATTTTGCTGATTTCCATTTGACTTTTTTCCTTTCTTTTGGTAAAATAAAGATGATTTCCATTGACTGCCGCTCTCGGGTGTTCCGCACGCCCGGGGGCGGTTTTCTCGTTGCAACGCGCACCATATCAGTGCCCTTGCCCAGCTGTGCTTCCCCTTGCCTCTGCTCTGCCTTGCTTTGTTGTCCCTATCGGTGCCCTTGCTGTGCGTGCCCTCGCCTAGCAATTCTATGCAATGCCCTTGCGACGCTGTGCGCTGCGCCGCTGAGCCGATCATAGCCCTTGCTCAGCCACTCGGTGCCAAGCCGCGGCTTCGCCTCCCCGTGCTATCCTCGCCTTTGCAGCGCCTACCACTGCTCAGCCTCGCTACGCCACCGCGTGGCTGATCACTGCAATTCCCTCGCAAACGCCCGTATCTCCTTCTCAGAGTACCCCAGGGTTTTCAGAATCACCGCCGGGTTGGGGTGGAGGGTGGTCACCAGCTTTTTCAGGACGCTTACCCGCATTTCGGTTTTGCCCTTCCGATAGTTCCGAAGGGTCTGATGGTCTACCCCGGTTTTTTCTTCTAGCGCTACAGCGTTATCGCTCTGAATCCCCGCCAGGGGACAGCAGCGGTCGATTTCCTTCCAGAAATCCTCCACTGCGTAGCGCTCGGCATACTGCCGGATTCTAGGCATTGTCTTTCCCCTCGCTCTCTTTATCTGCGGGCTTTACCTTGGGAGCAATGCAATCTACTAGCCCCCGAACGCTGTACCCCAACGAATAGCAGGCAAACGCCATTCCAATTATTGAAAGAATCGTGGAAGTGCTCATGTTATTTCTCCCTTCTTCTGAGATTGCTTCTCTCGCTCCCGCTTGATGATTGCTTCCAAAGCGGTCTCCATCCGCTTCTGGATATTGGGCGGCTTCCGCTTCCCATTCAGAATCATGGAAATGTACGCTTTGTTCACGCCCATTTCGTTTGCCAGCTGCTCATAGGTGATCCGCTCATTGTGCATCCGCCCGATGAGCCGCCCCGTCCATTTTTCGGGCATTGTATTCCTCCTTTTAGTTAAAAATGTTGACTGCGGCGGGAAACCGTGCTACAATTTCATGCGTTCCCTGTGTAACAACAGAAAGGGGTGATTTGATGCGGAGCCATTGGCGAAGCAATCTTTTTGCTCTGGCGTTCCGAACTAAGGCAACTGCATGATGCGCATGGAGCACAGCAACCAGATATGCTGTAAGTGATTGGCACGGCTAAGAACCGTAAGACAATTTACGGATTCGGCATTTCTCCCGGCCTAATGCAACTGCCCGGGAGCCGCCGATAAAGTAATTTCGGCGCGTGCCGGGTTGCCGCCGTGTTTCGGTAAAAAATCTGGGGGAAAAGCGTCTGCGATTGTCCGCAGGCGTTTTTTCTTTCCCGCCGCAGTCATTTTGTGGTTGCAAAAGTTAACAAAGTGTGCTACTATGTACTTGCGAGGAACAGAATAGCTTTGACGCAGGATTTTTTGCCCTGGGTCTGGGGTTTTGTTTACTTTCGTAACTCACAGTGCTATTATAGCGTTAACAAACGTAACTGTCAACTGTAAAAGTGATAACAAACGCAACTTTGTCACATTGCACAAAATGCAGGAGTGTTAATTATGGCTTTTTACGAAAATTATGTTAAATTGTGTAATTCCGTTGGGAAATCCCCATCCGCTGTTGCCGTGGAACTAAAACTTGGCAAACCATCTGTAACAAGATGGAAGAACGGGGCAGAACCGAGAGACGCAACATTACAAAAAATTGCCGATCATTTCGGTGTAACCGTAGATTTTTTAAAAGGCGAAGAACAAACAAATTTTTATATGCGCTACTGTGAGCTGTGCGCAAACAAAGAAATGTCCGCCTCTGGGGTAGCATCTGCTATTGGACTATCAAATGCCGCCGCCAACGGTTGGAAAAAAGGGAAGCTGCCGAATGATACTACACTAGCCAAGCTTTCGGCTTATTTCGGCGTCACCGTTGAGTATCTCAAGGGCGAGGAAACAAAAAAAGACCCCGCCACGAATGGCGAGGTCAGCCCCGAAAAACGGGAACTTCTGGATTTAATTGATAGCCTGTCCGACGATCAGTGCGGTAAGCTTTCCAACATTATCAAGGAGGCTATAAATTTATTGTGAGATTAACGAAAGATTCCAAATATGTGCTGGATATCCTGATTGCCAATCCCCCGCTCGGGGACTCCAACACATACAACGTAATAGCTTGGATGGGCGTTATTGATGAAAAGAAAATTCACAGCTATTCAGATTATACCGGCATTCTGGCATACCTTGCCGAATGTAAATGTATCGAATGGGTGAACGACGCCCACAGCGATTTCCGCTTGACGGAGAAGGGGCGAAATTATAAGGAACTTCGGCACAAGGAATGGCGGTCAGCCATTTTCCACGAGGCAATCGGTTTTTTCCTCGGCGTCTGTTCCGCATTGCTTGTGAAGTTCCTTACAGATTTGATTTGGTGAAAAGTGGGCACAGGCACGCTCCAACCTGCATCCAACCAGAACAAATGGCAAGTCGCTTTGCGGCATTACACAGTGTTCGCACAGAATGCAGTTGGCATTAAGGCAGGAGTCTTTGACTTTGCTTTGCAGATTCTGGCATTTTTGAAGCAGTTCTTTTAGTTTTCGATTCTCTTTTCTGAGCGCTCGCTTTGTAACAAACATTTTACCCTCCTTAGCACATATGCAGCCTGTTCATCAGTTAGGGAAAGAATATTCTCCGCCAACTGTTCACGAATGTTCGGCAATGTTCTCCTTTCTTCCATTATATCACGGTTTACTCTGTTTCGCAATGCATTTTTCGTCACTGGCCGTTCCTCCTTTTATATTCAGAACAATTGTTTGCATAACATACAGTAGCACACTAAATGTCCAATAAATCGGACTAATTAAAAAGTTGCACAAAAAATCTTTCTCTTCGTTGAGATTATATGTCGAACGTGGTATTATTTTCCTGTAGAATTGTCCAGTTTGGCGCTGATATAAATAGTTGGAAAGGACGTATGACGCATGGAAGGATATGAATTGGAAAGCTATTCCGAGCAAACATTTGAAAGCATAAAGCACATTGACGAATATGGCCAGGAATATTGGCTTGCCAGAGAACTTGCGCGAGTTCTTCAATATGCGGACTGGAGAAACTTTGAAAATATTCTCTTTAAGGCGATGGACGCCTGCAAGAACAGTGGAATTTCTATCGAAGACAATTTCGGCGAAGTTACCAGTTTCACAAAAATGAACACCGGAAGTGTCCGTAAAATTAGTGATTATGCACTAACTCGCTATGCGTGTTACTTGATTGTGATGAACGGCGACCCTTCTAAACCCGTAATAGCTGTCGGTCAGACATATTTTGCGGTAAAAACGCGTCAGCAGGAATTGATTGACAACTACGACCAGCTTTCCGAAGATCAGAAACGATTGGCAATTCGTGATGAGATGACCGCTCACAACAAGTCTCTTGCGGAAGCGGCACAAATGGCCGGAATTGAAGATCCACGGGACTACGCAATATTTCAAAACAAGGGCTATCAGGGGCTATACGGCGGACTGGGAATGAAGGAGATTCACGCACGAAAAGGCTTAAAAAAGAGCCAGAGAATACTGGATCACATGGGAAGCACTGAACTTGCAGCAAATCTCTTCCGCGCCACCCAGACGGATGAAAAGCTTCGCCGCGAAGGCATTCGCGGCAAGCAAGCTGCAAACAATACGCACTATGAAGTTGGGAAGAAGGTGCGTCAGACCATAAAAGATTTGGGTGGCACCATGCCGGAAGACCTGCCTACGCCGGAAAAGAGCATTGCTCAAATTGAGCGTGAGCAAAAGAAGCTGAAAGGCGAACGCGAGTAAATCTTCCACCAGAATCAAGGATTGCCCCGCCACCCGTGCCACAAGGTGACGGGGCTTGCCGCCGGTAACGCCGTGTGTCCCTTGCCGGTTGCACCTTTACCATAGTCCCTACCACTGCAAATGTAAACGTGCAAATCGTACAATCCGTTTACACGGCGTAGATTTCGTGTGCCAAAATGAAAGGAGCGAGTTATTTTGCCCACGGAGGAACGTATTTTGGCGCTGCATGAGCAAAGCCTGACGTTGGCGGAAAAAATCAAGACCGCCAAGCAGCAGCAAGGCAAAACCGTTCAGCAGCTGGCCGACGAGACCGGGATACCGAGAACGACCCTAAACCGTTTCTTTGCCGGGACACTGATGAACCCGGGCTTCATGGATGTGTGCTCCCTATGCGCAAGCCTGGAATTATCCGCAGACGAGCTTATCGGGCTTTCCCCGCAGAAAAGCGACGATTCCGTTACCGTGGATTTTTTGCAGCTTGAACTCGATCACAAAGACGAAATGTTGCAAGAAAAGGACGCCGCAATATCCCGCCTTCTTGATCGGAGCCGGATACAGGAGGCGGGAATATCTGCCCGGGATACCAGAATCCGCAAGCAAAGCGACGCCCTTTCAGAAAAAGACAGTGCGCTTGCATCCGCACAAAGGGAAGATAAGCCCTTGATTTACGGGCAGTGCGCGTTAAACATTCTGCTGGCGGCGGTACTCATAATCTATATGGTGCTGGATGCCCGGAACACGGAAATGGGGCTGATTCGCTCCGAAAAGATTTCTGCGGTGATTTTATTCGGTGCGGCAGGAATCGCCGCTGTTTTTATGCTCACGGCATTTTTGATTTTCCACAAGCTTTTAAGTGGAGGTGAACGGGATGGCAAAAAGAAAAAAGGAGCCGGAAATCAGGCTCCCAAAAATTAAGCAGCTCCCCTCCGGGGCGTGGCACACACGTGTATACTTGGGCGGGCATCGAACATCAATTACACGTGATACTTATGAGGAATGTCTATCAGAATACCTTGCAGTCAAAAACGGCATTCTGGAAGCTCAGGAGCGGCCACAGGGGCAGCTTACGCTAGGCGAAGCAGTAGACGCATACATAGAGAATACCCGTGATTTAGTCCGCCGTGGTCGGCGCTCTCCGTCTACGGTATACGGCTATATCAGATATCGGGATAATACCTTTCAGCGGGCAATGGCATACAATATCTACACCACGCCGGACGCACGATGGCAGGCCGCTATAGACGATGAAAAGAAAATGGGCAGATCCCCGAAGTACATCAAGAATGCGTGGGGGCTAATGTCGGCGGCAATCAAAAAAGAAACCGGGAAGCAGCCGAAAGTCGTCCTTTTCGAGAAAGAGGACAACGAGCGGCCATTCCTAGAGCCTGACCAGATTGATATTTTTGTTGAGGCCGTAAAAGGTGATCCGGTGGAAATCCCGGCACTGCTTTGCTTATCCAGCTTACGCCGCTCTGAAATGTTGGCTCTGACGTGGGAGAATATCGATTTTGCAAACAGGGCAATTTATGTTCGTGGTGCAAAAGTCCGTGGTGAAGACGGGCTGAAGCTCAAGCCGCAGAACAAAACGAAAAAATCCCGTCGCCCCGTGCCTATGATTCCACCGCTTTACGATGCACTTACGGCCGCGCCGAAAGATACGGAATTTGTTGTAAACGCCGCGACATGTACGCTATTCAATCGCATCAACAAAATATGCCGGGAAAACAACTTGCCAGAGGTGGGGATGCACGGATTGCGGCACAGCTTCGCCTCGCTGGCCTACCATATGGGAATCCCGGAAATGATGGCGGCGGACATAGGCGGATGGAAAGACTTAGGGACGATGCGCAAAATTTACACGCACTTAGCGGAACGGGATATTGCCAAACGCTCGAAAGAGTTCACGGATTATTTCACGCCAGAGGCAATGAAAAACCGCAAAATTGGCAATGACACGGGAAATGAAAATTAAAAATTGCTAGTGCCGCAACATATTTACAAATTTATCATGTGGGTTCGAATCCCACTCTCTCCGCCACTTACTCCACCGCAATTCTATCGGAATTGCGGTGGTTTTTCTGCGTCAGCGCAAACCTGTCGGTCAGGCGTTGACAAACGCCCTCCGAACGATTACAATAGACAAAAATTACATTATGAGGTGATTTCTCATGGATTCCAAGCTGCGCCCCGAAACACTGTGCATTCAGGCCGGTTATACGCCCAAAAACGGCGAGCCCCGCCAGATCCCCATCGTCCAGAGTACCACATTCAAGTACGACACCTCCGAGGATATGGGAAAGCTCTTTGATCTGGAAGCCGAGGGCTATTTCTACTCCCGTCTGGCAAATCCCACCTGCGACGCCGTCGCCGCCAAGATCTGCGCGCTGGAGGGCGGCACCGCCGCCATGCTCACCGGTTCCGGACAGGCGGCCAACTTCATGGCGGTGTTCAACATTGCCGGATGCGGCGATCACATCGTTGCCAGCTCCGCCATCTACGGCGGCAGCTTCAACCTGTTCTCCGTCACCATGAAGAAAATGGGTCTGGAAACCACCTTTATCGACCCGGACTGCACCGAGGAAGAACTGAACGCCGCCTTCCGTCCCAACACCAAAGCCGTGTTCGGCGAGACCATCGCCAACCCCGCCCTGACCGTGCTGGACATTGAAAAGTTTGCCAAGGCCGCCCACGCCCACGGCGTGCCGCTGATGGTGGACAACACCTTCCCCACACCGGTCAACTGCCGCCCCTTTGAGTGGGGCGCGGACATCGTGACCCACTCCACCACCAAGTACATGGACGGCCACGGCGCAGTGCTGGGCG
>OLWW01000780.1_pt1 | contig 16258 bp, 18 predicted proteins | sample 1673991 | NCBI WGS metagenome assembly OLWW01 (sample SAMEA103958136, study PRJEB25191) | human gut metagenome
CATCGGTTGCCATATAAGGTGTGATATAACCGCGATCAAACTGCATACCCTCAACTACCTCTGAGTATGTCTCGGCGGTCTTGGATTCCTCAACTGTGATAACGCCGTCTGCCGTTACCTTTTCCATTGCCTCTGCAACAAGTGTGCCAACGGTTTCATCCTCTGCCGAAATTGTGGCAACACGGGCAATATCGTCTGAGCCCTTAACCTTTTTGGAGTTTGCCTTAACTGCTTCAACAGCAGCGTCAACAGCGGTTTTAATGCCCTTTTTAACAACCATAGGGTTAGCGCCTGCGGCAACATTCTTCATGCCCTCGCAAATAAGCGCCTGTGCAAGCACGGTTGCGGTTGTTGTGCCGTCGCCGGCAATGTCATTTGTTTTTGTTGCAACTTCCTTAACAAGCTGTGCGCCCATATTTTCAAACGGGTCGTCAAGCTCAACTTCCTTTGCAATTGTAACACCGTCGTTTGTAATAAGCGGTGCGCCGTATTTTTTATCAAGAACAGCATTTCTGCCCTTAGGGCCTAATGTGACCTTAACAGCGTTTGCGAGCTTATCAACACCTGCTTGCAGTGCTTTGCGAGCGTCCTCGCCGAAAATAATATCCTTTGCCATAATTACTCAATTCCTTTCAAAAACGTATAACGTAAATTATGTTTTATGTGAATTATTCCACAATTGCCAAAACATCGGACTGACGAAGTATACTGTATTCCTCGCCGTCAACCTTGACCTCTGTTCCTGCATATTTGCTGATAAGCACACGGTCGCCGACTTTAAGTGTCATCTTAACCTCGTTGCCGTCAACCACACCTCCGGGGCCTACCGCAACAATTTCCGCAATCTCCGGTTTTTCTTTTGCAGCGCCTGCAAGAATAATACCGCTCTTTGTTTTTTCTTCGGCCTCTATCATCTTGATAACGATTCGGTCAGCTAATGGTTTAATAGTCATTGTGATTTCCTCCGTTTTAATGATTTTCAAGATATTAGCACTCTAATACCTTGAGTGCTAATATATATAATATACCATTTTCAAAAAAAATCAAGTAGTTTTACGAAATTTTTTAAAATTTTTTCCTAAAACTACTTGATTTTATGTTTTTAAAGCAATTTTTATGCGATTTTTATAATGTTAATCGTTTATTTTGAAAAATACATAAACATCTGGCACTTAAGCATACCGTTATAAAGCTTTCGGCGTTTGTCGGCAGGTCTGCCGAAGAGCTTTTCAAAATCATCGTGCGGACTGATTATAAAATACTTTTTTCCGTTCTCTTTTTTAAACAGCTGTCCCATCTCGCGATAAAGCTCTTCAGCCGCAGCAATATCGAGCAGCCTTTCACCGTAAGGCGGATTGGTTATAACAATTGCCCTTTGTTCAGGGCAGTTGAAATCGGAAAGCGGTTTTAACTCGGCGCTGATGTATTTTTCAACACCTGCCTTTTTGGCATTTGCCAAAGTAAGCTCGACTGCGTCGGGGTCAATATCACTGCCGTACGCTTTAAAAGTAATATCGTGCCGCACCTCATCCATTGCGCGCGCACGTTCCTGCTGCCACGCATTTTGAGAAATAAAGCCGTATCGTTCCGCAGCAAATGCACGACGAAGCCCGGGCGCTATATTGGCAGCCTTTAGCGCTGCCTCAATTAGGATAGTGCCGGAGCCGCAAAACGGGTCGTAAAGCACTGTGTCGGGGAAAATTCTCGCAAGGTCGCACATACCTGCCGCCAGTGTTTCTTTAAGCGGAGCCGCATTGGACTTTCTGCGATATCCGCGCTTGTGAAGTCCCTCGCCCGATGTATCGATACTTATTACAGCGTTATTCTTATGAATTGAAAAGCGTACCGCAACAATACTGCCTGTTTCCTCGAACCACTCTATTCCGTATTTTTTTGAAAGTCGCGAAACAATAGCTTTTTTAATTATTGATTGGCAGTCCGGCACACTGTGCAAAGCTGAATCTATGCACCAGCCTTTAACCGGGAACGCATCGTCCTTTCTTATAAACTCCTCCCACGGCAGCGTAGCAACATTGTCAAAAAGCTCCGTAAAGCTTTCCGAATGAAACTCGCCAACATTAAGAAGTATTCTCTCCGCATAGCGCGATCCGATATTTGCGCGAGCTAATATATTTTCATCGCCAGTAAACGATACCTTACCGTTTTGCGCGTTAACATTCTCCGCACCCATTCGGCGAAGCTCTCCCGAAAGCACACTTTCAATTCCGAAAAGGCAGGGTGCTGTAAAACTGAATTTATTCATTATATTGTTATCCTAACCGCCGCCTATGCGACTTTTTAAAAATCTTTATATTACCGTTGTTTCGTGCCTTGTAACGTGGCAGCCGATATTAACCGCAAGCGGCAGTCCCGCAATATGGGTTGCATATGTTTCAACCGCAACGGAAAGCGCCGTTGTCTTGCCGCCAAAACCCTGAGGACCTACATTTGTTTCATTGACAGCCGCAAGTATTTTTCTTTCAAGCTCTGCATAATAAGGGTCGGGATTAGACCTAGAAACATCTCGGCAAAGAGCACGCTTTGCAAGCAGTGCACAAAGCTCAAAATCACCGCCGATTCCCACACCGATTACAAGCGGCGGGCAAGGATTACCGCCTGCTTCTTTAACCGTTGACGCAACAAGCTCGATTATTCTTTCTTCTCCCGACGCAGGGGTAAGCATATAAAGCCTGCTCATATTCTCGCTGCCAAAGCCTTTCGGCGCAACCGTAATCTTCACCCTGTCGCCGCTTACCATACTGAGGTGCAGCACGGCAGGTGTGTTGTCGTTTGTGTTAACTCTTCTTAAAGGGTCTGCTACCACCGATTTACGTAAAAGTCCGTCTGTATAGCCGCGGCTTACACCGCAATTGACCGCCCGGTTTAAAGGCTTACCCACAAGGTGTACATCCTGACCAAGCTCAATGAACACAACAGCCATTCCCGTGTCTTGGCAAATGGGAACGGAAAGCTCGGCAGCCGCCTCGACGTTTTTCTTAAGGTCGCAAAGAATATCCTTACCCAGCGGCGATGTTTCGTCTTTTTCGGCACTTTCTATTTTGCAAAGCAAATCGTCCGGCAGCACGCGGTTAGAGCTTATGCAAAGCTTTGCCACCGCATCTTCTATAAGCTGTGTGTCAACTTTCCTTAGCATAACTAAAAAATCCTTTCAAAAATTTTCATCGGCAGCATAAGCAGTGCAACAAATGCAGACAAAAATATAAAAATGCAAAAATCAGCAATACGCAAACGCATTACTGATTTTTTAAAAACAGATTTATATTGCCGAACAGACACCGCTGCAATCGACAGCCGTTACAAATCAAACGTCGGCTTAAAAACCGTCGCCCGAGCCGCGGCGAGCACGTTTGGTTTCAAAATTCTTGCGTTTTAAATCGGAAAACTTTTCGTCGCTTGTCTGTTTGAATTTGCTCATCATATCCTCAAAGCTTGCCGGCTCGCTTTTCTTTGAAGTCCAAACATACGACATATCCGGCTTATTGCTGCCGGGTGCCGGACGCGGACGGCGTTCACGCTTAACAGGCTCTTGCGCTTTCTTTATGGAAAGGCTTATTTTGCCGTCATCCGAAACAGAAAGGATTTTCACTTTAACGGTATCGCCTTGCTTTACAAAGTCACTGATATTATTCACGTAGGTTTGTGCAACCTCGGAAATGTGCACCATTCCCGTTTTGTTTTCACCTATATCAACAAAAACGCCGAAATTGGTAATACCCGTAACTTTTCCTTCAACAATCTCGCCTACAACTAACTGCATAATGCTAAGGTTATCCTCCTTGAATCGTTACGGTTTAATTGCCCGTAACGCTTTTATACACATCTTCCTCGGGGAAAACAAACCCCAAACGCTCGCGTGCGGCGTCTTCTATAAAATCGGCATCGTCACCGTTTTCAATCAAATTTGAAAGTCGCTCTATTTCCAGCTTAATTTCCGAATTCTGCTGCTGTTGCTCTTTAAGGGTCTGCTTTTCATTAACAAGCTCAACTTGCAGCTTAATGCAATTTGCAACAAGATACACCGCAAATATCAAAAGCGCAAATCTGAACAAATAGCTTTTCATTTATGTTCGATCCCTTTTTATTATATTCTCTTGCGATTATACAACATCAGCACAGTCAGTTTCAAGAGTTTTTTTATTATTTTTTCTAAATTTCTTAAACTTTTTTTCTTTTTTGTCATTTTTGGGGTGAAAGCTCCTGTTTTTTCTGCTTTTTGCCTTGTTTTCTCTTTTCAAATACAGCTTAAAACAAAGTCTTTTAATTCTGTTAAGCAATCGCAGCAAAGCAAGCAGTACAATCTTCACCGCTTTTTTCACAGGCTTTAAAGCAAGCGAGAAAAGCTTTTTAAAAACAGCTGCAATCGCATTTAAAATCCGTCGGAACAGTTTTGAAAACGTAACACGACAGAAAATGAATCCCAACGCCTCGCCGCAGAAAACATATACTCTCAACACTCCCTTGCAATAAAGCAGCAAGAAACAAAACGACGCAACGCCGCACACAAGAAAAAACGCAACGTCACGAAAGAACACCGGCAGTCTTGCCTTTGACGGCAGCAAAAAGCGAAGCACATCGTAAAACACACAAAACGAAACTCCTATCAGCAAGGAAAGCAAGAATGTTTCTGTTTGTTGCGCATTGCTGAAATCAAGCCGCATTTTCGTTTTACCTGAAAAGCCGCTTGAAAAAGCTGCCGCGGCTTACCTCTCCCGTATAAACCAGTGCGGTTATATTACCTGTTACCAGCATATCTCCCGTTGCCGTTTCAAATGCTTCAACGTGCATATCGCTGCCTCGTATCTCAAGCCGTCCGAGATCGGTTTGAAGGCTTATTGCCTGCTCGTCGAACCCAAGCACCTCGCTTACGCCGCTCATATTAAGACGGCTGCCGTCCTCTAAAAACAAATTCTGCTGTCGTTTAACAGTGCTGTTTTGAGCTGCCATATACTTCACGCCCTTAAAAAATTTATACAGTTAATTTATATTTGTCTCAGCGTGCGTTTATTACAGCAACCCGGCATTTTAAACCGTTAACACTATTTAATGGCAAATCTTAAGGCTAATCCACAATGCGGTACATCTGTGCCGCCTCGTCCTTTTTCGCATATTCGTTAACATTTAATATCTCAGCCTTAACAGTGTGTGTTCCAAAGGAAATTTCAATCACATCGCCGGTCTGAACATTATAAGAAGCGCGTGCCGCCTTGCCGTTAACAAGCACTCTGCCTGCATCGCAAGCTTCGTTTGCAACGGTGCGTCTTTTAATTATTCTTGAAATTTTTAAGTATTTATCCAATCTCATAAGTCTTTCTCCGAGTTTTAAAATTGATGTCGGTAATTAAAACACCGCCGAAGCTAAAGTTACCACACAAAAAAACCGCCCTTGAAAAAACCAAGGGCAGTCTATTAGCTTAAATCAAGCTTATTTAATAGCATCCTTGAATGCTTTGCCTGCCTTGAAAGCAGGTGCCTTTGAAGCAGGAATCTGAATGGTCTGCTTTGTCTGGGGGTTTCTGCCTGTTCTTGCAGGACGATCCTTAACCTCGAAAGTACCGAAGCCAACCATCTGAATCTTGTTGCCGTTCTTAAGCTCTTCTGTAACAGTGTCGATAAACGCTGCAACTGCTTTCTCGGCGTCTTTCTTGCTGATAGCAGCCTTCTCTGCTACTGATGCGATAAATTCAGTCTTGTTCATTTTAATTATCCTCCTAATCATTACAGAAACACGGGATATGCCGTGCCCCGTTCTTTTGTATTCTCCACGATTAAAAGCGCCCGGCGGCAAAGCCGCGCCGAAAAACGGTGCCAATCGTCAAGGACAATATACTTATACCACAATTCGGGCGTAATTGCAAGTGTTCAGCAAAATATTCAGCCTATGCAACGAAAATAAACGCTCCGATTTGTCTAATTTATACAATATTTTGTGAATTTTAACCGCTATACAAACGCATTGCTCACATTCATTTTTGCGTTTTTTGGTGCAAATATCCCCAAAACACCGCATAAAACCACATTTTATTAAGCTGTCTTTGAATGCCGTTGACAACATAACATCACCTTGGTAAGCGGTAATAAATATTTTTGTTGTTCTTTAACGGGTTGCTTTATAACAGACCTGCCTGCGCGCGAGCGACACCGCGGACCGGGGTTGTTCGGCAACAGTTTAGATGACGTGTTAACAAAGATAATTCAAGTGTTAATTGCGCTATATGCGATATCAACAAGCGTGTCCGGCGACGCGGAATTAAGCTTACGATATACCGAAACAGCGTCGTCACCTGCATCGTCGGAAATAAGGCGCAGTGCGGCAAATTCCAAGCCGCACCTTGCCGCAACATAAGCGACGGCAGCTGATTCCATATCGCAAGCTACAGCACCGAAGCGCTCAACCAACTCTTTTCTTATGGCATCGTCGCTTATAAACCGATCGCCGCTTACAACAGCACCTTCTTTAAGCTGAGGATACACGCTTTTAAAGCGTTTTATCCACTCGTCGCTTGCTTTGTATAAATATTGCTGGTTTGGTTTCTCACCGATTTCATACCCGCAAACCGTAAGGTCAAAATCGTGCTCGCAAAGCGTGGTTGCCGCAACTATATCTCCTATTTTTACCCCCGACATGCCGCCCGAAAGACCAAAGCTTACAAGTGTATCGGCGCCGCTTTCCGCAAGGAATGCAGCTGCCGCCGCTGCATTGACTTTGCCTGTTCCGCAAAGCACTGAGCGCACCGTAACGCTGCCGTTGTCGGTTGCTGCTGTAAACTCGTGTCCGATAAGTCCGTGAATCGATATTGCCTTTCCCGAAAGCTTTTTTGCAAGAGCTTCAACAGGAACATACTCGTCGTCATCGGCAATGACCCAACCTATTATTTTGTCATTCATTAAAGCTCCTTGCCGCAGTTGCTGCAAAACTTAGCAGTGTCGGAATTAACACAGCCGCAGCTGCACACAACCTTGCCCTTTGTATCGGCAATTTTCTTTTCCAGCTCTTTAAGCTTTTGCTTTTGGTCGGTTATCTCCGCTGTAAGCTCCTCAACGGCAACTGAATTATCTTCGTTATTAACAATTGAAAGATAGGTGTATTGACCGAGCAGCTCGTAATTTTTGCGAATTGCGGATTTCATTGATGAAACAGAGAATTTTAGCTTCTGAACCTCAATAAGGTCTGTTGTAGCCCTGCCTGTTTCGCCGATTATCTCGCGTGCTTTTGTGATTGTGTCCTCAAATACTCCCATTGTTCATTCTCCTTTTTTATTCATATTTTCCACCGCGCATAAATTCACGTAAAAGTGAATCCTGCGGGACAGCAGACATATCGATTGCGTCGGAAAGCGACATTGCCGCAATTATTTTTTCAACGCAGCCATAGTTATCAACATCGCTTTTTAAGCGACAAAGCATATCGTACATAATTGTTTTGAAAACGCAAATCTCATAGTCGTGAAACGATGAAATCTCCGCGTCTGCATAACTCCTGAAAGGACATAGATACGCGTCCTCGCCCTTAACAACCCCCGTCCACATATTAAGACTGCGCTCCGGCGGAGAATTGCGATATATCATATCTCGTGAAATGCGGCGCATCAAGCGGATGTTTCGACTGTCAAGCAGCACATTGGCCTCGCTGTCTTTATAATCGGCACCGACGCTTATATAAACACCGTAAAGCTTTTCTTTCGGCAGCAGCTCGGTTATTTTCGGATTGAGAGCGTGCAGCCCTTCAACAATAACCACTCCGTCCTTGCCGGGATTTATTTTTCTGTAATTCCCCTCGCGGCATTTTTTGCCGAAGTTAAAAACAGGCAGCTCTGTTTCTCCTTTTTTAAGCAGCTGCAAAAAGCAGCTTGTAAGATCATCTATCTCAAGTGAATCCACACTTTCAAAATCCAGCTGCCCATACTCGTCACGCGGCAGCCTTTCGCGGGATTTGTAAAAATCGTCAAGCGACACCGTTTCGCACGGCTTTGAAAGGTCGCGAAGATAGTCGCACAAAATTTTAGCCGTGGTTGTTTTTCCAGAGCCGGAAGGCCCTGCAAGCAGCACTATGTTAATGCCGAGTTTCTTTATTTTTTCAGCTTCACTCTTTATTCTTTGGTGATATTCTCTTTCAACGTCTGCCACAAATTCGGCAGAGCCTTGTCGTATCTTCTCATTTATCTTCTTAATCTCCGTTATCATAAAAGCTCAGTATTCTCTCCTTTCTCTTGATCTGTTCGTCAAATCGTTCTATATATTCATAAGGATATTTAAAATTATATATTCGTTCAATCTCGTTTTTATGCGGAGCTTTAAGCTTTGTAACTGCAGAGCCGCCGCACGCAAGAATCGAGTGAGTTTCGTCCATAATATATACGTTGTAAAGTCCCTCAAAGCCTCGCTTCGCATATCCTACATTTTCAAGATTGCCCACCATCTTGCTTTGCCTGTACATATAGTATGGCATTAGCTTGTTCTCTTTAAGCAATTTACTGCCGATATCAAGCATCCTTGCCGTTTCATCGCCGCGCTTTAAAAGTGCTCTTCCGTCGTTTTCGGAAAGATTTGCCGAGCGCTTTAAACAAAGCGTGTGCACAGTAACGCTTTCCGGATCAAGCTTTAGAAGCTCGGTAACACTGTTTAAAAAGCTCTCCGGATTATCGGAAGGAAGTCCGGCTATTAAATCCATATTTATGTTATTAAAGCCTGCTTTTCTTGCGGCGTAAAATGCATTTACCGTCTGCTTCGCCGTATGTCGTCTGCCGATTGTCTTAAGCACTTCATCGTTCATCGTCTGCGGATTAACGCTTATTCTTGTTGCACCGCACGACTTTATTGCCGCCAGCTTTTCTTCTGTTATGGTGTCGGGTCTTCCGGCTTCCACGGTAAATTCACGCATTGTGCTTAAATCAAAGCTGCTTTTTATAGCCTTCATAATGCTTTCCAGCTGCGTTGCGCTGAGAGTTGTGGGAGTGCCGCCGCCGATATAAACGGTTTCAAGCCTTAATCGAAGTTTTCTTGCAATTTCACCCGTCAGTTTAATCTCTTTACAAAGCAGCTCGACGTACTTAGGAATAAGCTTTTCCGCATGCTCTACGGAATGGGAAACAAATGAACAATACGAGCACCTGCTCGGGCAAAACGGTATGCCTACATAAAGGCTGAAGGAATCCGGCTTTGACAAAGAAATAATCTGTTCCTCTCCCTTTATCGCAGCACGGCAAAGCTCGGTTTTTTGAGGTGTTACAAGCAGCTTGGATCTAAAGTACTCCTCTGCCTTTTGCTCGCCCAAAAGCCGCTGCTTTTGCAAGAAAAGCTTTGCGGGACGCACTCCTGTAAGTATTCCCCATGGAGATGAATAGTTTAATATTTTTGAAAAACAGCGATAAACAATTGCCGCAGTTTCAAGTTGCTCTTCTTTTTCCTCCGAGTCCGTGATCACGTTTGAAAACTCTGCGGTATCACCGCCGAGTGTAAGACTTGCTGTGGTTTTATTGTCGTCCTTGGTAATTAAAAGCTCGCAATCAGAGCTCGGCTCGTTCAAAAATTCAAAGCTTTCAAACGGCAAAAATATTCTGCCGAGCTTTTCGATTTCGTAGGGTTTAATATTTGCGTTGCTGTATATTTTCATAGCTCATTAAAATAAGGATTGGTTTGTTTTTCGTAAGAAAGCCTTGTGCTCTCTCCGTGTCCGCAATAAATTGTATAATCGCCGCTCAATGATGCAAGTCTTTGCAAAGACGAAATCATCTGTTCACCGCTGCCTGTAATAAAATCAGTCCTGCCCACACTGCCGCAAAACAGCGTGTCGCCGCTGAACATAATATTTTCAAAAATATAACAAACGCTTCCGTCGGTATGTCCCGGCGTGTGAAGAACCCTTATTTCCTCGTTTGCAAACATCAACCGACTTTCATCCTCGACGGTTATATCGGCAGTAATTTGCGGCTGCTCTATCCCTGCCATATCGCAAAGGCTGTATGAAGGGTCTGTCAATCCGCTTTTATCAAGAGAACATACAACCACCTTTGCATTCCCGCAAAGCTTTTTTGCGGCGTTAACCCCGCAAATGTGGTCATAATGGTCGTGAGTAAGCAAAAAATACCGCACACGTTCACCGTTACGCTTCAGATAATCCTCAAGCTCGCGCGTAACCGAGCCGATATCAACAAGTGCAATGTCGTTTTCGCTTTCAAGCGCGTAAGAGTTGGCGCAAAAACCGACAGGCTCAAAGAACTTTACGTTTGTGCTCATTGCTTTTTCCTCCAAATATCAGTGTCGTAAACAATGGTAACGGGACCGTCGTTTTTTATATTACACAGCATATCGGCCCCAAAGCATCCTGTTTCAACACGGCTTATTCCAAGATTTTTAAGGCTTCTTACAAAGTGCATATAGATACGGTTTGCGCTTTCGGGCTCCATTGCATTAACAAAAGACGGGCGATTTCCCTTTTTAAGATCGGCGCAAAGAGTGAATTGCGAAACTGCAAGCACCTCGCCGTTTATATCTTTAACAGAAAGATTCATCTTGTCGTTATCATCACAAAAAACGCGTAATGCGGCACATTTTGCGGCAAGCAGCTCCGCCTCTTTTTCTGTGTCGCCGTCTGTCACGCCAAGCAATATAAAAAGCCCTCGACCGATTTTTCCCACAGTCTCATCTGCAACCGTTACCTCGGCATCTGCGACTCTTTGAACAACCGCTTTCATTTTTTGCACCGCCTTTTTATTGTTTTTCTTTAGTCTTGCTTATCTTCTTTCCGTCAATCGCGATTATTACACCGTGTTTCAGTTGCCGACGCGGTCAACACGCAGCACACCGTTTATCTTTTCAAGCCGCTTGCAGATATTCTTAATATGCTCAACACCCTCAGCACCTACGGTGATATCAATTGCAGAGCCGCCGTTCGGAGTAGGTCTTGCGTTAACAGCGTGCAGGGGTATGCGCATACCGGCAACAGCAAGAGAAATATCGGCAAGCAGGGTTGGTCTGTTAATACAGCTTAAACGCAGGTTGCACTTAAAGTATGTGCTCTTGCCCTTTGCCCAACCGGCTTTGACCCAACGCTCAGGCTCCTCACACTTTGAAATATCAGCAGGCACGTTGCTGCAATCACGCTTGTGAATAGAAACTCCGTGACCCCTTGTGATAAAGCCTATTATATCGTCGCCGGGAATCGGGTCGCAGCACCTTGAAAGCTTGATAAGGCAATTATCAATACCCTCAACATAAACACCGTCGCCCGACACGGTGCGCTTGGTCTCGGTTACAATATCATCGAGAGTTTTAACCTCGTTTTCCTTATATTTTCGGTTATAATCTTCTTTAATTCGCGGCATTATTCTTGAAAGCTGAATACCGCCGAAGCCGAGAGAAGCATAAAAATCGTCTGCCGTGGCACAGTTCTGGCGATGGGCAATATCGTCTATAAACTCTGCCATATCGCCGTCGTTTAGCTTTATGCCGTTTCTTGAAAACTCGCGCTCAATTTCCGCCTTGCCGTTTTCAATGTTTTCTTCTCTGCGTTCCTTTTTAAACCAAGAGCGAATCTTGTTTCTTGCCTGGCTTGTTTTTGCAACATTGAGCCAATCGCGGCTCGGGCCGTGACCCGGCTGATTTGTGGTTAAAATTTCCACTATCTCGCCCATATTTATAACGTGGCTTAAGGGCACTATCTTGCCGTCCACCTTAGCCCCGACCATTTTCTGCCCAACCGCCGAATGTATGGCATAAGCAAAGTCAATAACAGTTGAGCCTGACGGCAGGTTTATAACGTCGCCTTTCGGAGTAACGGCAAAAACATCCTCTTGCGACAAATCGTTTTTAATTGTCTGAACAATATCTTCGGCGTCGTCCGCCTCGCGCTGGGTTTCCAAAATCTGTCTTATCCAGCCGAGTCGCTCTTCAAGCTTTGCGTCGCTGCCCTGTATTCCCTCTTTGTATTTCCAGTGTGCGGCAATACCGTATTCCGCCGTGTGGTGCATTTCCCAAGTGCGTATCTGCACTTCAAAAGGCAGCGCCTCTCTGCCGACTACCGTGGTGTGAAGAGACTGATACATATTCGGCTTCGGCATTGAGATATAGTCTTTAAATCTTCCGGGAATCGGCTGGAACATATCGTGAATAACACCGAGAATATTATAGCAGTTTGCAACAGTGTCGGTAATAATCCGCACGGCGTAAATATCATATATCTCATCAAAGCTCTTGCCCTGTATATACATTTTGCGATATATGCCGTGAATTGATTTGATTCTTCCCGTCAGCGTAATGTTAGGTACATACTGTTTAACGCGCTTTTCAATGCGCTCGCTGATGGATTTTAAAAACTGCTCTCTGTGGCTTTTATGGGAATCAAGCAACTGCTCTATTTCGTGGTATGCAATCGGATCAAGGTGAGCAATCGCGATATCCTCAAGCTCCTCTTTAACCGCGCTGATACCGAGTCTGTGTGCAATAGGAGCGTAAATTTCCAAGGTTTCAACGGATTTTTCCAGCTGTTTATCACGGGACTGTGCGTCTATCGTGCGCATATTGTGCAGTCTGTCGGCAAGCTTTATGATGATAACTCTGATATCCTTTGCCATAGCCATCATCATTTTTCTTACATTTTCGCTGAGCTGCTGCTCGTGAGTTACAAGAGGCATCTTACCGAACTTTGTAACACCGTCAACAAGCTCTGCAACATCTTCGCCGAATTCCGATTTTACCTGCTCTAACGTTACATCGGTATCCTCAACAACATCGTGCAGAAGCGCCGCCTCAACGGATTCCGAATCCATACCGAGCTGCACCAAAATGCAGGCAACCGAAAACGGGTGCATATAAAAAGGTTCACCGGAAAGCCGCTTTTGACTGCCGTGTGCCTTTTTGCAAAAATCATAGGCACGGCGAATGTTGGGCAGGTCGTATTTAGAACTCTGCTCCGCCATAAGCTTTTCAAGCTTTTCAAAATTGTTCACTTAATGTCGCCTGCCTTTATGCGTTTTAATTCTTTCATTATTTCAGCGTTTTCAACAGATGTTTTTCCCGCATCTTTAACAATATTATATTCACAGCCGCTATTATTTACAAGGCCTAACTGCATAAAAGCTTTAAGAACGACCGCTATTTTGCCGACGCCCATATCGTGCAAATGCGCAGATATCGCGTCAAAGCTGTTTGCGCAGCCTTCAAAACAGAGATATGCATATACGCGTTTAAAATCGTCGCGATTAGGCTCTAAAAGCTCGATGTCATCTGAAGCAGCATTCCCGAGACTCAGTCTGTCAAAAGCAAAAAGCTCGCTGTAATACTTTTCGTCGTCAAGACCTGTCGGGCGTATATCCTGTGCAACAATGTCCAGCGTACCGACTTCAAATGTGCTCGGCTTTATATCAAAGGCTATGTCGATATAATTGCCGACGGAAAACAGAAAATTTACCGTACCGTATTTAAAGCAGAGCACCGATATCTTTGTCTTTTGAAATTCAACCAGCAGCTTTACGAACTTACCGAATTTAAGCGGAATTATTTGCAATATCTTTGCATTTTTAATTGCAAACAACGGCTTGTGATTACCTGCACCGAACGGTGCCAAGCCCTCTATCTCGCGGCAAAGCTCAATTCCCTTTCTGCCGAAATATTCTTTTCCCAAAACGCAATCTATTTCAATCGTCGGAATGCACGGCTCACAAGCCGAGGCATATTCATAAAGCTTTTCCGAAAAGGCGCCGAGCTGCTCTCTTTTTACCGTCACGCCTGCGGCAAGCTCGTGCCCGCCGAAAACCACCGTGTGCTCCTTTGCAAAGGTTATGGCGTCAAAAAGAGAAAATCCCCTGATGCTCCTGCCTGAGCCGTGAAACGAGTCGCCGCTGCCGCTTAAAAGTATGCAAGGCTTTGAATACTTCTCGCAAATCCTTGAAGCAACAATTCCGATAACTCCGAAGTGCCAATCGTCTTTTTCTGCAACTATTATTCCGTTGTATTTAAGACCTCTGCTTTCAATTATCTCAACCGCTTCATTATAAATTTGCTCGCAAAGCTCTTTTCTGTTTTCGTTTTCCGCCAAAAGCTCACGCGCTAAAGCCTCGGCTTTTTCCTTGTCGTTACAAAGCAACAGCTCAACCGCCCTTCGGCTGTCGCCCAACCTGCCCGCGGCATTTATGCAGGGTGCAATTTTAAATCCGATGCTTTCTGAGGTTATCTCATCTCCATTGTTTGCAAGTCTGTTAAGCTCGGAAAGCCCGCACCCGATGTCCGCATACCCGGGTTTTGTTCCAAGCTGGCACATTCTGCGGTTTATGCCGAGCAACGGCACAACATCTCCGACAGTGCCCACGGTTACAAGCGTCGCAAAACGACGAATCATCTCCTGTTCTTCTCTAATGCCCCTTAAGCCAATGTTAAGTGCAAAGCACAGCATATACGCAATGCCTGCTCCGCAAAGATTTTCATATTCGCTTGTATCATCCTCGCGATGTGGGTCGACGATCGCGGCGGCTTTGGGCATCTCCTCTTGCGGGAGATGGTGGTCGGTTATAACAACCTTCATACCAAGACTGTTTGCAAGCTCGGTTTCCTCAACCGCGGCAATTCCGTTATCAACCGTAACAATAAGCTTTGTTCCGTTTTCATAAAGCATGTTTACAGCGTCGGAGTTCATTCCGTAGCCCTCGGTCAAGCGATCGGGTATATAATATTCCACATTATCCGTTATATCTCTTAAATATGAGTAAAGCAGTGCTGTCGCGGTGACACCGTCGCAATCGTAATCGCCGAAAACGGTTATTTTATCTTTATTTTTAACAGCGGTATAAATTGACTTAACCGCTTTTTCCATATCCTTTATTTCAAACGGACGGCAGCTCTCATATGGGTCGGCGAACATAAAGTCTTCATAAGTCACAAGGTCGGCAATACCGCGCACGGAAGCAACCGTTGCGGCTGCACGGTCAATTTCAAAAACCTCCGAAAGCAGTTGTGCTTCTTGTTCGTTTTCTTGCTTTATTATCCAGCGCTTAAAACCCATTTGTTCACCACCTGTTTAGGATTTTTATAATTTACCATTTGATTGTTTTGCAGTTTTTAAAAAAGTCGAAAGCTCTAAGCTCAGCCCTGTGCTTTGCATTGCTTTTTGCGCAAACACCACAATAAATCGACAGTAATGCCCCATTTTCCGGTAATAATATGTTATTGTAACACATTTTTCTTTTTTACACAAGAGATGTATCGGTATGATTTTCACATTTTTGTTTTCTCATATCGATTTTATGTACTGTCACGCTCTTTTTAAAGCGGCAACGTTTTTTATAAAACATCGGTTAATTTAATTCGGTTTTTGAACGATAGCTTTTAGCTTTAGTCGGCGCGTTTTTGTTAATAAGGTTATAATTGCGTTTATTTTTTAAAAAATCGGTTTGATTTATGTCTTGACGTCAAATGATTTACAATTCTATAATCCTCAGCTATACTTTTAAGATTTAGGCACCCCTTCTGCCGTTATCAAGCTGCAACAAGCACCCGTTTGCGACATAATTTTGGTTGCCGCAGACGGGTGCTTGTTTTGTTTTTTTTACACATCAATTTAAATGAAAATTTTTCAACCGATAATACGCTGTGTCTTTCCTTTGCCGTTAGTTGTATTTCTGACGGCATTGTGGTTTTCTTCCTTGCCGCAAGGCTGTAAGATACATCTTTTGGCAACGTGCCTAATCAACATAAAAGCTTAAGTTAAGCTCTTATTTTGCACTAATCGCAATCCTCTTGCAATGCCGTCCTTATCACCAGATTCAGCACATTGCAAGCGCAGCGCTGTGCAACCGCTTTCGGAATTTCGCCGCTTTCCATACCCTTTAAGTACTCGCTGTTTTTAAGCCCCGGCATAACAAGGTCGCAGCCGGCGTTCGGCATAAGTATTGCGGAGCTTTTTGCGCACCAATCGGTCATAACGCATCCGTCATATCCCCACTCGTCACGCAGTATAGCGGTGTTGAGGTCATAGCTGTCGGAAGTGTATTCGCCGTTAATCTTGTTATATGAATTCATAACGGCAAGCGGATTGGATTCTTTTACGGCAATTTCAAAGCCGCGCAAATAAATCTCTCTTAAAGCGCGCTCGGAAACCATACTGTCGCTGTCAAAACGGAACTGCTCGGCATTGTTAACCGCAAGATGCTTAACCGTTACATAGTGACTGCTGCTTTTGCCGTTTTCAAGCGTTTGCACACCGCGCACGGTTGCAGCCGCCATTAAACCGGACAACAGCGGATCTTCC
>OLWW01000782.1_pt1 | contig 16235 bp, 10 predicted proteins | sample 1673991 | NCBI WGS metagenome assembly OLWW01 (sample SAMEA103958136, study PRJEB25191) | human gut metagenome
ATTAAAGAATACTCTTAATATATTCCGAAAGAACTTTTGCCGCAGCAATATCTCCCTCAACCGTCGGGTGATCACCCCAGCCGTCATTATTGGTCGGCAATCGGCAATAGCCTGCGTTATAGCCGCTTGAAGAAAGCTCCGCCGCAACCTCACGGTAAACATCGTCCATATAGTTTTCCCTTGTCATCATACCAAAAGCAAAAACTATTTTTACTTTGCTTCCGTTTTTCTCAATAATGGTTTTTGAAAAATCCTGCAACGCTTTTTTAAACTCCGCTTTGCTTTTTTGTTCGTCACCGTACTTAGCCCTTAAAACGTTATAGTCATTTGTGCCGAGGTTAACAACCACAACATCTGCCTTGCGTGTAAAATCGTACGCTGACGGATTATAGCTGCTCTCTGTATAGTTGAGATATACTTTCGGTATGCAAGCACGCGACGCACTATCGTCAATGAGACTTGCACCGCCCTTTGCCATAAGCGCCCAATCAGCGTTAAGGGTCCTTGCGGTTATTGTGCTGTATGCCATAAAGCTGTTGTCCATACGTCCGCTTTTAACATTGCCCTTAACCATATTACCGACGCCGCAGGTTATAGAGTCGCCTGCAAAATCAATAAGCAGCTGCTTGTTTTCCGGTGCGTTTAAAACCTTGCCGTTAAGCCTTATTCCGAAAAGCTCCTGTATGCTGTCGCCCGTTGTTCCCTGACGGTATATCTCCACAGTATGAATGCCGCGCGGCAGGTTTTCGGCAACAACAAATTCACGATGCAAATTGTAATCGTCACCGAGATATAATTCGCTCTCCTTTCCGTCAACAATAACAGTAAGCCACACCTCTTGCAATGTGCTGTAACGCTTTGATTTGATATCAAGCGAAACATCGCCGCAAGCATTGACTTTAAACTGCACTCCGCAGCCTGCCATATCCATAAGCAGCGCCTTGCGATTCACCGAGCTCCGGTCGGTATCGTTAATAAGAACCTCTCTGCCCATAAATTTGTGCTCGGCACTGTCGATGTTTATATATTGCTCGGCGTAGCTTTCAAGCACGGTGTCATCAAGCATTTTATATCTTACAAGTGCAATATCGGAAACGGTAATTTTGCCGTCGCCGTTGTAATCCGCTGTGAACAGCTCTTCTTCGTCTGCGCTTTGCTTTATAATATCGTCAACCGTTTTAACAATATCGGAAACAGTGATGCTGCCGTTTTTATCGGCGTCGCCGCAAAGCACTACTTTAAGCTGTCCTCTATTTTCACCGTTCCTACCGATTATCGCAAGCTCCATATCAGGCTTTATAAGCTCGTTTTCCGCCACTGTTCTGCCCTGCTCGGTAAGTGTCAGCGAATGCCAGGGATTGCCGAAACCGAAAAGCAGCTCGTTTGCCGTTGTGCCGTACGGCACTGCGATTTCACCAAGCTTACGACTTATAGTAAATTTCGAATCGATGTAATCGGTCGGAACTTGCTTATAGTTTGCCGAGATGGTGCCCTCCGACGTTATAGGCAAGGTTATGGTTGAAACATTCTTTTTGCGAAAAGTTTCAACGCCTTTGGTAACAATAGCTCCGTTAACCGTCCAATTATCAAGCACATAGCCTTCCTTGCAGTATGGTGCGGAAAATGTTTTTATCTCGCCGTCCATTGCTCTGCCGCTCTCGTTCAAAAAGCCGCCGTCGGAAGACACTGCTGTATAGTTATAATATGCGCAATCGTATTCGCCAAAAACCGCGACCTCGCCGATTCTTGTATACGATGCATTTATATTAACACCGGATTTTACAAAATCCTCAAGCACCACCTGACGAAGTATTCTGATTCCGATAAACTGCGCCCTTGTGTTCTCCGGCATTACAAAGGCTTGATGCTGAGGTGCGCTTGCGTTCTCGTAACTGAATTTTAGATTAGAGTCGGAATAAAGATCCTCTGCACTGTCGGACAGATAAACGTTATATTTCCAAGAGCGCAATGCTTTAACCTGCGGCTGTGCAACGAAAAGACGCTTTAGCTTTGTCGGGTGCAGCAAGCTCACGGTTAAATCCGTTGTGTCATCTGTATAAGCAACAGTGCCGTTTTGTTCTTTCAATCCTGTCACTTGACCTGCCGCACCGTAAATGCTCGTGTCGCAATGCGTATTTGAATCACCGTCAAAAAGCAGGTTATCGTTGTAAATGCTGCCCTCGGCAGGTGAAAGGTCGCTGCCGTTTTGCACACCGTCAAGCGAGACAGTGCCCGGTGTACCGAGAGTTTTTGAAACGGTATATTTATAATTGCCGCTGTATGTCAGGTTGCTCTCTGTTTTCAGTTCGTCCAAGCACTTTTTAATTTCAATAGGGTCGGTGTATCCCACATTACTGTAATCGTATTCGCCGAAAACCGCAATTTCACAAAGTCTTGCATACGCCGCCGAAACGTCGATTTTAGCGTTTATATAGTCCTCCAAAACAATACCCCGTAATATTCTTATTCCTACAAACTGCGCCTTTTTACTCTTAGGCATTTGAAAGGTCTGATATCTGTCGGCATTGGGATTATCGTATGAAAACGCAAGATTGCCGCTTTCATACAAATTGTCCGCTTTATCGGAAAGATAGATGTCATATTTCCAAGAGCGCAGCGCCTTGCCCGTCGGCTGCGCCAAAAAAAGCTTTTGTATATCTGCAGGATAACAAAGACTTAATGTAATATCAATGCAGTCATCTGTATAAACCAGCGTATCATCCTGCTGCTTTGCAAAAAGTATCCACTTGTTTTCACCAAAGGAATTTATATCGCAGTGAACCTCGATGTCCCCGTCAAAAAGCTTTTCATAATCGAAAACCCTTCCCCATTTTGCAGGTTCGCCGTCACAAAGGCCGCCGACATTAAAAGTGCCCGGCTGACCTGCTGTTGCGGAATATTCATAGCTGAAATTGGCGGAATATGTAAGGTTTCTCGCAGTTTTAAGCTCTGATATACAAGACTGCGCATTGGTTTCGCTTACAATTTCACTTAATTCCGGAGCCCCTGCCGCAAGCGATGAGAGCGGCAAAGCACCAAACAAGAGAATAAATGAAAGAGCAGATGAAATTAGTTTTTTTAAATAACAGTTCAAGAAATGCTCCCCCTTTCTTTTTATAATTATATTGTATGTTGAAAACGCGGTTAAAGCAAAGAGTTAATTTATATCTTTTTATAGTCATCTTTCATAACAGCTCACCGATTTTTAAAATTTTTTCACTGTGGTGTTGAAAATTTGCTGCAATATGCTATAATTATAAAAGCAAAGGTGCTTAAGTCTGTAACGGCTTTAAGCGCTTTTTTTATTTTGAAAGGGAAATGCTTTATGAAACCGATTATAGGAGTAACTCCGCTTTATGACAGTGAAAAGGACTCGCTTTGGATGCTGCCGGGTTATATCGAGAGACTTAAAAGTGCAGGTGCGTTGCCGATTATTTTGCCGCCTATATGCGACGAAAATGATATTGAAAGCCTTTTTGCAATATGCAGCGGTTTTTTGTTTACAGGCGGTCAGGATGTATCTCCCGATGTTTACGGAGAAGAAAAAAAGCCGTTTTGCGGCGAAACCTCAAAAATGCGCGACGAGCTTGAAAAAAAGCTGATTGAAATCGCTGTGAAAAAAGACATACCTGTGCTTGGTATCTGCCGCGGTTTGCAGTTTATAAACGCCGCTCTCGGCGGCACATTGTGGCAAGACCTTGAAACAGAGCTTAAAACGCAGGTGGAGCATCATATGTCTCCGCCGTATGACCGCGCTGTTCACACTGTGAAAATATGAAATGACTCACCGCTTGAAGCACTGCTCGGCAAAGAGGAGATCGGGGTTAACAGTTATCACCACCAAGCGGTAAAGACGCTCAGTCCGCTTTTAAAGGCTGCTGCGGTAAGCAAAGAAGACGGCATTATTGAGGCTGCGTTTATGCCGAACAGGCGATTTTTGCTTGCGGTGCAGTGGCACCCCGAGTTTTCGTTTAAAACAGATGAAAACAGCCGCAAAATTTTCTCAGAGTTTATCGGCGCCGCCGCCAAGTATGCCGAATCAAAAAAATGACAGTTTCGTCTGCTGTCACTTACATAAAAAACAACTGTTTTGCTGAAAATGCAATACAGTTGTTTTTGTAATTCCGTATATATCGGCAGTGCCGGTAAAGCACTGACAGAAAACTTATTAAAACAGCTTTGCGTTGGGCTCGCCCTCAACTCGGTTGTGATTGTAAAGCCTTACGTTGTCAAGCGCCCACTGACGTGATGAAAATGCGTCCTCGTTAAGACCGCTGACAGCGTGTGCGATTTCATAAACACGTGAGTCCAAAAGGTCAAGCTCGCTTAAAAGCATTGCTTCCAAAAACATCGGGCGCACCGCTGCGCCGTATTCGGGATTGCCATGGTGCGAAAGAATCATATGTTCAACAAGCATTGTTGTCTTTTCGGAAATGCCAAGCTCCTTAGCAACTCCGTCAACCATCATCGCGCCCATAGGGATATGACCGAGCAGGTTGCCTTTTACGGAATATTCCTCAACCAGACCTATTTTATTAAGGCTGAATTCCGAAATCTTTGCAATATCGTGCAGCATTGCACCTGCAATAAGCAGCTCACGATCCGCAAACGGATAAACATTACAAACACCCTCGCACAGCCTTACAATTGAAAGAACGTGATAAAGCAACCCTCCGCGTACGGCGTGGTGCAGCTTGAATGCTGCAGGCACCGTTAAAAGGGCTTCTTTATTGCGGCTGTATATTGTAGTAACAAGCTTTTTAAGCTCCTCGTCCTTAAACGAACTTGCTATATCAAAAAGTGTCGCATACATCTGCTCGCCGTTATATTCCGTTCCGGGCACAAAATCATTAACACTGACGCCGTCGGCGGAGGTTACAGGACGTATTTTTTCAATTTTAAGCTGATCAACGCCGTTATACGGTGAAATGCTGCCGCGAATCTTAACAAGGCTCCCGGCAGGGTAAACGTCTTTTTCAGCCTCTGTGCAGCTCCAATATTTCGCGTTCATCTCTCCGCTTTTGTCGGCAACTGTGATGTCGAGATATTTCATACCCTTTGCCGTGGTTTTAAGCTCCACTGTTTTAAGCAGGCAATAACCCTCAACATAGCCACCGCCGATATTATTGAAATTCATAATAAATTTTGCTCCTCAATGAATTTTAGCGAACGATTATATCCTCTCTTGCAGGACCGTTTGAAACGAGTTTTATGGGAAAGCCTATTTCTTTTTCAATAAACTCTATGTAATCGCGGCACTCCTTCGGCAGCTTGTCATACTCCTTAATGCCTGTGACATCGCACTTCCAGCCCTTTAGAGTCTTTAAAACAGGCTTTGCTTTTTCAAGCTTTGAGGTTACCGGAAATTCCTTTGTAACCTCGCCGTCGATCTCATACCCGACACAAACTGGAATTTCATCAAGATAGCTTAAAGCGTCGATAACGGTCAACACTGCGTGAGTGGTGCCCTGCAGCTCGCAGCCGTAGCGTGTCGCAACGCAATCGAACCAACCCATTCTGCGGGGTCTGCCGGTTGTTGCACCGTATTCGCCGCCGTCGCCGCCGTGGTTGCGCAGCTTATCTGCTTCGTCGCCGAAAATTTCACTTACAAACGCACCTGCGCCCACCGCGCTTGAATAAGCCTTAATTACAGTGTATATCTCGGTTATTGTGTAAGGAGCAACGCCTGCACCGATAGTGCCGAAGCCTGCCAGCGTTGAGCTTGATGTTACCATAGGATAAATTCCGTGATCGGGATCTTTAAGCGAGCCGAGTTGACCCTCAAGCAAAATTGTTTTGCCCTGCTTTTGCGCGTCACGCAGCAAAACGTGGGTGTTGCCGACCATATCTTTAATTCCGTCGCGCCACTGCATCATTTGCTCGAATATTTCATCAACATTCAAAAGCGGTTTATGATAAAGGTTTTCAATTGTAACGTTTTTAACGGCAACAATGCGATCGAGCTTTTCTCTTAACGCTTCTTCGTCGAAAAGCTCGCAGACCTGAAAGCCGATTTTTGCGTATTTATCCGAATAAAACGGAGCAATACCGGATTTGGTTGAGCCGAAGCTCTTGCCGCCGAGCCGTTCCTCCTCATATTGGTCAAACAAAACGTGGTACGGCATAACCATCTGTGCACGCTCGGAAATAACAAGTCTGGGTTTCGGCACGCCGCGCTCTATTACGGTGCTGTATTCTTTCAAAAGCTTTGTGATATCAAGCGCCACGCCGTTGCCGACAACATTAACCACGTTGTCGTTGAAAACACCCGACGGAAGCGTGTGCAAGGCAAACTTGCCGTATTTGTTTTTAATGGTGTGTCCTGCGTTTGCGCCGCCTTGGAATCTAACCACAATATCGCAATTACCGGCGAGCATATCGGTGATTTTACCCTTGCCCTCATCGCCCCAATTTGCGCCTACTACTGCTTTAACCACAAAAATCATTTCCTTTCTTTGAAAGCCGCAAAAACGTTTGCTTTTTGTTTTCAGAATGCCGCAATCGGCATCTCGCCTAACGACATATAGATGATTATACAACAAAACTCAGCCTGTTTCAATACATTTTGCACCAATTATTGCAAGACTGACAAAAAAATGTTGAAATTTGACGAACCTATGCAGTATAATATAATTTATAATGTACCATATATTCGATTAAGTCGAATATGCGGTACATCAATTCGTTGCGAGGTGTTTTATTTGGTTAAAAATTTTATGGGAAGCGTCAGCGCAGGCGTGCTTATCGCAATCGGCGGTTGCGTTTTTTTGGCGTGCGAGAACAGATATGTGGGTGCAGTGCTTTTTTCCGTCGCCTTGCTGTGCATCTGTTATAAGGGCTATGTGCTGTATACAGGCAAAGTGGGCTATCTTGCCGAATCACACACAAAGGACGATGTTAAAGCTTTGTTCATTGGTCTTCTCGGAAACGTTTTAACGACGTACCTATTGGGTCTTTTAATAAGGTATGCCATACCGAACCTTGCAAAAACAGCAGAGGTTATTTGCACGGCAAAGCTTGAGCAGGAAAGTTTACAAACCTTTATCAGAGGTGCTCTCTGCGGAGTTTTAATGTACCTTGCTGTAAGCATTTACCGTGACAACAAAACCCCAATGGGAATTTTGTTTTGCGTGCCGGTTTTCATTCTTGCCGGTTTTGAGCACTCAATTGCCGATGTTTTCTATTTCGGCGCGTCGGGAATATTCAGCTTGAAGGTGCCGTTATTTTTTGCGGTTGTGATGCTCGGAAATTCGTTTGGCGGATTGCTGCTGCCTTTTATAAACGGAGTTAAAGCTATGGCAAAAGAATAAATTTTATGAACACTCATAAAAATATTGCCGCCATAATAGGTATTGTTATAATGGACAGAAGATGCGAAATGAAAGCCATTGCAGCGCCCAAAGTGGTATCTCCGCCGTATGCCGCGGGAAAAACCACCGTGTTAAGCCCAAGCGGCATTGCGGCGGCACACAGGGTTACTCTTACTATGTCATCGGGAACGCCGCAAAGCTTTATCACAGTTAAGATAACTGCCGGCAAAGCAATAAGTCGAATCAAAGAAGCATAATAAACCTTTTTTTGTTTTGCAAGAGTCTTTAGTGAATAATCTCCGATGACAAAGCCTGTAAGCAGCATTGCAAGCGGCGACATCGCTGCGCCGCCCATTGCAACCGCCCCCGTTAAAAATTTGGGCAACGGCAAAGCGATAAGTCCCAGCGTTGCACCGAGCAGCATAGAGATACAAATCGGATTTAAAAACATCTTAAATGAGAAGCGACAGCTCTCGTCAGGCTTCAGAGACGCCGTACCGTATGAATAAACATAAAGTGTAAGCGGCAAAGTAAACATCATATAATCGAAAAGTACCTCTTCACCGAAAACGCCCAACACAACTGCGTTGCCCATAAAACTGAAATTTGCTACCGCAAAAGAGTAATTATAGATTTTTCTTGCATAGCCGTTTTTCGCAAAAATATAAGCAAGCAGAAAACCCACAGGGACAGATACCGCCACAAAACCGACACCATAGGCAAGATACTCCCACTTGGCACGGAAGTTTTCAACAGTACAATATTTATAGAAGGTATTAAACACAAGGCACGGCACCAAAATGTATGTTTCGAGCTTTGAAAGAACAACGGAATCATTCTTTGGCAAAAGCTGTTTTTTATTAAGAAAGAAACCTGCCGCCATAAAAACGAACAGCACTAACATTTGGTTTAAAACCGCACCGAAAACCTGCACACTGACTACCCCTGACAGTAAGTATTGATAAAACTGCTGTAATTGCACTTATCGCACAACATTATACAACGCTTTTCGACAGATTGCAAGCAAAAAAATTCTGTGTTTCTTGCCGGTTGTTTTCGACCCCTTATCAGTGCTGCCCAAAAAAGAACACCACTGCTGCGAGCCCGTCCGCCGCGCAGCGCGTGCTCGCGTCGTGGGTTGCGGCAATATTCCGGATTGCATTTCTACGTTCCGTATTACACATAATTAAGCGTAAAAAAATAATCTGCATTAAAAAAAGTTACCGTATATCAAAAAAATGATTGACTAATTGAACGTTATAAAGTATAATATTCAGTGTTAATTGATTTTTGAACGGAGGAATCGGTCTATAATGGACAGCGACAGTAGCGACACTACGGACGCGGACAACTGTATTTTTATTTTAGATTTTAAGCATTTCTGTTTAGTACTTTGCTGAACGGATGTGCTTTTTTGCGTTTATAAAGGATTATTTTACAAGGGAGTTAATATTATAATTATGAAGGACAATTTATCCTCTATACTGATTCTTGTGGTTTTGACCGTAATGTCGGCCTATTTCTCGGCGACCGAAACCGCCTTTTCGTCGCTCAACAGAACAAAGCTTAAAACATTGGCGGAAAAGGGAGACAAAAGAGCCGAAATGACAAATCGGCTTGCGGAAAATTACGACCGTCTTCTTTCAACAATACTTATCGGCAACAATATCGTTAACATTGCCGCAGCATCAATTGCAACAGTTATGTTTGTTAAGGCTTACGGCGACATCGGCGCAACACTTTCCACAATTTTTACAACCGTGATTATTCTTATATTCGGTGAGATCACGCCGAAAAGCGTTTCAAAGGATTGCCCTGAAAAATTTGCGATGTTTTCCGCACCGCTCATTCAGTTTTTCATTTATCTTTTGCTGCCGCTTAACTTAATTTTTTCTCTTTGGAAAAAGCTGATTTCAAAGATCTTTAAGCTGGAAGCAGACAGCAAGCTCTCTCACGATGAGTTACTTATGCTGGTGGACGAGGTACAGCAGGACGGAAGCGTTGATGAGGACGAGGGCGAGCTTCTTAAAAATGCTATTACCTTTAACGACATAGAAGCTGAGGATATACTTACGCACAGAGTTGACCTTGAGGCGGTATCGGTAAACAGCACCAAGGAAGAAATTGCAAAGGTCTTCTCGGAAACAAAATTCTCAAGGATACTTGTTTATGATGACGACATAGACCATATTGTCGGCGTAATTCACATTAAAGATTTTTACACCGAGTCGGGAATAACGAAAAAATCGATAAAGAACATTATAACTCCTGCCATATTTGTTATGAAAAATGAAAAGGTCAACGACATTCTGCGTGAGCTTCAAAAGAAAAAATCACATATCGCGGTTGTTGTTGATGAATACGGCGGTACTTACGGAATAGTTACAATGGAAGATATAATCGAAGAGCTTGTAGGTGAAATATGGGATGAGCACGACGAGGTTGACGTTATGATAACCAAAACCGGATCTGACACCTATGAAGCCGACGGTTATATGGAAATGACCGATTTTTGTGATTATTTTGATGTTAAAATCGAAACAGAGTCGGTTTCGCTCGGCGGCTGGACTATGGAACAGTTCGGTCAAATTCCCGAAGAGGGAGAAAGCTTTGATTACGAAAATCTCAGCATTAAAGTGTTAAAGCTTGAAAACCACAGGGTCGCTCTGCTCCAGATCAAGGTTTTTGAGATAGAAGATGACAAGGAAAAAGACAAAGAAAAAGATTAGTTAGGATGAATTGTTTACCCCGAAAGCGAAAAAAATGCCGTGCGCTAGGATACCCAGCGCACGGCATTTAATTTGTAATTAACACCGTTTCAAAACCGGCAATTGCAGTCAGCTTTTTGAAAATTGGCTGTTATACAGCGTTGCATAAAATCCGTTTTTCTCTAATAGCTCTCGATGGTTTCCTTTTTCAATCACCTTGCCGTCTTTCATAACAAGGATAACGTCGGAATTAACAATTGTTGAAAGACGATGAGCAACAACAAAGCTTGTTCTGCCCTTCATCATATCGCTGAACGCCGCTTGAACCTTCTGCTCCGTTCTTGTGTCTATTGAAGAGGTTGCTTCATCGAGAATCAGCATCTGCGGCAGCTTCAGCATCGCTCTTGCAATGCACAGCAGCTGTCTTTGTCCTGCCGAAAGGTTTTCACCGCCGCCCGTGATAACTGTGTTGTATCCGTTTGGCAAACGCTTTATAAAAGAATGTGCAAACGCAGCCTTTGCTGCCGCTTCAACCTCTTCGTCGCAAGCGTCGGGATTGCCGTATGCAATGTTATCCCTCACCGTGCCGGTGCAAAGCCAGGTGTCCTGCAAAACCATTCCGTAGCGTGAGCGCAAATCGCCTCGTCGCATTTCTCTTATATCGGCTCCGTCCACAAGAATGCTGCCGGAATCGACATCGTAAAAACGCATAAGCAAATTTATAAGCGTGGTTTTTCCGCAGCCTGTCGGTCCGACTATCGCCACACGCATACCGCGGTCAACCTTTAAAGAAAGATCGGAAATCAGCGGTCGCTCTTTTGAATAGCTGAAAGCAACGTCTTTAAGCTCGACCTCTCCGTTAACAGGTGGGCAAAGCGGATTCTCCACCTCTTTCGGACGGTCTTTTTGCTCTAAAACATCAAATATTCTTTTGGAGCAAGCAAGCGCATTTTGCAGCTCTGCCACAACGCCGCTTATTTCGTTAAACGGCTTTGCATACTGTCCTGCATAGCTTAAAAACACGCTCAGTCCACCGACTGTTATACTGCCTGCAACCGCAAACATAGCGCCTATAAGCGCAATTACGGCATAAACCAGATTGTTTATCATTCTTGTGCTTGGATTGACAAGGCTTGAAAAAAATGTTGCTTTAAGTGCTGCGTCGTTAAGCTTGTTATTAAGCGCATCAAAGTCGTTTTGAGTCCTTTCCTCTGCGCCAAAGGTTTTTATCACCTCGCTGCCGCCTACAAGCTCGTTTATAAGCGCAGTCTGCTTGCCCCTTAATGACGCCTGCAAGCCGAAATATTTGTGAATACGGCGAGCGATGAACCTTGCCGCAAGAAAAGAAGCAGGTGTAAGCAATGCGACCGACGCTGCAATAACTGGATTCAAATAAAACATTATTGCAAGGATAGCTGCAATTGTTAATACCCCTGTGAAAAGCTGCGTAAATCCCATTAAAAGTCCGTCGGCAATTGTGTCAACGTCGGTTATCATTCGGCTTAAAAGGTCGCCCGACGGGTGACTGTCGAGATATGAAACGGGCAGCGAATTAAGCTTTGCCGAAAGAGATGTTCTTAAATCGCGGCAAACGGAAAAAGTAAGACTGTTGTTTGTAAGCGCTGCAATATACTGTGCAGCTGCTGCCGCCATCGCAACTGCCGCTATTATTATAACATTTTTTAATATCGGCTCAATTTTGACCTCGCCATTCCCTAACATACAGTCGATTGCGCGACCCGAGAAAACCGGAATCAGCAATGCTGCGGCAACAATCATCAGTGAGCACAAGAGGTCGAGCATAACTAAAGCCTTATATGGCTTCACAAGTTTTAAAACGCTTTTTAAAGTGTCTTTCTTCACTGCGCTCCCTCCTTGCTTGTCTGACTTTCGTAAATCTCTTGGTAAACGCCGCAGTTTTTCATAAGGCTTTCGTGCGTGCCGTTTCCCACAAGTCTGCCGTCGTCAAGCACCAAAATTTCATCTGTGTTTTTAATTGAGCCTACACGCTGGCTTATTATAAACACCGTAATGTCATCAGGCAATGATTTAAGAGCTTTTCTGAGTGCGGCGTCGGTGGCAAAATCAAGCGCCGAAAAGCTGTCGTCCAAAATAATTATTTTTGTTCCGGCAAGCAATGCTCTTGCAATGGTAAGCCGTTGTCGCTGACCGCCGGAAAGATTTGCTCCCCCCTGCTCAACAGGATCTGAAAGACCGAGCGGTTTTTTCTTTACAAACTCGGCAGCCTGTGCGATTTCAAGTGCTTTCCAAAGCTCGTCATCATCTGCGTTAGGATTTGCAAGCAACAAGTTGCTTTTTATTGTGCCCTCAAACAGAAACATTTTTTGCCCGACAACGCACACCATATTTTGCAGCGCACTTTTTGAATAGCTTTCAATCGGTTTCCCAAACAGCTCAACCTCGCCTGATGTCACATCGTAAAACCGCATAATAAGGTTTATAAGCGTGGTCTTACCGCTGCCGGTGCCGCCGATTATCCCAATTGTTTGTCCGCTTGCTGCTGAAAAAGTAATATTGCTCAAAGCCTCGTCAACGCCGCCGCTGTAACAAAAGCCGACATTTTTAAAGCTGACAGCCTCGCTGCTTGCTGAAAAATCCTCTTTTCCGAAATCAAGCGAGCTTTGCATATCCAGCGTTTGACCCACGCGGTTTGCACAGGCAACAGAGCGTGCAAGCAACGTTATAAGGCTTGCAAGCTTAACAAGCTCCACAAGAATTTGCGAGATATAGTTTATAAGCGCTATTATATTTCCCGAAAGCAGCACGCCACTTTGCACTTTTCCCGCACCGAGCCAAAGCACAAGCACAATAACCGAGTTAACAACAACATAGGTCAGTGGATTTAAAAGTGCGGCAAATCTGCCGGCTTTTAGCTGAGAATGAAGCAGAGCGTTTACTGCATTCTCGGTTTTTTGCTGCTGCTGCTCCTCTCTTGAAAATGCGCGGATAACACGCACGCCGCGCAGGCTTTCCGAAGTAACCTCGGTAACCGAATCAAGATCCTTTTGCACAACCTTATACTGCTTATTGCTGACCCTCATAATGCCGAATACTATTACAAAAAGCACGGCAATTGCCATAACAAAAATCAAAGCCAATCGACTGTTTATTGTAAACGCCATTACAGCAGAGCCGAAAACGATGAACGGACTGCGCATAAAAAGTCGCAAAAACATATTGAGACCGTTTTGAATTTGGTTAATGTCACTTGTCATTCTTGTTATAAGAGTTGCGGAACCGACAGTTTCTTCTTCCTTTAAAGAAAGCGACTGTATTTTTAAAAGCAGGTCGTGTCTAAGACCCGTTGCGGTTCCGATTGCAGCTTTGGCTGCAAAAAACTGAGCCACTACACAACATAAAAGACCGAATACCGCCATTGCCAAAAGCAAGCCGAAGCGAGTTAAAATGTAACTTTTATCGCCGTTTGCAATGCCAACGTCGATCATATTTGCGACTATAAGCGGCACAACCAGGTCGAAACACGCCTCCAGCATTTTGAAAAGCGGCGCTAAAATGCTCTCTTTTTTGTATTTTTTAAAATACTTCAGAATGTACTTCATCTTTTCACCTGTCGGTTTTCCTAAAATTATGCCGCGGCTAATGTCTGCTGTTTAAATCGATCGGCAAAGTTTGGTAAAAATGCGATATATAATTGTAGTATACCACAGAGAATCTCTTTTGTAAAACAAATGGGTAAATTTTACATTCTTTTTTTCTGTGTTGTAAAGAGATATGAATCATTTTTTCTTTAAAAAAGAAGTTTAAATGTATAACGAGCTCACCTGCTTTTGAAAGGAGCCGTAGGCGAGGCGAGAAAGCAGGTGCGGCAGCCGGCTAGAAGCACAGTTTTACACTCGACAGACTACTCGGTATCGCCGCACTGCCGCAGTTTTTACGTTGCGTTCCGCACATTTAACTGCAGCTCGCCTTTTCCTTGCTTCTTGCGTTATAATGCTCATGGAAATTTTATTTTTACGGTTAGCGGTTTGTTGTGAATTATACCATATTCCAGAGGGAACTTATCTTTTTTATTGGGTCATATCATTTTAACACATACATTTTTAAAAATTCTTTCTCGGTTTAATTTCAACCGATATAGCTTTAATTATAATTGTATATCGGAAGAAAAAACATTGGTATACCATAGTTTCTTCATCGGTGCAAGTAATAGTAATCAAAACTTGCCTAAAAACCTTAATGTCTGTCGCTCATCAGCGGCTCTTCCTCATTTTCAATAAGTCCAAGCTCTCTGAGGGTTCAATCATATTTTTGAACATAACAGGATAGATATGATATTGTATTGTGAAATATCTAAGCGGCGGAATCAGCAAAATATAAAGGCAAACGCCTATACCGAATCCTACATAAAGGTTAAACAGCATCGGCAGGCATATAACGGCGAAGCTTAAAGCGTGAATCAAAAAGATAAGCATATTACGTCCGAAACCGGCAAAGGACAGCACAAGTGCGTCCTTATAAAGCTGACCGAGCGACACGTTAAAAGTAATTAAGACGGCGGGTGTATAATACCTTATAAAACAAACAAGCAGCACCGCTGCAAACGAAACGGCAAGCATTATAAAATTTAACCCGTCCTTTGGGTCGTTGTAAACATAGTAAGCCGCGAAAAGCGCAAGAGATAGCAGCAGTGTGTTGATAATGCCCATCGGCAGCGCCTTTTTCCAATTCTCCTTAATGCAGTCGAAATAATCGGACATAAATGAATGACGGTCACGAACGGCAAGTCTTGCAAGTCTTGCCGCACCAACTGCGCCTAAACCTTCAAGCGGAAAAATTATATTAAAAATTGCCGTTAACCAACCAACCTCAAGCAGCTTGCCGTAATGCCTTTTAAAAAGTGTAAAAAATCGCACAAAACCTCTTACTTCCGGCCCGTTTTTGGAAACGCCTGCTCCCTCTTGCTGCGGTGATCCGAATAATGCCATTGCCGCACCTCTTTTTTTAAAATTTATTATATCGCAATTCGTCGAATCAATGCCGAATTGAGCTATTATGAAACAACAGTTTAATGATATCACACAGCAGCGTTAATAACAAGAGCTCATATGAAAGGTTACAATTTTGTTAAATTTCAATTCATAAAAAATCCATTTTTGAACTAGGCCTTAGAAACAGCATAATTAACTGCATCTAAAACGTCATTGTGAATATATTTTGTACCTTAATGTTAATTATGTTGTCTTGCACAGCATTCAAAACAGTTGACAAAATCAAAAATATACAAATTGTAATCCACGTTATCCACGTAGTTTTCCACACTTTTTAACGCAGATAGCCCGATTTATTCCCAATTCACCGTTCAAATGTGGGTAACTATGTGGAAAACGTGGAAAACTTTGCGGATAACCAACTTTACATAATATTTATGCCTGTCCTCAACTTAACATCACTTTACAATTTGTATAATAAAAACTGCCGATTATTTGTATAATACAAAAAACGGTTAAAAATCGGTTAAAATTTTCCACTTTTTTCAGTGCGAATAAGTTAATAATAAAATAACAAGGCTCTGCAACCGAAAGCCGATTGCAGAGCCTTGTGCTCTTGGATAACCGAAGAGCTGCCGCACAATATGAAAGTATAAAAGCTTTGGATTTCAAACATACCGCCAACCTCAGCGGTAATCGTCTAAAGCTTTTTATTAAGCACTGTTACCATAACCGTTATATCATCCGGATGGTCCGGATCGGCACGCCTTTGTGCCGCCTCGGCAAGCTTTTCTGAAAGCTGCTGTGCTGTGCCGTTTTGAAACTCCTCGATCTCATGACAAATCCAATCTGTTCCGTCCGTGCAAGCGCCGTCGGAAAGCAGCACGATAATGTCCTCACGCTTAAGCGATATAACCGAACGGTCAAAACCTACGTCACGCAATATTCCGACAGGCAGTGAGCGACTCTCCGCCCTGCCCACTCTGCCTGCTCGCTTTATAAGTGTCGGAGCAGCTCCTGCTTTATAAAGACGCGTTTCTCCCGTGTATAGGTCAACACAGGCTATGTCAACGGTTGAAAGCGACTCCTCGGTGGATTTATATAATAATGCCGAGTTAACAATACGCAGTGAGCAATCAAAGCCGAAACCCGCTTTAAGCAGCCTCTCCATAAGCCCCGATGTCATTGCGCCGTCAACCGCCGCAGCGCCGCCCGTGCCCATTCCGTCGGCAAGTAACATATAAAAC
>OLWW01000797.1_pt1 | contig 16031 bp, 8 predicted proteins | sample 1673991 | NCBI WGS metagenome assembly OLWW01 (sample SAMEA103958136, study PRJEB25191) | human gut metagenome
TGTCCTTCAGACACCGATTCGGATGTGAATAAATATCCCATTTCAATCAGAAATTAAAAATGAATAATTAAAAATGGAGATGAGGGAAGTATCATCAATGAGTAGGAATGCAAATCTTGATACACCGTAGTGCCGTCAGAAAAGGATGTGTTTTAGCATTTTTTTCTGTGGTTGCAAGCTACTCAAATCTTTCCACATTTCATTTTCGGCTGCAAAGATAAAGAGAAATACGATATATGCACCACAGATTATGTAGATTAACACAGATTAAAAACAAACCCGCCTCAAATTTAAATAAAATTATTTAAATTTGAGGCGGGTTTGTTTGTTGAGTAAGAAGTTGACTATAACTATTTAACAGATTTATAAAGCTCACTGCCAGCCAATAAAAAAGCACCAACTCCATATACATCAGTTGCATCAAAACCCGCAGCTCTCGGAGCAGCACCAACCGGTTGTATATACCCTAATTTACCATCGGCATGGACAGCTTTCACCAAAGATTCCCACCCTTTTTCAAGTACAGGTTTATAAGTACGTTTGAATAGATAACCATTACGGATCCCCCAAGCAATACCATAACACATAAATGCAGAGCAACTATTTTCAGGCATATTATATGAGTCAGGATCCAACAAACTGGTACGCCAATCTCCATCTTTACACTGGGTAGCTCGCACCGCTTCTGCCATTTCTACAAACAAACGTACATAATAATTTCGAGAGGGGCAATCAAAAGGTAAATTATCTATGATCAAAGGAAGTCCACCAAACACCCAACCATTACCTCTTCCCCAAAACTGCTTACTACCATTTTTTTCACGAAGAGAGATTCGCTTGTTATCCCTATAAAATAGATGTTCTTCTTTGTCGTAAAGAGAATCTACACACGCCTTGTATTCAGTGTCTAAATAATCCAAATAAATTCTATCTCCGGTTATCGTATATAAAGCCGCATAAACCGGAGGCGCCATAAATAGAGCATCCGACCACGACCAACGTTCCGAGGTACCTATTGCATCCGTTTTTTGCAAAGGAGCCTTCGAAGGGTGAGAAGCAACATAGTACGCACGCTCCAATACCGGTTGTAACATACGTTTATCATTTAATTTACGATACATTTCAATAAAAGCCTGACCTACACATATATCATCCGCATGATATACATTATCCCACATATTCCAATTATATTTTTCACCAATGGCATAAACAAAATCATAACAGAATTTATTTCCTGAGACTTTACCCCATTCTGTCATTCCACGATACAAAGCTCCATTTGTCCAATCCAACGGATGGTGTTTCACCTCGCTTTGGTGATTTATCTGCCATTCGGCTACAGCATTACAAACTTTGGCAATATCTTCTTTATTCATTCCTGATGAAAAAGGTTGCTGCGCATGTAATCCACAACATATTACTGCTAAAAGTAAAAAAAGGATCTTCTTCATATACATTATTTATTAATTATCTTTTATAGCTTTATCCAACTTAACACTCTTATTACCGTTCCAAATTTTCTTTCCGGTCCATTCCGCATAAGGAGCACACCAGAACTCATCGGTAACCGGAAGCCCTAACGCAGTAAATACGACAGAACATAAATAAAGACTACCCGTAGAAATATATCTTTCAGCAATTTGCGGTTGATGCCCTGCAAAGCCTAAAGTCAGCCAACCTCGTTCATCAAAATTACCTTTTACGGACATATGTCTTTTTATTACAGCAGTCAATCCACACCGTACTTGAGCTTTAGTCACTGAAGCCGGCAGCAATCCATCCAATGCCGCTTGCGAAAGCACATGAAAAGCGCCAAAACGGTAAGCGATGGAACGACCCACCACCGGATATGCCCCATCAGGAGAAATCATTCTCTCTTGTTGTTCGGCATATCTGGAAAAGCGCCGTAATTCTTTCTTATAAAAATCAGATTCGCCCTTATCATGCTTCTGCATAACTTTCAGAACATCTAAAAGCATCGGATGTATTACAAAACTATTATAATAGTCCATGTGTAAGTTTACACCGTCACCATACCATGCATCACCTTTATACCATTCTTTAAACCTCATGACAGCATACTCTATCGGATACATATTACATTCACCTGTTAACTCCAATAAAGCAGCCTCTACCATAGCCGAAAAAAGTAACCAGTTACTTTCCACCGGTTTTATGTTTCGTATCTGCTGCAGGGCATTCAAAACATTCTGTCGGACTACCGGAGAAAGCCTGCTCCATACTTGTACAGGAGCACGTAACACCCCCTGGCAAAAGAAAGCAGCATCCACCAAAGGCTGTCGGGTAACCGTAAAATTCAAATAGTCGGGAGATTCTGGATCAAAACCATATTCAATGGACTTAAGCATTAATTGAATATATTTCTCACGCAATTGTCCTTCCGATGTTTCATCCGGTCCAAGTTCCAGCCAAGGAGCTATTCCCACCAATAAACGTCCCAAAGCTTCCAAATGAGTAGTGCGTGCATTAGAAGGATTGGCCGCACCGGAAACAGTCTCTACCGGCATGTTTTTTCTTAACTCACCTTTACTCATATTATTTAATAACGGATCCGATACTTGTGACAATATGCTTATCCAGTATGCTCTATCCTCCCGTCCTGAAGCAACCTGCGAGCGACCGGTAATACAGAACATCAGTAAAGTTAAAATCAGAGTACTATATTTCATGGTTCTATTTTATGGTTTTATGAACTTATCTATCGGAAATTCCAGGCCACTGAATGCCTTTACACTTGTCCAAGGTTCTACAGGATCACACCAAAAAGGATTATTGGCCGGAAGCCCTAAAGGAAGAAATGCCAACGAGCATAGATAAACACAAGGAGTTGACAAATAGGCATCTCCCAACTCTTTCTGTTCACCACACACCCCGATCGTCAGCCAACCATCTTTATCAAAAGTCCCCGGTTGCTCAAACAAACGTTTCAGCATGGCTGTCATAGCTCCCCTTACTTGTCCCGGTTTCAATGACTGAGGAAGTCGTTGAAATAAAGCACATGCTCCCAACACCTGAAATGCTGCAGAGCGATAACTGACAGAACGCCCTAATACCGGATAACTACCATCAGGAGCTATCATTCGTTCTTGAATCTCGGCATAACGCATAAAGCGTATCCACTCCTCATCCAAAAATGGCAGAAAAGACGAATCATATTTTACCGCTATTTTCAAGACTTGAAGCAATAAAGGATGTATAACATAACTATTATAATAATCCAGATGAAATTCTGCACCATCTCCATAAACACCATCTCCCTTATACCATGCCTTATGAGAGTCCAATGCCTTTTTTACCACTGAAAAGTTCCATTCTTCACCGAATTCCTTCAAACCACATTCCACCATTGCAGAAAACAGTAACCAGTTATTATTTCCTGGCTTCATGGTTCGGGTAGACTTCCATTGTGCAATAAACCTCTCACGGGAAGTTTCATCTAAATTTCCCCATAGCTGGGTAGGGGCCTGTAATAAACCCTGAATAAGAAAAGCGCTGTTTACCAATATCTGGCGAGTAGCCGTACTGTTAAAATAATCATCTGACTTCGGGTCTACGGAATTGGCTAACGCCTTACAGGTCATCTTTATATATTTCTCACGTAATTTCCCCTCCGATGTTTCATCCGGACCAAGTTCCAGCCAGGGTGCTATTCCAGCAATTGTTCTTCCTACAGACTCCATGTGAGTCACAAATTCTCGCCTACTGGCCAAAGCTGAAGACGAACGTCCTATAGGAATCTTTTTTTTCAACTGATCTTTACTAAGATTGTTTATCACAGGATCAGCAATCTTAACAATTGTCTGTATCCAATATTGCCTATCACCATTATTAGCATCCTGTCCACAAACAGGAGCCATACCCAGGACCATTGGACAGAAAAGAGCCAAGAATATAAAAATCAATCGGTATACCATCGCTTTACTTCGTATTTCCTATTATATATAAATGTATAATGTGCTCACTAAAACTAATATTTTTGCATTAACAACTGTAGTTCTTTTACTTTATCCGGATATTTCTGCAAAAGATTGTCTGATTCTCCCACATCCTGCTTCAAATTAAAAAGTTCAGGTACATCTCCTTCTTTAAACTTACTATTACCCGTTTTAGGAAGATATACCCAATCCCCCTTGCGTATGCCATGTACTTGTCCACCCTTTACATAAACATATTCATCGCGCGGTCTCAAAGAAGGATTCTCAAAAAAAGATGAAACGTTTATTCCATCTATCTCCTGATTGAAAGAATGGGTGCCTGCATAGTGCATAATTGTTGGAAAAAGGTCAATGCTAGCAATTATAGCATCACTTGTCACTCCAGCAGGAACAACTCCTTTCCATCTAATAATGCAAGGTACCCTTACCCCACCCTCATAATACGAGAATTTACCGCCACGTAAAGGATCGGCAGAGCCACCCTCTCCTTTAAAAGACAACCAAGGTCCATTATCCGATGCAAAAATAACCAAAGTGTTTTCGGCTAATCCTTTTTTATCTAAATAGTCTAGAAAGCGACCTACATTCCAGTCTATTTCTTCTACTACGTCTCCATAAAGCCCTCGTTTACTTTTGCCTCTAAACTGTTCGGAAGCAAATAAAGGTACATGAGGCATTGACGGAGTTATATATAAAAAGAAAGGTTGTTTTTCATTATGTTGTTCTACAAAATCAATAGCATGGTCAAAATAACGCCGGGTAGTGGTAGACTGATCACATGGATATTCAATAATCCTATCTCCTTCAAACAACGGAGAAGCATTATTCAATCTCTTTTTTACAGCCGCCCTACTGGAAGTCCTCACAAATTCCTGATCTTCCTTAGCTTTCACTAAAGTGTATCCTTCTCTAAAAATCGCATCAGGAGCAAATTGCTGAGAAGGAGCAATATACATATCATTACTGTAAGGGATACCATAATAGTAATCAAACCCTTGGTCCGTAGGTAAATGCCCTTTTAAATCACCTAAATGCCATTTACCAAAACACCCTGTTATATAACCTTGTTCTTTCAATGCTTCAGCCAAAGTAATTTCTTCGGAAGGCATACCCGCAGATTCAGGAAAAAATACACCTTTTACTCCATTTTTCGTATTCAGCCGACCTGTTAACAACCCGGCACGCGAAGCACTTGATACGGAAGCCGAAACATAAAAGTCTGTCAATTTCAAACCATCCTTTGCCATACGGTCAATCGAAGGGGTCTGTATCAACGGCGAACCGTAGCAACCTAAATCTTGATAACCCTGATCATCCGTAAAGATAATCACAACATTAGGCTTTTGCCGGGCCTGTAACAGCCCGGCAGATAAAAGCATAGGATAAATTATCAGTCTCTTATTCATATCTTTTTATTCTGAAATAACAACACCTTCTGTAATCCCACTATCGTTATAGGTATCTACCCGGTAATGATATTTCACACCTTTAGTAAGAATATGAAGCAGTAAATCGGTGGTTTCACAATCTTTCACCTGAATACACTGATTTAAGAAATCAGGCTGATAACCAAAACGAACCAAGTAACCGTCAGCTCCGGATACTTTATCCCAAGTAAGTAAAGCGTATCTTTCATCTTCTTGATTCCTCTGTACTGAAAGTTTCTTAACCAAACCCGGTTTCTCCGAATAACCAAAACCGAATACACGTAAATCCAACAAAGCAAACTTACCTTCTTTGGGAGTATGTACATTCTCTATTTTAATAAAAGAGGCCTCGACCGGTACGGAAAGTTCAACATATTCATGCGGAACGGCTACTGTATTCTTTGATTTATCAACAATCTGTTTCCAATCTTCACCATTGTTAGATATATACAGCTTATAAGCATGATAATCCGTCTCCTTAGGAGCATCCGGATTTATATCCTGTTCGGCAAAATTTATCTGAACGGAGTTGACACGTACTTTTTTACCTAAATCCATTACAAAATATTCACCGGCATTACCACTCGCTGCAGACCACCAAGTTCTGACATTCTCATCTGTTGCTTTTTCTGATTCAAAACCGGGCAGTGAGGAAGATGCCATACTCTTTTTATTCTGAGACTGAAGCATCCAGCCAAAAGCAGAGATATCCTGAGGATCAAATTTCTTCTGCGGCAATTGCATAGGATAATCTCCCAATACAGTATGGGTTCTCATTCTCCCCTTTTCATCAAAAGAAACAGGGAATAAACCGATTCTTCTTTCAAATTCATCATGATTACCTACCCACATTGACGTTACTTGCCACCAATTTTCGTACTTATCTTTAAATACGCAACTATGTCCGGCACCACCAATAAAACCGCCAACTTTCAAAGAAACAGGATTATACGGTTGCTCTACAAAACCACCGTTGACACTATCACTCTCCAAAACCACATCGCAATACCAATTACAGATAGTTCCCGGCGTAGCATACTGAAGATAATATTTATCATTATTCTTCACAACCCAAGCACCCTCAGGACAGGGCACTTTCGCAAACTTGCCCTGCCAGGCAGAAGCATCAATCTCATCATAAAGTTCTCTACGTCCGAATTGATAACCGGACTTACATTGATTGACATCTGTAACATACTCGCGCAGGACTTTCTTCGATCCCTCAATTTCTTTAAAAGTAACAGGGTCTACTTCAAAAAAAGTAGTAGACTGAGTACCGCCTAAACCATAATAAAAATAGAAACGACCATTATCAATAAACAGGCAAGGATCGGCCATACGTCTGACCTCACCGCATTTCTCCCACTTTCCATTCTCAGGATCAGACGAGCGAATGACATCTACCGTTTTTTTCGTACGATCACGAGTAAAGTTGACAAAATATACATAATTATCATCAGCAGCTACAGCAGGAGCCACATAATGATCCAAATCTAGTGCAGAAGCATGTACTTCAGAATTGAAATATACATTCTTCCAAGTAATAAGATCGTCTGAAACACGATATCCTCCAATATCCATTGTAGTAAACAGGTAATATTTACCCTTAAACAAAACTACGACAGGGTCGGCAGCAGAACGAGCCTTCTTCTCTCTTGTTTGAAAACATCCCCAGCCATAATCCAAATTCATCGGATTACAAAAAGTTTTTTGTTTCTCTTTTATCTGTCCATTCTCAGAGCAAGAGAAGAAAAGAGACAAAACAAATAAAAAAATTATATATATTTTCATGGTATACCAAATATTAATATCCTTCATTTTGTGGGAAATTTTCTTTTCCCATTTGATCTATTTCAGATTGTGGAATAGGCCAATACCAATGAAAGTATTTAAAATTATTACGAGCCTCAATATAGTCTTTATTCAAAAGTGGATCATCTACCTTTTTATCACCTGCATGTAGTTTTACTCTCTCTTCTAAAAGACCAAGTCTCTTTAACAATGGCCATCTCACTCCTTCAAAATTGAGCTCGCGAGCATATTCATCCAAAAGAATATCCAAAGTTAATGGCCCATTAAAATACTCATTTCCTGCACGTTCCCATGTTTCATTATAATATTCTATAGCTTTAGCACTAGCACCTCCTTCTTTGTGAAAGTACGCCTCAGACGCCATCAAATAGGTTTCAGCCAATCGATAAATAGCAATATCTTTAAAACTCGATTTTCGCGAAGGAAGATCTGCATTAGTCCACATATCAAAATACTTACGTGTACAAGGGTGCAAACATTCTAAATATAGAGTAGTAGTAGTACTAGCTACATCACCTAATTGCTTCCCAGCTGGCAATATATCTTCATCCATATAATACCATTCATGCTTAAAATAAGATTCATATCTAACGTCCTTTTCCTTATCATACAAACTAAGCAAATAGCTATTAGGATATACGCGTCCCCAACCATATCCCCCGTGTTCAGAACGGAAATTACCTAAACCAGCTACTTTTTTATAATTAGGGGTACAGATCAAAGACATTCGATGTCCTGTCAAATCAGTTTCTCCATCAGGTATAAAACCGCCACCGCCAATTGCTTTAGAAAACTGAAATGACCACAATATTTCCGAATTATTTAGATCAGCTCCAGAAAAAACGGCAGATCGATCATCAAGCATTGCATAATCGGGACATGCAAAAATATCCTCACACTGTTTAATTGCTTCATCCCAATTTTCTTGCCACATGGCTACTTGTGCCTTAATATGTTTAGCTACAGCTTTTGTAAAACGACCATAAGAAACACCTGCACTAGACGATGGAACAGTCCAATCCAATACATCCATTGCATCTGTAAGATCATCATTAATTAATTTGAAAATATATTCCTTCTTAGCAGGAGCAAACTCACGATCAAGATTTGTATGATCTGTAGGAGCAGTATTTAAATAAAGCCGTTCATAACGTTTATAAAGCTCAAAATAAGAACGCCCTCTGAATAATTTGGCTTCTGCCCATGCCTTTTTTGTTATTGGATTATCTTCAAGTCCTAATTTTTCTGCCGCTGAAATTACTTCATTTGCTTTCCCTATAATATTATAATTATATGTCCAAAAAGCTTGTGCTTGTGATATATCAGATTTTATATTATCCAAACGAGCAAAAGCAGCAGCTGATCCACCTCTAAAAATCATTAAGTCCGTAGAGTAATCCAACATCTGAACTGTGAATAAATCAGACTGATTATCAGTAGCAAGAGTCCTAGTATAATTATATAATCCTGTTACAACTCTACTTAATCCATCAGGAGTAGTATACAGATAATCTACTGTAACCTGTGTTTTCATCTCTTCATCAAGCATATCTGTGCAAGCGGTCGTAAACCCTAATATTGCAAAAGCTGATATATATATTAATTTTTTCATGCTCTTTTAAGTATTTAGAATGATATATTTAAACCAAAAATAACTTGTTTCGATTCTGGATAGCTTCCAGGAGCCAATTCAGGACTATACGATTTAAAATTGGTAAATGTAAGCAAATTAGTTCCTGTACAATATATCTTCAGATTATTGATATTTATCTTTTCGGTAAGATAGCGAGGGAAAGTATATCCTAAAGATATTGTCCTCAAACGGAAATAAGAGGCATCTTGATAAGAACGTGTACTATTATAAATAGGTTGACTCTGAAAACTCGGTCGTGGAGCTAGATTTGAAGGATTCTCTGGAGTCCAATAATCAACTTTTATAGCATTTAGCTTACCTTGCAAAGATTCCCCCGCAAAATAGTTATTTTTTAAAGTAGCACCCTGTACTGTATAAAAATCTAAATATAAGTCGAACCCTTTAAAATAAAGATTACTGGAAATAGAGGCTACATAATCCGGATCTTTCTTAATAACTATACGATCTTCACTATTAATCACTCCATCATTATTAATATCTTTCACCTTGATATCTCCCGGTTCAACCTCATCAGTACGGCTTAACGCTTTATCTGGAACACCATCTCCATCTGTATCATAAGTCTTTTTCAGTTCATATTTTATAGTATTATCTGGACCTGTAACTTGATCAAAATCTTCATATTGATAAATACCATCAAACTGATAATCATAATATACATCAATAGGTTGTCCGACAAACCATTTATTATCAACATCATCCAACGGTTTACCATTACTATCTACTTTATCGTTGACTTTCACTATTTTATTTTTAGACTTGGTAAAATTAACTCCCAAACTCCACTTAAATGTTTCTTGACGGAATATATCCGCATTCAAAGAAAGCTCCCAACCTTGAGTACGAGTTTTTCCTAGATTATCATACATTGTACTATAACCTAATGAATTATTAATACTTCTAGCAACAAGCAGATCAGTTGTAGTTGTATTATAATATTCGACTGTACCATTCAATCTGTTACCAAATAAGCCAAAGTCAATAGCAAAGTTCGCAGAACCAGTTGTCTCCCACTTCAAATTTGGGTTAGATAGTTCTTTCGTAGGAAGATAACCTGTTTCTAATACATTACCAAATTCCGTGCCAAGTCCTTCAGTAGCTCCCAAAGTCTTATAAGGCTTAATAGCTTGATTTCCTACTTGTCCATAACTTGCACGTAACTTCAAATTACTTAACCAATCCACATCTTTCAAAAAAGATTCTTCCTTGATTCTCCAAGCAAAAGCTAAAGATAAGAAATCACCCCATTTATTAGAAGGCCCGAAAACAGAGGAACCATCACGGCGCCAAGCTGCAGTCAACAAATACCTATCCATTAAACTGTATTGTGCACGTGCCATAAATGAAAGTAATGTTCTTTCTTCGTATTTACGTCCAATACCTGTCACATCACCATCAGGAAGCATATTCCAGTCAAAATCTATCGGAACATTATTTGCTGAATATTCCATCTCTTTTTCAGTTTCATTATCCCAGCTCTGAACAAGAGTCAGATCTAAACGATGCATCTGATTCTTAATAGGAACCGAATAATTTATAATATTTTCTATTAGCCAATGTTCATTCTCTTTTTGAATATTATAGAATGAGGTATTCAAACGATAATTAAACCCTTTGAAAGGCCTAAAATCCATAAATACATTCATTTTAAGATTATTTATCATAATCTCATGGTTAGCATTTTGAGCACGATATAATGGATTTACATCTAAAGATGAATTAATATATTCGGTATAGCTTCCATCCTCATTAAAAGGTTGTCCCAATGGAGATCTAGTAATATATTCATTAAAATTACCATCCTCCTGTGTTTGTTTAGATCGTGCAAAAGAAATATTACTACCAATACTCAGCCATTTATAAATTTCATAATCCATATTCAAAGAAAAATTGCCACGAGAATAATCAGAGTTAGGTGCCATACCTTCCTGTTTAAAAAAGCCAAGACTTGCTGCAATTTTCATTTTCTCACCGCCACCACGGATACTCAAATCATATTTCTGTACAAGAGCGGGACTAAGCATCAAGTCTTCCCAATCGACGAACTTTTTATTCTCATAAGCTTTTTCCATTATTTCATCAGTTAACACCTCTTGAGGGCTTTCTGGAACCCGTCCCAAGTCTGTACGCACAGCTTCCTTACGTAATTGATAAAATTCTTCACCTGAATAAAAATCAAAATTTTTCATCAAAAATTGTGTGCCGAGATAAGTATTAAAGTCGATTTGAGCCTTACCCTTTTCACCACGTTTAGTTGTTACAAGAATAACGCCATTAGCAGCTCTTGCACCATAAATTGCTTGTGCAGCTGCATCTTTTAATACCTCCAAAGATTTGATGTCGGCATTATTCAAATTAGCAAAACCCTCACCATCTACCGGCACTCCATCTACAACATAAAGAGGTTCATTTCCACCTGTCAAAGAACGCTTACCTCTAATTAAAATATCAGGAGCAGATCCTGGACGACCTGAAGTCGCTGTAACATTTATACCAGCCGCTTTACCTCTTAGCATATCTCCTACATTAGAAGAAGGAAAGGTATTTAACTCCTCAGCCTTAACAGAAGTAACCGAACCTGTCAAATCACTTTTACGTTGGATACCATAACCAACCACTACTACTTCATCTAATTGTTGTGAATCTTCAACCATTTGTATATTCAAGATAGAATTATTTTCTACAGCTTTTTCTACAGAATCAAAACCAATATACTTGAATATCAAAACTGCATTTTGTGGAACTTCTAATGAATAATTTCCATCAACATCTGTAATAGTACCAATACTTGTTCCTTTAACCATAACATTTACCCCAATTAGAGGCCCGTTCGTATCAGTAACAGTTCCAGTTACCTTTTTACTTTGAGCATTGGCTGTGGTATTAACTGCAACGGCAATGAATACCCATAGCATACACAGTGCTTTTTTAAATAAATTGTTTCTCATAATAATTTAATAGTTAAAATTAGTGTTTTATTTTTTTAAGGCTTTATCTACATTCAAATCAATACCAGACCACCCTTTTTTACACGTCCAGTATTCTGAGGGAGAGGACCAAAATTCATCGGTTTCCGGTAAACCCAAAGCTATAAAAACAGCGGCACACAAATATAAACTGCCTGTAGAGATATAAGTTTCTCCAATATGTGGTTGATATCCTGCAAAACCAACTCTCAACCAACCTTGAGGATTAAATGTTCCTACAACATTTAGTTGGCGATTTATTACGGCAGTTAATGCGCATCTTACTTGGGCTGGACTTACCCTAGCAGGAAGTACTTTTCTGTAAGCAACATCAGATAAAGCATGAAAAGCACCAAAACGATATGCTAATGAACGGCCTACTATCGGGAATGTACCTTCTGGAGAAATCAACCTTTCTTGCTGCTCAGCATAACGTGCATAGCGTTCAATTTCTAAATTATAGGGAATAGAAGATTCCAACCCGTTTTTCTTCATCACACTTAATACTTCAACCATCATAGGATGAATTACGAAACTATTGTAATAGTCCATATGAAAATCTGCACCATCACCATACCAACCATCTCCCTTATACCATAAAGCAAAACGATCACACGCGTATTTCACTCGTTCATACTCCCACTCACCAGCAAATTCTTTTAAAGCAGCTTCTACCATTGCAGCAAAAAATAACCAATTAGTTTCAGAAGGCTTTATAATTCTTGATGATTTAAGCTCTCTAATAACACGTTTTTGAGTTATTTTATCCAATTTATCCCATAATTGCGTACGTGCTCTCAGCAAGCCATGAGCTAAAAAAGCTGCATCTACCAATGGTTGACGTCCTTTATTAAAGTTCAAATAATCGGGAGATTCAGGATCTACTGCATTGGTAATAGATTTTAAAGCTAAGTCAATATACTTAGCACGTAATCTCCCTTCTATAGTATCATCTGGGCCTAACTCCAACCAAGTGGAAATCCCCGTAATAAGACGCCCCAAAGCTTCCAAATGAGTTACCTCTTTTCTTTTTTGAATGTCAGTAGCGATAGACTCTACAGGCATATTCTTACGTAGTTCACCTCTAGCCATATTTGTTAGCAAAGGATAAGCAATATGATGAAGGGCACTTAACCAAACAGATCTGTCAGCATTTTCTGAAAATGCAGTAATAGTTTCTACGACAGGTCGACCTTCCATTAGATTTTTATAACGAATCAAAGCTTCAACGAAATAATAATCTGCATAAGTAAGAGGTGCATCAATTTCATAATTCTTTGCCACAAAACCAGTACAATGCTGTATAATAAAATGATTATTATCCCCCACTTTTTTTGCTCGATATGCAGGTGAAGCTAATGATCTTATTTGTTGTTCTCCTATAGCAAGAAACTCTTCACCCAATTTACCTGGAACATAAGAACTTAATTCTACATAGGCTGAAGCCATGATAGCTCCTGCAGAAGCATCTCTATCTTCTCTTGGAATATTAGGGGCATCAAAATCCCAATAAGGTATCTTATCTTTAGGTAAACGAGGATGATCCATAATAAACTTACCTATTTTAATAGCATGGTCTAAATACTCTTTTTTTCCTGTCTGACGATACATCATAGTAAAGCCATATAATCCCCATGCTTGTCCCCTCGACCATGCCGATTGATCATTTACTCCTTGATGAGTGACTTGATTTAATACTTTTCCAGTAATGGTATCATAACTAACCACATGATACGAGCTACCATCAGGACGAAAATGGTTAATCATAGTACGATCTGCATGCGATTTGGCCTTCTCATAATAAGAGTTATTTCCTGTCAACGAAGAGGCTACTGTAAGAAGTTCAAGATTCATCATATTATCTATAATAACAGAAAACTGCCATTTCTTACTATTCCAAGAACGAGTACAGCCTGTTACAGGATGAAAACGAGTAGCTAAAGAATTTGCAGCTGTTTCAATCACTTCCCTATATGCCTCATTGTGTGTAAGACGATAACCATTACCAAAACTACAATTAATAATAAAACCCACATCGTGATTATTGGTTGTATATTTTTGCTTTTCTACACGTGAAGTCATTTCTTCCGCTGCCATTCTCACTTGTGGATCATTGCTATATTCATAGCAATACCAGAGTGTACCGGGATAAAAACCACTTGTCCACCATGGAGATTCACATGTAATCATTTCACCATTTTTTGCAGTTCTAGGAAGTATGCCCTTTTGTGATTGCATTACATTAAACATAGACATAGATTGTTTAACTGAAAAATCAAGGGCATCATCTACAACCTTTTTCATTCCCCTAGATACAGCATGCAAAGAACATACATTACAAACTAATAAAATCAGGCAACTAATCAAAATTCTCTTTTTGCTTCTCATTATTTCCATTTTGAAGTTTACACTTAATATTTTCTATTTTCAGATGCGACAAAGGAAGATAAAATGACATTTTCTCTATATAACAATCGTTCTTTTTGGAATAAGAATAGTACAAACGTCTATTAATTCATAGGTTCATATTGAGTATCTAATCAATCTACTCTACTATTTTTGAATAACACATTTCTCATATTTATTAATAACATTGAACAAAATATCATATATTTTTTTTTGCTTGTTTGTCATTTGTTCTTCTAAAATAGGTTGGGTCTCATAAAAGTCCCTCTGAACATCATAGAACTCTCCCGAACGATAAAGTTTATATTGATGGGTCCGGGCAAAAACAGTAGCATTTTTATTACATACTTTTTGGGGAGCATACCAACAATAAACCCATTGTCTTACTTTTCGACTTTTACCTTTAAGTTGAGAATAAAAACTTTTTCCATCTAATTCCAAAGACGATGGAATACTAGTCCCGGTAATATCACATATAGTAGGTAAAAAATCTGTAAAATCAACAAGGTTGCTATTCACTTCATCACGTAATCCTTTAGGACAGGAAACAATCAGTGGCACATGGGTACCAGAATCTATTGTTTTTCCTTTTCCGCCAACATAAGTTTTTCCATTCAGCAAGGACACAATAGCAGTACTCGTTCCATTATCCCCTGTGAAAATTATCAGAGTATTATCTCGCAATTGTAATTTCTCTAATTCATCTACGACACGTCCTACTAATTTATCAGTATACTTCACCATGTCTGGAAAATGTATGGGATTCCCTTTATAGGTAGAAGAACGTATTGGAGACCAATTTTCAGAATCAGGGGTAGATACAAAAGGAGAATGTGTTAAAACCATTGGATAATATACAAAGAAAGGTTTTGTTTTATTTTCACGTATAAACTCTAATATAAAGTCGCAGTAAATATCTGGACCAAAAGTATTCTGAGGAAAATCAATAGTTTGTCCATCTATATCTATCACTGGATTAGCATACCGAGTATCGCACCTCTGAGCATCTACAGCTTTTTGTGTATGTTGCCAAAGGCAAAATTTATCAAAACCAAAATGTGCTGGTGCATCCTCTTCTCTACCCAATTGCCACTTACCAGCAATACAAGTTGCATATCCAGATTGTTGCAACAGATTAGCAAATGTAATTTCTTTACGGTCCAGTTTGGCAAAAGCCGTATAATTCCGCACGTTATACTTTCCAGTCATTAATTGTACACGACTTGGGGTACTTAATGGATTAGAATAACAATGTTCAAACCGAATACCCTCTTTAGCTAATTTATCAATATAAGGGGTATCATATCCACCACCATTCGCCCCCACACACTCATAGCCAAAATCATCAGCCATAATCAGTACAACATTCATGCGTTCACCAAAGTAAGAGGCATATATACAACTGCTACTCAAACAAAAAAACGAAATAGAAAATAAAGTCTGTTTCATATCCAATTATTTTATATCATCTTTGAATTGTAATATCTACTTAATATGAATATAGCCAAACCTGTGTATTCACTCAGTTTACTTAAATCAATATCCCTTCTCCTTATATAACTGATGTAGCAATCATTCATTTAAGATTCAAACTACTAAATTATATTTAGTCGCTTTTAGAAATCTGCCCATCCAAAGAGAGAGGGAGTAACTGTGCTCATCACAAAGAAAGTTTATCACTTATCCCGAAAACCAACACTCCACCATCCAAGTTTCTTGATGTTTAATCCAGAGCCGATTCAAAACTTTACAGAACGAATATATATTATTACGTCCTATATTAGTAGTCACAATAGCAAACTCTCCTTTC
>OLWW01000821.1_pt1 | contig 15701 bp, 10 predicted proteins | sample 1673991 | NCBI WGS metagenome assembly OLWW01 (sample SAMEA103958136, study PRJEB25191) | human gut metagenome
AAATGCGGAACTTCGTTGAAACGGTTGGCGCTGCGCGCTCAAGCGACGCCGCAGATTTTGGTTGTCCGGCAGTGGTTATCGGCGACGTGTCAACATTTATGTTAATGTCTGTAAACGGCGATATTGCACTATTTAGGACGGGTTGTGATGTGCGGCACACTGCTTTTTGCTTCTTAAGGCGGTTCGATTTTCTCAGCTCGCAAAAAAATATACCGCAAGAAAAATTCATCTGTAAAATATTGCGCTAAAGTGTTGAGATTTTTATCGGCTTATTGTATAATAAATATGTATACGTATTTTTATAGTATCTGCACAAAAGTCGCAAGCGCGTTGCGAAACGCCTTGACGCTCGGCAGCAATCAAGCTCTTGCAGATACTGCGGAATCAGGTGAATTGAATATTTATGATATATCTCGATAACAGCGCCACCACAGCGGTGTGTGAAAAGGCGCGCGAATATGCCGACTATGCTTTTAAAACTGCATGGCACAATCCCTCTTCCCTTTACCGTGCCGGAATGGAAGCCGAGGCTTTAGTTTCAAGGACCCGTGCGCGCGTTGCGGAATGTCTGCACTGTCAGGATAACGAGATTTTCTTTACCGGCTGCGGAACTGAATCCAACAACACAGCGCTTTTCGGTGCGGCGGAAGCCCTTAAAAAACGAGGAAACAGAATAGTGACCACCGCTATTGAACACCCGTCCGTTGCCCGTGCTGCGGACGAGCTGCAAAAACGCGGCTTCGATGTGGTGCGGCTGACGCCGCAAAAGGACGGCAAGGTGGCTGTTGACGATATTGAAAAAGCTGTGAATAAAGACACCGTGCTTGTCAGCATTATGCTTGTTAACAATGAAACGGGCGCCGTGCAGCCTGTTGATAAGGTGAAAGAGATAATTAAAAAATCAGACTCTCCTGCGCTTTTTCACTGCGATGCCGTGCAGGCATTCGGTAAAATGAACATAGACGTTAAGGCTCTCGGCATAGACCTTTTAAGCGCAAGCGGACACAAGCTGCACGCACCCAAAGGCGTCGGCGTGCTTTATAAAAGAAACGGAGTTAATATTCCGCCGCTGCTTTTCGGCGGCGGTCAGGAGCACGGCTTTCGCTCGGGAACCGAGGCTGTACCTGCGATTTACGCGCTTTGCGGTGCGATAGAGCAGCTTGAAAAACCGGACAGCGCACTGCCGAAAATGAAGAAGCTTTTCGGCTATGCTTTAAAAAGGCTGCTTTCACTTGACGGTGTTGTGCTCAATTCTCCCGAGGACGCATTGCCGTACATTATAAATGTTTCGGTAACGGGTTATCGTTCCGAAACACTGCTGCACTTTTTGGAAGCTGACGGCATTTGTGTTTCAAGCGGCAGCGCCTGCTCTAAAGGCGCAAAAAGCGGCGTGCTTACGGCAATGGGACTGAGCAACGAAAGAGCGGACAGCGCCCTTAGGATAAGCTTTTGCCAAGAGAACGAAAAAGAGGATATAGACGCGCTCTGCGAAAGCATTGAAAAAGCACAGAAAAGGCTTAAGAAAAGCAGTAAAATGTGAGGCTTCGGCGGCTGAACTTTCACCGTTTCGGCAATTGATAAGACGATATACAGAAGAATTTTTAAATGCTTGGTGTGACATTTTTCATTTTCGTCACCTTAAAAAAAGATAACAGAAAAGGATTTTTGATTTTATGAACGAGGTTATACTTATTAAAAACGGCGAGCTGGCGCTGAAAGGTCTTAACAGAATGACCTTTGAAGATATGCTTATTAAAAACTTAAAGCACAGGCTGTGGGGAATGGGCGAAATAAGTGTGAGAAAGGCACAGTCTACAATATACATAGAGCCTAAAAGCGATGACTATCCGTTTAAAGACGCGCTGAAGGCTATGAAGCAGGTTTTCGGAATAGCCGCGTTTACACGTGCCGCGCGGGTTGAAAAAAATATAGACGAAATTTTATCGGTTGCGCCCGATTATCTTGCCGAGCGGCTGAAGAACGCAAAAACCTTCAAGGTGGAATCTAAACGCGCAGACAAAAGCTTTCCTTTAACCTCGCCGGAAATCAGCCGAGAGCTCGGCGGCGCTATTTTGCAGAAATATCCGCACCTTTCTGTTGACGTGCACAACCCCGATGAAGTTGTTAATGTTGAAATTCGCGATTACGGCGCATATATTCACGGTCAGCAACTAAAGGGAGCAGGCGGAATGCCCGTCGGCTCGGCAGGCAGAGCACAGGTTCTTATTTCCGGCGGTATCGATTCACCCGTTGCTGCTTATATGATGGCAAAGCGCGGAGTGGAGCTCAATGCCGTGCACTTTGCTTCACCGCCTTACACATCGCCGAGAGCCGAGCAAAAGGTAATGAAGCTGCTTAAAAAGGTTTCGTGCTACTCGGGCGCAATAAGAGTGGGCGTTGTGCCGTTTACAGAGATACAGGAGCTTATAGGAGAAAAGTGTCAAGAGGAATATTTCACTCTGATAATGCGCCGCTTTATGATGCGCATTGCAGAGCGTCTGGCAAGAAAACGCAACTGCTTGGCGCTTGTTACGGGCGAGAGCGTGGGTCAGGTTGCAAGCCAGACAATGCACGCGCTTGCCGTTACCGACGCGGTGGTTAATATGCCTGTTTTCCGTCCTGTTATAGGAATGGACAAAGAGGAAATTATCAAGATATCAAGAAAAATCGACACATTCACAACATCAATAGAGCCTTATGAGGATTGCTGCACCGTTTTCACACCGAAGCATCCTCGCACAAGACCTGCCATTGCCGCTGTGGAAGAAGCGGAAAGCATGCTGAACATTGAGGAGCTTGTGGAAAAAGCGGTTGAGGGAACGGAGTTCAGAATAATTGAGCCCACAACCGAGATTTATTAAACGTATAAAAACAATGCGGCAGGCTGAAAGGAGAATCGCATATGAACGGTGAAATAATCTGTGTCGGAACAGAGCTGCTGCTCGGCGACATTGTTAACACAAACGCACAGTATATCTCGGCAGCCTTGGCTGAGCTTGGCTGCAATGTTTACACCCAAGCTGTGGTTGGGGATAATCCCGAAAGGCTGACAGCGGAAATATCCGCGGCAATCAAACGCAGCGAGCTGGTTGTTATAACCGGCGGCTTGGGCCCTACCGCCGACGATATTACAAGAGATATTGCAGCAAAGGTTTTGGAAAAACCGATGCATACCGACAGCGGCATTTTAAACACGATTGAAGACTATTTTGCACGCTCCGGCAGACAGACGCCTAAAGGCGCCGCAAGACAGGCTTTGGTGCCGGAGGGCGCGATTGTTTTTCCAAACGACGTGGGCACTGCCCCGGGTCTTGCAATGGAAAAGGACGGCTGCCGTGTTGTACTGCTGCCGGGCCCGCCGAAAGAAATGCGCACTATGTTTGAAAGGTATGCAAAAGGCTACATTGAAAAGCTTACAAACAGCGTTATTCATTCCGAAAACATAAAAATTTACGGAATAGGCGAGGGCGAGGTTGCAAACAGCTTGGGAGAAATGCTTGACGGCAGCAACCCCACCGTTGCGACATACGCAAAAACCGCAGAAGTGCTTGTAAGAGTTACGGCGAGTGCGAAAAATCTTGACGAGGCAAAGCAGCTTTGCAGCGGCACGGTTTTTAAAATCGCCGATATATTTAAGGACTGCATTTATTCCTTTTGCGGCGAGGAGCTAAACGAAGCCACCGTAAAGCTGCTTAAAGAAAAGGGACTTCAGGTTGCCACAGCGGAATCCTGCACGGCAGGTCTTCTTTCCAAAAAGCTTACCGACGTTTCCGGCTCAAGCCGTGTGTTCCAAATGGGCGTTTCGGCATATGCCAACGAAATTAAGAAAAAAGCACTGTCCGTTCCCGAGGCCGTGCTTAACGAATACGGCGCGGTGAGCAAGGAGACCGCCGCCCTTATGGCAAAGGGCGTGCGCGAGCTTTCGGGCGCCGATATAGGAGTGGGAATAACAGGTGTTGCGGGACCCGAGCCGAGCGAAGGCAAGCCCGTGGGTCTGGTTTACATTGCCGCAACCGACGGCAAGGTGATATGGATAAGGCGCTTGGAGCACGGCAAGCAGAACGACCGTGAAAAGATTCGCGAAAATGCGGCTCAGGCCGCGCTCGACCTTATAAGGCGCTATGCCGCGGCATACCCCGAAGCTTTGGGCGGCGGCGCCGAAAGCGATAAGCCGCTGGCGGTTTTTGCAAATGCTGCAGATTTTACACTTCCGAAAAGTGCTGTTTTAAAGCCGCAGCTGACGAGCGGATTTTTGAAAACCGACGAAGGAGCTTTTGAAAATACCGACTCGTCAGCAAACGACAATGCAAAAATCGCAACCGAAAACAGCGAAGACGATACTGCAAAAAGCAGCGAAACAAGAGCGGCGGTTGCGGCTGTCGGCAATGATGAAAAATCGGCAGACCGAAAAGACGTGGCAACAAAAAAGACTGCTGCCGAAAGCTGTGACATCGGCAATAACGCGGAAAATCCTGCCGATAATGATAACGAAACCATTGCAGAAAACGCCGCCGACGCTTTGCAAAAAGCAGAAAAATCGCCGCTGACGGCGGCCGACGGTAAGCCGGAACCGCCTGCCGAAAATCCGGACGAATATGTTTTGCAAACCGAGCAACCGGAGGTTTACGGCAAAAAACACAGCAGAAAAAAAGAAAAGCGGAAAAAGAACGAGCCGCTTAACGACTATTATCTTGAGGCGGACGAAGCGGCTGCAAAAGAAAACGGACTTTTTGTTGCCGAGGATAAGGATTATGAAGGACCGACTGCCGAAAAGCCTCGCTTTATAAAACGAGTGCGCAATTACCTTTTTCCGAAAAAGGGTGACAAGCCGCTTGAGGTTATTCGCAAAATTGTGTTTTTAGCAGCGCTTGTAACGTTTATTGCAACGGGAATCTATCTGATAAGGTATTATTCGCAGGGCAGAATCAATGAAGGATTGACGGAGCAAGCGAGAAAAACCTACAACATCGCAGGCGATGAGGTCGGCAAAAACGGTATGCTTGTGCGGTTTGACGAGCTATATAAGCAAAATTCAGATATCAAAGGCTGGATAAAGATCGACGGCACAAAGCTGGATTATCCCGTTTACCAAACCGACAATAACGATTACTACATAGACCATGATATGAGCAAAAAGGAAAGCCGTTACGGCGCTGTTTTTGCCGACTGTGACAGCAAAATTACAAGCGACGGAAACAGCCGCAACGTTGTGCTTTACGGTCATAATATGATTGACGGCTCGATGTTTTCCACATTGCTGAATTATAAGGATATCGAGTTTTACAAGAAAAAGCCGCTTATAACCTTTAACTCCGTTTACGACACGGCTATGTATAAGGTTTTTGCCGTTATTGTTACAAATGCCGATAAAAAGGACGACGACGGCTATGTTTTCAACTATCGTCAAAGCGCGTTTTCATCGGATAACAACTTCCTTTATTGGATACAGAATGTTCGTGTGAGGAGCATTATCGACACAGGCGAAGAAATCTTGCCGACCGACGAAATTTTAACCCTTTCCACCTGCTCTTATGAATTCAACGACGCACGCACCGTGGTTTTCTGCCGCAAGGTAAGAAGCGGGGAAACGCTCTATTCCGGTACAAGCAAAGCCAAGGTTAACAAAAATCCGCTGTATCCGCAAGCGTATTACGACAAAAACGGCGGCAAAAAGCCTGACGTTGACCTTTCGTATTACAGCGCAAACTCAAGCTCCGCCGAGCGCATAACCGCGCAAAAGGTGGAGGGCTACACCGAAAACGACGAGAGCTATACGGCGGACAACATTACCGAAAACGAGAGTAAAAAAAATGTAACGGTGGGCAATTATGTCGGTCTTTCACTGAGCGGCGCTGTATACAAAATCAACGACGACGGACTTTATATAACCGACATTGAATATGACGGAGACGACAAAAACCGCAACGACGTTTTAAAGCAGAGTCTGAAAGCGGGCGAAACCGTGCCTGAGGGCACAGGCATAACCCTTAAAGTCAGCGGAATTCCGGCAAAGATAGTTGTGCCGAAATTTGTAGGCAAAACGCTGAGTCGTGCGCAAAAGGACGCATCTGTTGCCGGAATGACGGTAAACATTATAATGATGAGCAGCAAAAAGCCAAAGGACACCGTGCTGCTGCAATCGGTTGCACCGAAAACGGAAACTGCCGAAAGAATGATTGTGCTTTATGTTTCCAACGGCAGAAACAAGGTGCCGAAGCTTGTGGGACTTAAAACAGACGACGCAAAGAAAAAATTAGAGGACGAGGGCTTTACGGTTAAAACCGTAAAGATTGAAACAGTGGACAAAAAGCAGATAGGCATTGTGTGCAGCCAATCGGTTAAAGAGGGCGAGTATTACGATGTCGGCAAAAAGGTTACTGTTTATGTTGGGGAAAAGAAAAAGAAAGGCTCCTCTTCAAAAAACAGCTCCTCGAAAGCCTCCTCTTCTAAAACGACTTCTTCCAAAGCGGCTTCATCAAAAGCCTCCTCTTCTAAAACCGCATCATCGAAAACCGAATCATCAAAGGTGACGTCATCGAAAACCGACTCCTCGGCAGCCTCATCAAGCAGCGTTACGGAGAGTCGGACGCCCTACACATCGTCGCAAACGGCGGCAAGCAGCAGTGAAAGCTAAACCGGAAAATACGTTAAAAAGGACGGTGAAAGCCGATGAAAGAAAACGAAACAAAGAACACCGACGACGCACAGAGAAACAGAAACACAAGCCTTTTTGAAGAGCTGCTGAGGGAAAGCTCTGCCGAAACCGAGGCAAAAACGGGCAGCGGGCAAACGAATGACGGGAGTATTTTTGAAAATACAGCCGATAATACAAAAGCCGAAAACTACAGCAATACGTTAACGGACGATTATGAAAACGGCACGTCGTTTACAAACGATGAGACGATCGATTCATACATTAAAATACCGCAGCGCAAAACCATATCGTCTACCGCAGCAGCTCGGTTTGCGGCAGCAGCAGATAATGAAGAACCGGCAAAACAAAAGAAAAAAAGCGGTTTGGGTTTAGCTTTTAAAATAATTATTCCGCTGATACTTGTTGCAGCCGCTGCGTTTGTGTTTTTAAAAATGCCCGACAAGGCGGCAAAGCAATGTGACAGCGAATATAAAGCATTGGCACAGCTTGTTTCAAACGACAGCGCAAGCAGCGACGACGGAAAGCTGCTGAAATACTCAAAGCTAAAGGCAAAAAATGCCGATTTCACCGGCTTTTTAACACTGCCCGACGCCGATTACGGATATCCTGTGGCATCGCAAAGCGAACAGTCGGACGGCTATTATTCACAAAGACTTTTCAGTGGTGAGAAAAATCGTTACGGCTGCCTTAACACCGCCGAAAGCATTGAACCACAGCAGGATATAACCGTGATTCGCGGAAACGACCTCGGCGATAAGCGTATGCTCGGCAGGCTTTACAAATTTTTGGAAGAGGATTATGTAAAGCTGCACCCGACAGTTGATTTCGACAGTGAATATTCCGCCGACAAATGGCTTGTCTTTGCAGCCTTTACATATAAAGACAGCGAGCCGTTTTACATCGACCGTGTGGGATTTTTAAACGACGGAGTAAAAACCGAGTATATTGAAAAGCTGAAAAAAGCATCTGTAATAAAGCTCAATATTGCTGCAGACAACGCTGACGAGCTGCTGGTGCTTGTGGCAAAGGGCGAGAAAAAAACAATTGTTGCCGCGGCAAGAAAGCTGCGGGAGGGTGAGGACGCACTGTCGCCCGTTAAGGACGACGAAACGATACAGGCGGCATCCGCCACAGTTTCAAGCGGCAAAAGCGCAAGCAGTGCCTCCTTAAAAAGCAGCGGCACTTCATCAAAATCGAGTGTCGGTGTTAACAGCACCGCACCCGACAGCAAGGCGGCTGTTGCGCGCGTTCCAAAAAACACCGGAAGATACGAGCAAACAGGTCTTACCGAAAATATGGACAAGACCGTTAAGGTTAATTTAAGCCAAGTTGTTACAATGGTTAATGTAACGGGGCTTTCAAAAGCGCAGGCACAAAATGTGCTTAAAAGCACGCTCGGTCTTAAGGTTGAGGTTAAAGAGGAAGAATCTGAAGAGGAACGCGGCACGGTTATTGCGCAATCTGTTGCGGACGGTGCTGAGATAAGCAGCGATGTAACCGTTACGATAACCGTAAGCATCGGTGTTACAAAGGGTGAAACAATCGTGCCCGAGCTTATCGGCAACGCAAAAAGCAATCTTGAAACGGTGCTTTCAAAAAAATGCCTTCGTCTCGGCAAGGTTACAACGGAAAAAAGCTCGCTTGAAAAGGGTACCGTGCTTTCGCAGTCGGTCGATTCCGGCAAGACAGTTAAGGTTAACACAAAAATAAACGTAACGGTAAGCGACGGCAGCGTCAGCTTTAAAACCGTTAAAATGCCCAAGCTTACGGGAAAGACCTCTAAAAAAGCTCAGGAGGCAATTAAAAAAGCAGGCCTTCGCGTGGGAACTATAAGCACCGTGGCTTCTTCAAAATCCGCCGGCACTGTTGTAAATCAAGAATGTGCTGCCGGAACAAAGATTGAAGAGGGCACAACGGTTTCCTTCGGAATAAGCAACGGCAGCAAGGTTAACAACCTGACCGTTACAAATCAGTCGTCCTGGAGCGTTACGGTGAACGGCAAAACCTATGGTCCCGGCGCAGTTATAAAAGGCGACTATATGGACATTATCCCCTGCATTGTCGAAGCGGAAATGGGCAGCGGCTGCCACATTGAGGCGCTTAAAGCTCAGGCGGTTGCAGCATATTGCTGGCTTATAAATGCAGGCTCAAAAACAGGCGCCGCGCCTCCGGCACCTATGAAAAACCCCGGCTCGCGCGCGGTTTCCGCGGCAAAAGCGGTTAACGGCGTTAAGGCGACATACGGCGGCAGCACTGCGCAAACATATTACTATGCAATCTCGGCAGGCTATTCCGCCAACTGCAAGGACGTTTGGTATGCCGATCTGCCATATCTTCGCGCGGTTGAATCTCCCGGCGACAGAAACGCCTCCGGCTTTAAAACAACTGTTACCTATTCGGCATCTGAGCTTGCAAGCAGGGTTAAAAAGACCTACGGCGTTGACCTCAGCAAGGTTGCTAAATCAAAATGGTTCAAGGTTACATACGACGAAAACGGAGCATATGCGAGAAGCATAAATATCGGCGGCAAAAAGACGGTAAACGGCTCTTCGTTCCGCGATACGCTGCTTGATTACGAGCTGCGCTCCACCGCGTTTAAAATAAACTATTCCGGCGGCAAGTTTACGTTTACCGTCTACGGCTACGGTCACGGCGTGGGAATGAGTCAGGTCGGTGCGGAATACTACGCTTCAAAAGGCCGGAGCTACGTTGATATTTTGAAACACTACTATAAGGGTGTTTCGGTTGGATAGACAAGCGATAATAAATCAAAGCAAAAATACAGCATTAAAAAATGCCGAAACGACATAATAATTATAAAAAGAAAATGCTGCTGCGCGTTTTTGTTCGTTACGATTAAGGGCGATACCGCGGCTCAAAGGAGTAAACTTAATATGATAGAGTCACTTGTAAATTTTTTCAGCAACATTCCCGACGCGATATCGCTTATCTTAATTTCGATGCTGCCGATCGTTGAGCTGCGCGGCGGCATTATTGCGGCAAAGCTTATGGGTGTTGCGCTTTTTAAGGCGTTCCCTATCTGCGTTATAGGCAATATGCTGCCGATTCCGCTGATACTGCTGTTTTTAAATCACATCTTCAATTGGATGCGCCGCTTTAAATGGTGCGAGAAGATTCTTGATTTTCTTGACAGAAAGGCGGACAAAAACCGCGAAAAGGTTGAAAAGTACAAAATGCTGGGTCTTTTTATATTGGTTGCGATTCCGCTTCCCGGCACAGGCGCTTGGACCGGCTCTCTTGTTGCAAACGCACTCAACATTCCGTTTAGAAAAGCTTTCCCGACCATTTTTGCAGGCGTTGTGGGTGCAGCCGTTATAATGTCGTTAGTATCTTACGCTATCCCCGGTCTTTTTGGTTTTTAAGGAGTGAAAACAGAAAAAATGAACATAGCGGTTTTAGATTCAAGCACCGTTTTGGGTGACGGCGTAACGCTTGACTCGCTGTCGGCCTACGGCAAGGTCTCTCTTTACAACAGGCTTTCGGAAAAAGAGATTATCGAGTCTTGCAAAAAATGCGAGGTTATTGTTTGCAATAAATCAAAAATAACGGAAAATATAATTAAAAATTGCCCGAATTTAAGATTTATAACACTGCTTGCAACGGGGTATAATAACATCGATATTGCTGCGGCAGGGCGACACGGTGTGGTTGTTTCCAACTCGCCGAATTATTCCACCGACTCTGTGGCTCAGCTTGTTTTTGCTATGATACTGCAATTTGCAAACAGTCTTTGCAAATACGATACTTCCGTTAAACACGGCGATTGGGCAAGCTGCAAATATTTTTGCTATTTCCCGTTTCCGCTTTTTGAGCTTCGCTCTAAAACGCTCGGCATAATCGGCTTCGGTGCGATAGGCAGGCGCGTGGCGGAGATAGGCAAGGCTTTCGGAATGAATGTAATTGCATCGTCTCGCTCAAAAAAGCAATGCGACGGTGTTGAATTTACCGAGAAAAAGGAGGTATTTCGCCGTGCCGATTTTTTAACGCTTCACTGCCCGCTGAACAGCGACACGGAAAACCTTGTTAACAAGGAAACGCTGGCACTGATGAAGCCGACGGCATATTTGATAAATACTTCGCGCGGCGCTGTTGTTAACGAGCTGGATCTTTTAGAGGCTCTGAAGCTCGGCACAATAAGCGGTGCAGGAATCGACGTTCTTGAAACCGAGCCGATGAAAAAGGACTGCCCCTACCTTGACGCTCCGAATATTATAATCACGCCGCACATTGCCTGGGCAACGGTTGAAGCGAGAAGCAGACTTATTGAAACGGTTGCCGAAAATATAAAATGCTTTATAGCAGGCAACCCTCAAAACGTTGTTAACGGCTGATAGGACAAGGCCGACGCCGTCAGACGCCTCTCGCCGCACTTAAGCTGACATCACATTGAAAAGCTCGCGGTTTATTCTTGCTGTCTTTTACAGTTAGCTTTTCTTTTGCACGCAAACGGAACTTGTTAGCAACGTCCTCGTCTGCGGCGAGGTGCGCTGCGCGCTAAGCGACTGGCCGCAGACAGGTTTTTTTATCTTAAAGCATTTTCCTGAATACAGCAATCGACTGCTCGTGCTGAGAAATTAAAAATTTGTCAAAATTTTGTATTCTTAAGCGCAGATTTGTTACGCTTTTGTAACTGTACTTGAAGAGTAAATTGTAGTAATATGGTATTTGTAAAAAGAGCGTATGGGTTGGTGAAAAGATGTTAAAAAAACGTGTGATTTGCATGGTGCTTTGCTGCGCGATTATTGCGCTTTGCAGCTTTTCATCTTCTGTTTTTTCAGCCGAAAACGCGGTAACTTACAAAAAAAAGGAAAAATCCGAATTTTTAGTTGCGGAAAATTACGATTACTCTTCCCCGGTGCCGGAAAGTCCGTCTGTCGGCAACTCGTTTTTCGACAAGTCGGTGTTTATAGGCGACTCTCGCTGCGTTGATATTGTTATTTATTCCGACTTAAACAAGACAAAGGCTTTGCCTTACTGCGAGGTTGGTTTAAACGTAAACACCGCACAAACCAAGGATTTTGTTAATATAAAAGGCAAAAGCTACACCGCACTTGAGGCTCTTAAGAAAAACAAATCGAAATTTTCAAAGGTTTACTTAATGTTCGGCTTAAATGAACTCGGCTATCCTTCAATCGACGGGTTTATAAAGCAGTATGAAAAGCTGATCTCGGCTGTTCGCAAAATAAATTCGGATTGCGAGATCTACATCAGCGGAGTGCTGCCCGTTACAAAACAAAAGGACCTTTCCGATAAAGTTTTCAATCTTAAAAACATCCGGCGTTTCAACAAAGAAATTGCAGAGATGTGCAGTAGGAATAAGGTGTTTTATATTGACGCTTTCGACGCGTTTTTAGACAGCGAGGGGTATTTGCCGGCAGGTGTTGCAAGCGACGGTATCCACTTTTCTGCGTCGGTTTGCGGCGGCTGGTTCAATTATCTTAAATCACACACGGTAAGCGTGAAAAAATAAACGGTACAATTAAACGAAAGGAAGTACTTTTGATATGAAAAGAATCTGCGCAATTCTTTCGGCTGTGGTCTTGGTTATCTGCTTTGGCGGCTGCAGCACAAAGGAAAATAAAAAAATCGACGTTGATGCACTCACAAAAAAGGTTTTAAGCGATGTTAACTTCGAAAGCGAACTTAACGAAATAAATGACACCGTGCTTTCCGTTACCTATGTCATGCCCGACGGTGTTACGGGAAAGGCGTATCTCGGCTCTTCCACTGCCGCAGACCAGCTTGCGGTTTTCACGGCAGACAGCGCCGGCAGCGCGGCAAAGACCAAGGAAATGCTTGAAAAAAAGGTTAAGTCGCTGCACGATACCTTTGCGGCATATGATGTGCCCGAGCTTACAAAAATCGACAACGCCGTTATTAAGGTACACGGAAATTATGTGGTTTTCTGCATTACCGACGATTATGAAAACGCGGCAAAGGTTATTGATTCACAGTTGAAATAAACCGTAAAGACGAGCTTTGGCAAACATTTTTTGCGCAGTTTTTCAGCTGCTGCTTAAAAAAACGTTTGTCAAGGCTCATTTTGTGCTTGCGGTTTTTAAAGTTTTTATTTTTTCTCACAAAAACGGCGATGTTTTAAAAGTTTAAAATTCGGAGGTCAGGGCGTAAAGTGGTATTTTCATCATCGGTATTTTTGTTTGGATTTTTGCCTGCTGTTTTGGCGGTTTATTATTTAAGCCCGCGCCGCGCGCGCAATTTTGTGCTGCTGTTTTTCAGCCTTTTCTTCTTCTATGCCTGGGATATGCCGAAATATGCCCTTTTGATGGTGGCAACCACCGCCTTCGGCTATGCAACGGGACTTGCCATCGGCGCGCTGCGCAAAAACAACAAAGAAAAATACACAAAAGCGGTGCTTGTTGCTTCGGTTATTGTTAACCTCGGTGCGCTCGGCTTTTTTAAGTATACCGATTTTTTAATAGGCACTGTCAACGGCATTTTCGGCACAGCTGTACCTCTGCTGGGGCTTGCGCTGCCCATCGGTATTTCCTTTTACACCTTTCAAACAATGTCGTATACCATAGATGTTTACCGCAACGACTGCAAGGTGCAGCGAAGCTTTGTTGACTTTGCGGCATATGTAACAATGTTTCCGCAGCTGATTGCCGGACCCATTGTGCGCTATGAAACGGTTGAAAAGCAGCTTGATTTCAGACGTGAGAGCTTTGAAAGCTTTGGTTACGGTGCACAGCGCTTTGTGCTGGGACTTGCAAAAAAAGTGCTGCTCGCAAACTCCGTCGGTGCACTTTACAGCGAGCTTGCCGCAGTTGAAAGTCCCTCCGCTCTTACCGCTTGGCTCGCGGCAATTACCTTTACTTTCCAAATTTACTTTGATTTTTCGGGATACAGCGATATGGCAATCGGTCTTGGCAAAATGTTCGGTTTTACATTTTTGGAAAACTTCAATTTGCCATACTGTGCAGACAGCATAACGGATTTTTGGCGGCGTTGGCACATCTCCTTAAGCACCTGGTTCAAAGAGTATGTTTACATTCCCTTGGGCGGCAATCGCCGCGGCAAGGCACGGCAGATATTTAACCTTGCCGTAACGTGGCTTTTAACGGGAATCTGGCACGGTGCCAGCTGGAACTATGTTATGTGGGGTGCATATTTTGCGCTGCTGCTGATAATTGAAAAGCTGTTTTTGCTTAAAGCTTTAAATAAATTGCCGTCGGTTTTTAAGCATATCTATGCTCTGTTTTTCATTGTTATCGGTTGGGTTATCTTTTCAAATGAAAGTACCGCCGTTATGGGAAAAATGTTCCGCTCAATGTTCTCATTTAATAATTTTACCGATAAATTTTCGGTCTACACACTGTTTGCAAATTTTGTTTTGCTTGCCCTTTGCGTAATCTTTTCCTGCAAATTGCCGAAACGTGCGGCAACCGCTTTGAGCGAACGGGTTTCAAGCCGCACTTATTTCATTATCAAAACCGTTACTGTCATTGTGCTTTTTGCCGTTTCAATCTGCTTTATGGTGGGCGAAAGCTACAATCCGTTCCTATATTTCAGATTTTAAAAAAAGGGGGTGCGCTTTATGAAAAAACGAGGAATCATAACCACTGTCTGCTTTTTGCTTATTTTGTGTTTCTTCACTCTCGGCAGCCTTTTTGTGCCGGATCGCGATTTTTCAGCCGAGGAAAACCGACCGCTCACCGTTTTCCCAAAGCTGAGTGTTAAAGGTGTGCTCTCGGGCGAGGCTCAGCAAAAAATCAATGATTATTTTTCCGATCAGCTCATTCTTCGCAACACCTGCATAAGCGCAAAGACCATTTTGCAAAAGGCAACGGGCAAGCGAGATATAGGCGGTGTTTACCTTTGCAGAAACAAGTTTTACATTGAAAAAATTACCGAGGATTCTCTTGAAAGCGAGGTTTTTGCACGCAATATAAGCTCGATAGAGCAGTTTATGACAACAAATAAAAGCCTGTTTTCCGGCAATATGAAGGTGCTTGCGGCACCGGCGCCGGAGGAGGTGCTGTCGTCGCTATTGCCGAAAGCCGCACCTGTTTTTAATGCGGAGCAAAAGCGAAAAATACTAAAGTCGCAGCTTGGCGAAAGTTTTATTGATTCATTCGACGATTTTTCAAACAGCAAGGACCCGGAGCAGCTTTTCTATAAAACCGACCACCACTGGACAACTCTCGGCGCAAAAATCGCATATGAAAGCTACTGCGCCGCAATAAAAACAAATCCTGCCGAAATAAAGCTGAAAACCGTTGCAAGAGATTTTCGCGGAACGCTGTATTCAAAGGTGCTCGACCCGTTTTCGGCATATGATACCATAAGCTCGGCAGACACTGTGAGCAGCGCAAAGCTTAAGGTCGGCGAAAAACAATACGACTCGATCTTCAACGCCGCCGCTCTTAAAACCAAGGATAAATACGAATACTTTTTATACGGCAATCACGCCGTGGCGGAAATTACAGGCGGCAAGGGCAACAAAAAGCTGCTTGTTGTTAAGGACTCTTATGCCAACTGTATGGTGCCGATGCTGCTTAATAATTACGGCAGCATAACGCTTGTTGACACAAGGTATTTTACAGGCTCTTTAAAGGAGATCGCAAAAAGCGGCAACTACGATGACTTTTTGGTTTTGTTCAGTCTTAAAGGTCTCTTAACGGAAACCACGCTGCCGATAATCAATGCGTGAAACCTTAAAAGCTTAAGAGCTTTTGCAAAAAAATATAATGTGGTGCAGAGGATAAAGCCGCAGTGCCGAGCGCGCAGCGGAACGCTGCTGTGCCAAGCGCGCGGCGCGGTTACCCTGTTTCTTGGTTGTTGCTAAAAAACTCGGGCAGCCGCAGTGCGAAGTCGCAAGCGACAGCTTTGTGCCAAGCGCGCGGCGCGGTAATGCAAGCTTAGATGTTAAGGCACGGTTGAAGTCGCACATCCAAGCTATGCATCTGTCTGCCGAAACCGTGCAGCTCAAAGCCGCCAAACAGCGTGCGCCAAAGCCTGCGCCGCGGCGCAACCGTTTTTTTGCAAGCAGCGCGATAATAATTTA
>OLWW01000825.1_pt1 | contig 15639 bp, 14 predicted proteins | sample 1673991 | NCBI WGS metagenome assembly OLWW01 (sample SAMEA103958136, study PRJEB25191) | human gut metagenome
AGAAGTGCTGTCGTAGGTAGTCACACTGCCCACGGTGGGGAAGCTGGTGAAGCTCAGGTCGGCCTCGGTCACAGCGCCGTTGTTGTCCACGGTGCCCTTGTAGAAGCGGGCAGACTGGATCTGGGCAGTGCCCATGCCGTCGCCGATGAACAGGAAGATGTACTTGGGTTTCTGGAACAGGCCCAGCAGGCAGTTTTCCTCGTCGGCTGCGGCATCCGCATCCGGCTGTGCTGCGTTTGCGGCAACGGGTGCAGCAGCCATCATGCCGGCGGCAGAAGCAGCTGCGCCAAACTTGAGAAAGCTGCGGCGGGAGATCTTATTTTCTTTCATGACGTGATCCTCTCTTTTCATTCAATCAAACATTGCGGGCCTGCCTCAGGCCCCGTTTTTCTTCTTGTGGGAACGCTTTTATTGTAGCGCACCGCCTTGCGGGGAAAAACCATGCCGCCGCAAAGCTTTGGTAAAACCGGTGCGGCTGCATCCGCGCCAACGTAAAAAGCCGGAAAGGGATGTAAAATCCTGCTCAAGTGCCACCACTTTTTCCACAAACGTGTCTGCAAGGGTTGAAAGATGATGGCATTTCATTGTACAATAAGAAAGTAAGTGCTTTTTTACCTTTATATAAATTGAGAGGATTTTATATGGCAGAGATCAAAGTTCTGGCACTGGATCTGGATGGCACACTGACCAACAATGCCAAAGTCATTACCCCACGCACCAAAGCTGCCCTGCAGGCAGCGGCGGACCGCGGCGTGCGCATTGTGCTGGCCAGCGGCCGCCCCACCGTGGGCATTGAGCCGCTTGCCAAAGAGCTGGAGCTGGACCGCCGCGGCGGCTGCATCCTGAGCTATAACGGCGGTAAGATCATTGACTGCAAAACCGACGAAACGCTGGTGCAGCATGAGTTCCCGCCGGAGCTGATTGACCCGGTGTGCACCTTTGCCCGCTACTGGAACGTGATGCCGCTGACCTATGATGCCAAAGGCATTGTGACCGAGGATGCCGCCAACCCCTATGTTGGCGAGGAAGCCCGCATCAACAAAATCCCGGCCCGCCAGGTGGAAAACCTGCCCGCCGAGATCCAGTGGCCCATCAACAAGCTGCTGCTGGTTGGCGACCCCGTGGATATGCCCCATGTGGAAGAGCTGATGCAGCAAAAGTTTGCGGGCAAGCTTTCCATCTACCGCTCGGCGCCGTTCTTTATTGAAACGATGCCCCTGGGGGTGGAAAAATCCGCCTCGCTGGCGCTGCTGCTGAAAAACATGGGCCTTGGCCCCGAAAACCTGATGGCCTGCGGCGATGGCTGGAACGACCTGCCCATGATCCGCTATGCGGGCATGGGCGTTGCCATGGGCAATGCTGTGCCGGAAGTAAAACAGGCAGCCAAATACGTCACCGCAGATAATGAGCATGACGGGGTAGGGCTGGCCGTTGAAAAATTCATCTTGGAGGACCCGCAGTGAACCTGATCGTTTTTGACTTGGAATGGAACATGGGCAATGCGCCCAAAACCTTTAATTATCATGGGGCGGAGCTGACCCTGCGGGGTGAGATCATCCAGATCGGTGCAGTGCGGGTGGACGAGAATGGCGATGTACTGGATACCTTTGAGATGACCCTGCGCCCCCGCATTTTCCGCAAGCTGCATTGGCGCATTGCGGAGGTGACTGGCCTGAGCCAGGGCGATCTGGAAGCCGGGGTGCCCATTGCCGAAGGCCTGCGGCGGTTCCAGGAATGGGCCGGCCCCGACGCCGAATTTACCGAGTGGGGTCTGGACGATGTGCCGGTGCTGAAACAGAACCTGTTCCTTTATAATATGGACGAAAGCTGGCCCACCCGCTGGTATGACCTGCAACAGATCTTTTTGAAAAATTTCCCCCGCGGGGAAGGCGAGGGTCTGACGCTGGAAAGCGTGGTGGACCGCCTTGGCATTGAGCGTGACGGCGATTTCCACAATGCGCTGGACGATGCCCTGTACACCACAAAAATCTGCCGCCGCCTGCCGCTGGCCCAGGGCATTGCCGAATACCCGGACCCCGCCGCCCAGCTGACAGCCGCCCTGCTGAACAATACCGATACCGAAACGTACGATATCCAAACCTACTTTGACCGCCTGGACCACGATGCCTACAAAAATGACCCTGCGCTGTATCAGGTGGGCTGCCCGTTCTGCGGCAAGCCGCTGGTGCTGAACGATATCTGGCTCAAGCGCGGCAACACCGGTTATTATACCGAAGCCACCTGCCCGGACCACGGCCCGTGGTTCCTGCGCTTTAAGCTGAACCGCCGCGACGGCCTGCATTGGAACTTTGCCCGCTGCATTGAGACCGTGCGCCCCGAAAGCTATGCCCGCTATAAAAAACTGGAAAAATCCCAGCGCGAGCGCATCCGCATGAAAGCGGAACGCGCCGAAAAGAAAACCCAGGAATAAAAATAAAACGCTCCCCGCCCTGTGCATAAGAGAACTGCATGGAGAGGGGAGCATTTTGTAATGAATAAAGAATAAATAATAAAGAAGAATGGTGGTGGGCGCTGCGCGCCTTTTTTGGATATTAGGCGCGATGCAGGATAAAGAGTGCGCTCCGGGTGGGGGCTGTTTACTTACTTCATTTTGCCGATGTAGACGAGGTAGGAGTAGAGGTAGATCCAGGCGGAGCCGCCAAAGACAACGGCCAGCAGCAGGATCATGGTGGCGACATCGCCCAAAATGGTGGCCAGTAGTGAAATTACAATCAAAGCAGCACCCATAACAACAAACACAATGCCGCCCATGCGCTGGGTGCGGTTCCAGTTGTGTTCGTTGTTCAGCGCCCAGGGAGTTTTGCAGCCGAACATATAGTTCTGCTTGATGCGCGGCATATAGTTGCCCAAAAAGATGAACAGCACCCCGCAGCCGCCGCAGACCAGAATACCGACCAGGCTGCTGCCCTCCGGAATCAAGCCGAACACGCTCAGCTCCGAAAACCAGCTCATAGCTGACATAAATATTGTAAGGGCAGTGAGGGAGGCGTTCCAGACGCCCTTGAACTTTTCGTAATTCTGGTGCTTGGGGTCAATGTGGGGCAGCACTGCCATCAAAATCAGCATCAGGGCGGGCAGGGCTGCCATAATCAGCACAGTGGATTTTGGCCCCCAGCCGTTGGCTTGGCCGTCCGCGCCCCAGTGGGTGGGCACAACATCCGGCAGGGAGCCATAAAAGCAGAGGTGCGCCGCAAAGTTGATGGCGCAAAAAATCAGCAGCCCCCAAAACAGTTTATTTCGTTTCATCATCAGGTTCACCTTTCACAAAGCCAAAATCGAAAAACCACTTAACAGCTTCCTGGAACACGGTCAGGTTCAGGCAGTACACAATGTTCTGGCCGCGGCGCTCATCCGTTACCAGCCCGGCATTTTTCAAAATGTTCAGGTGGTGGCTTACGGATGGCTTTGCCATATCAAAGTGCGCAGCAATATCACCGGCACTCATCTCGCCTTCGCTCAACAGTTCCAGAATGCGCCGCCGGGTGGGGTCCCCCAAAGCCTTAAACGCATCGCCTACCATAGGTCAGCGTTCCTCCTTATCGAATAACGTCTGCTGTTCCGGTTCTTGCAATGCACAATACTGCTTTTTGGCGTAAGCCGCGCAGCCCAGGCAGAGCACCAGCAGCAGTGCTTCCACCAGCCAGGTACTGTGCAGCACGCCGCACTGGAATAAAGCGGCGGGAACATCGAACAGCGCATGCAGCGCCACCGCCAATCCCAGATACCCGGCCTTGCGCTGCCGGACAGCCCGGAATACAACCACCGAGAGGGAAATGTGCAGCGTCATGGCAATCGCGCGTTCAGCCAGCCCCAGCAGCAGGTTGGCGGCCCCAAAGCTGGCAACGGCGGCGATCTGTGCCTGTACCTGGTCCAGCTGCGCGCCGGTCAGCCCATTGGTTATGGTTTCAATGCTGCCGCTGTTGACAAGCTGCGCAATCGCAATATTATTGATGGCGGTGAGCCCCAGAACCAGGATTGCCTCGATCCCGCCGTGGCCGATGCCATAGGTTACGGCGTCCCGCCGGTTGGTATAGCGCTTGAGCAGAAAGCGAAACGCAAGATAGCGCCCGACTTCCTCAAACACGCCCGCCAGCAGACAGCCGATAAGGGTGTAAGCCCACGCATGGGTCAGCACATACTGCGAAACGCCGGTGCCGCCGCCAAAGAAAATGGCCTTGGGCACACCTTCCAGTACCTGGGCGAAAACGACGAAGGTCACCGCGCCGACAACAGCAGGAAACAGCTTTGCACCCCGGCAGAATTTGAACTTCCATACCAAAAAAACCAGAACCGGCAGCCCGATACCGGCTGCGGCGGCCAAGGCGCTCCACAAAATGGTCTGCAAAGAAATTATCGTGCTCATAACATATACCCTTTCAGAAAATCACAAGAATTATATATTTAGATAAACGTCTAAATATTATGGCCCTAATATACCACCCGCACACGGCTTTGTCAAGCGGGCGCGGGTGGTACGGTTAAAATCAGGGGGTAGCCAAACAGCTTGGGCAGCTTAGGCAACGTTGTCGATCAGGTTCTGCATCACAATGTCATGCAGAATGTTGGTTTTCACGTAGTTTTCGCCGTAAGCGTTCACATAGCTGGTCATATCGGTGGAGCCAAAGTAGCGGGAGAACTCAGCGTTCAGAATGTCGGTATCGCATACAATGTTGTTCTTCTCCGCCAAAGCCTGCATGATCAGGATCTGCTTGATCATGCTCTGCTTGGAGCTTTCGCTGTTTTCCAGGTATTCATCCACACTGCTGTAACCGGACTGGCTCAGCATGGTCTCCAGCGAAACGCCGCGCATCTGGGCGTACAGGTACGGCTGGTACAGCACGGTATTGGTGAAATACTGCTGCACATCTTCGGGCAGGGTATCGGTATTGACTTCGGCAGCATCGTACAGCTGGCCGTACAGCTCATTGGCTTCCTGATTGAACAGCAGGCTGTTGCTGACAAAAGTTTTCAGCTCAGCCACATTGTTCATGCCCATGGACTCGGCCAGGTTGCTGCTGACCCAATCATCAGTCAGGTCGGGGGTCACATCCTCGTTGATGTAGTTCAGCGTGGTGGCGAACACTGCGTCCTTGCCGGCCAGGTTGGTGGCCTGGTAGTCATCCGGGAAGGTGACATTCACATCAAAGGTTTCGCCGGGCATGTGGCCAACGATCTGATCCTCGAAGCCGTCAATAAAGGTGCCGCTGCCCAGGGTCAGATCATAATCGCTGCCGGTGCCGCCGTCAAAGGCAACGCCGTCAATGGAACCGGCAAAGTCAATGTTCACAGTGTCACCGTTTTCGGCGGCGCGGTTGGTGATCTCGTTGGTGGTTTTATAGTTGGAAAGAATGTTGTTGGAAATGTAATCGTCAATATCGCTGTCGCTCACGGTGGTGGCATCGTCCGAAAGGGTAAAGCTCTCAGTATCCGGCAGCGTGACGTAATCCAGCGCGGTGATGCCTTTCAGGTAGCCGTTCTCGTCATAGGCATCACTGAAAGAAAAATCAGCCAGATAAGAATAATCATCGGCGGCGCTTTCTGCGGTAGCGTCGTCAGGAACAGTGCTTTCACTGGCAGCTTCGCTGGAAGCTGCGCTCTCGGCGGTTGCTTCGCTGGAGGATGCGCTGGAACTGCAGGCAGTCAGGCCAAAAACCATGCCGCATGCCAGCAGGCTGGCAGCAGCGCGGGTCAGGTTGGTGTTTTTCATGGGTTGTCTCCTGTCTTTTTTGAAAAAATACATCGCGTACCGCAGCAGGGAAAAAATACCCCCGTCAAAAGCGGATACTTTTCTATTATACAGCTTTTTTGCAAAAAGTACAGCCCTGCATTCACAAAAGGAAAGCGGGTGTGTTATAATACCCGTGGCAGAGCACCCAATGCTCTGCCATGGGCGGCAGACCTGTTGCCCGGATATCCTTATATAAGGAAAGGAACAGAACCCTATGGAAAAAGAAAAAATCGCGCGCATCAATGCGCTGGCTCATAAAGCAAAAACTTCCGGCCTGACGGAAGCCGAACTGGCGGAGCGTGACGCCCTGCGGCAGGAATACCTGGCCGATATCCGCGCATCCATGATTGACCAGCTGGAGCACACCACGGTGATTGAGCCGGACGGCACCCGCCGCAAGCTGCAGGTGCGCCACTGATCCCCTGTTCAAAGTGGCGGCCCGGCTGGCGCGGGGCTGTGTGGTTTGCACAAAATTGTGCCGGGGTATTGGAATTTGCAAGCGGGTTTGCTATAATATAGCTGGCGGCGAATCCCGGCTACAAGAAATCAGCCAGCCACCCGGCAGGCTGAACGGAAAAGGCTGTACATTTTGCCAAAGCGAGGTTATTTTTCATGCTTACTGCAATTACCGGTATCAACTGGGGCGACGAGGGCAAGGGTCGTATGGTGGACCTGCTCTGCCGCGATTATGACATCGTTGCCCGTTACCAGGGCGGCGACAACGCCGGCCACACCGTCAAAAACGAGCGCGGCAAGTTCGTACTGAACCTGGTGCCCTCCGGCATCCTGCACCCCAGCATTGTCTGTGTTATGGGCGGCGGTATGGTCATTGACCCGGAACATCTCGAAAAAGAGATCGCCGACCTGCGCGAACAGGGTGTTAAGATTACCCCGGACAACCTGAAAATTTCTGACCGTGCTACCATCACCATGCCGTTCCATGTGGAGCAGGATGGCCTGGAGGAGGCCCGCCTTGCCAAAACGGGTGCACAGTTTGGTTCCACCAAGCGCGGCATTGCTTACACCTATGGTGATAAGTACATGAAGAAAACCCTGCGCATGGGCGATTTGGTCCACATGGATGCCGGTGTGCGCAAGCGCCTGGAAACCCTGGTGGAATCCAAGAACCTGACCATGGTCAACATTTATAACCAGAAGCCTGTCAGCGTGGACGATATGTGGAACTGGTGCAAGCACTTCCAGGAAGTGTTCGGCGCTTACATCTGCGATGTCGGCCAGTACCTGGCAGATGCTGACGATGCCGGCAAGAAGATCATGTTTGAGGCCCAGCTGGGAGCCCTGCGTGATATCGACTACGGCATTTATCCCTACACCACTTCCTCCAACACCATCGGCGCTTATGCACCCATCGGCGCTGGCATCCCCGGCCGCAAGCTGAACAAGTCCATCGGTATCATGAAGGCTTATTCTTCCTGCGTGGGCGACGGCCCCTTTACCACCGAGCTGGCTATGACCGAGGAAGAAAAGCACCTGCTGCGTGAAGCCGGCCATGAATACGGCGCTGCCACCGGCCGCCCGCGCCGCGTTGGCCCGTTTGATGTGGTTGCTTCCCGTTACGGCGTTCAGTGCCAGGGCTGTGACGAGCTGGCCCTGACCCTGTTTGACGTTCTGGATTATATGGAAGAAGTTCCCGTTGTTGCCCAGTACAAGCTGGCTGATGGCACTGTGACCGACCGCTTCCCGACCGGCAAGACTTTGGACGATGCACAGCCGGTTGTCGTCAAGCTGCCGGGCTGGCACTGCGATATCACCTCCGTGCGCAAGTACGAGGACCTGCCGGAAGCTGCCCGCGGCTATGTGGAATATCTGGAAAAGGCCGTTGGCTGCAAGATCAAGTATATCTCCGTTGGCCCGGAGCGCGATGCCTGCATCATTCGTGACTGATCTGCATAAGATGGTCAGCAGGAACGCTGCTTGAACCTGAAATGATAAATGGCGGACCCCCATCGGTCCGCCATTTTTGTAAATTATCTGTCTGTGGGTTTTGTCGGATACAACGCCCCAGCAGGAAACTTCAATTCCGAATATCCATATCTGTAGGGGAAGGGAAGAGCAATTCTTGACAAAACTTCTGATCAGACTTTTTATCCGTGATCCGGCCAATATCCAGGACCGCACCGTGCGCACTGCTTACGGCAACCTGGCCTGCATGGTGGGGATTGTGTGCAATGTGCTGCTGTTTGCGGGCAAGTTTACGGTGGGCACCCTGTTTGGCAGTATGGCCATTGCGGCGGACGCATTGAACAACCTGTCCGATGCAAGCTCCAACGTGGTCAGCCTGGTGGGCTTCCGCCTGGGGTCAAAACCTGCCGATGATGAGCACCCTTACGGCCATGCACGGTACGAATACCTGGCGGGGCTGGCGGTTTCGGTCATGATACTGGTCATCGGCATTGAGCTGCTGAAAGAAAGCTTCCTCAAGGTGCTGCACCCCACGCCGGTCACCCTTAGCGCGCTGACCATAGCGGTGCTGGTGGTGTCCATCCTGGTCAAACTGTGGATGAGCAGCTTCAACCGCAGCGTTGGCAGCCGCATCAAGTCCGAAACGCTCATGGCCACTGCGGCGGATGCCCGCAACGATGTGGTTACCACTGCCGCGGTTCTGGCCGCTACCATTCTGGCTCACCTGACTGGCATTGACCGCATTGATGGCCTGATGGGTGTTGGCGTGGCGCTGTTTATCCTGTGGAGCGGCGTCGGCCTGGTGCGGGATACCATCAGCCCGCTGCTGGGCGCGGCCCCTGACCCGGAACTGATCGATTACATTGAGAAAAAAGCCCTGAGTTACCCCGGTGTGCTGGGCATCCATGATTTGATGGTGCATGATTACGGGCCCGGCAGCAAGCTGGTCAGCTTCCATATTGAGCTTTCCGCCGACAGTGATGTGATGAAAAGCCATGACCTGATCGACTCTATCGAGCGGGATTTTCAGGTGCATGACCATCTGCTGGTCACGATCCACTTTGACCCTGTTGTGACGGATGACCCGCATATCAACGAACTGCGGAAATTCTTGAAAAAACAGCTGGCCGAGATTGCACCGGAAGCGGATATCCATGACCTGCGCATTGTGCCCGGCCCCACCCATACCAATGTGATTTTTGATTGTGCCGTTCCCGCAGACTGGCTGGCCGCCAAGGACCACCGCGCCAACAAAATCCCGGCTGCTTTGCGCAAAGCGGTATCGGACCGCTGGCCGGACCATTTCTGCGTGATCCAGCTGGAACCGATTTATGCAAAACTGAAATAAAAACAAAATCAATACAGGAATACGAAACAGGAATACGAACAAAGGAGCAACTACCATGGATTACAATGCCGCTGCACTTGAAATGCACGCAAAATACCCCGGCAAGCTGACGGTCAACAGCCTGTTTGAAGTCAAGGACCGTGACGCCTTGTCCACTGCCTACACCCCCGGCGTTGCGGAGCCCTGCCGCCAGATCAAGGCGAACCCGGACGATGTGTATAAATACACCTTCAAGGGCCGCACCGTGGCAGTTGTCACAAATGGTACTGCTGTGCTGGGCCTGGGCAACATCGGCCCCGAAGCTGGTCTGCCGGTCATGGAAGGCAAGTGCGTTCTGTTTAAAGAGTTCGGCGGTGTCGATGCGTTCCCCATCTGCCTGAATGCTTCCACCCGCGAGGAAGTTATTGCCGCTGTCAAGGCCATCGCTCCGACTTTTGGCGGCATCAACCTGGAGGATATCCGCAGCCCGGAGTGCTTTGATATTGAAGCGGAGTTGGAGCGCGACCTGGATATCCCTGTATTCCATGACGACCAGCACGGCACCGCGATTATCGTGCTGGCCGGCGTGCTCAACGCCCTCAAGGTTGTTGGCAAGCGGCTGGAAGATGTCAAGATCGTGCAGAACGGCCCCGGCGCTGCCGGTACGGCCATCATCAAGATGCTGCAGGTTGCCGGTGCCAAAAACATTGTTGCCGTGGATGAACACGGTATCCTGTACCCCGGCCGCCCGGCGGGCCTTGCCGACCATAAGGAATGGCTGGCAACCGTGACCAACCCCGAACGCCTGACCGGCACCCTGGCCGATGCCGTGCGCGGTGCAGATGTCTTTATCGGCACCTCCGTTGCCGGTGCGCTGACCACCGAGATGGCCGCCACCATGGCACCGGATGCCATTGTGTTCGCCATGGCCAACCCCAACCCGGAGATCATGCCCGATGCCGCCAAGGCAGCCGGTGTGCGGGTCATCGGCACCGGCCGCAGCGATTTCCCCAACCAGGTCAACAATGTTCTGGCGTTCCCCGGCATCTTCAAGGGCGCACTTTCCGTCCGCGCACGGGACATCAACCCCCAGATGAAGATGGCCGCCGCGAAGGCCATCGCCGGCCTGATCCCGGAGGACGAGCTGAACGAGGAAAACATTCTGCCCAAGGCCTTTGACCCGCGTGTGGCACCGGCTGTGGCTGACGCTGTGGCGCAAGCTGCACGGGAAAGCGGCGTGGCGCGGGTATGAGCATCCGGGAAGTAAACGCCGTCGCCATTACCGATGCGGTGGAAGAACTGTGCATCCGCGCCAACACCCAGCTGCCGCCGGATGTGAAGCAGGCGCTGGATAACGCCCATGCCGCCGAACCCTGGCCGCTGGCTCGCCAGACGCTGGAACTGCTGCAGCAAAACCTTTGCGTTGCTGCAGAAAAAGACCTGCCGATCTGCCAGGATACCGGCATGGCCTGTGTGTTCGTGGAGCTGGGCACCGATGTGCATATTGACGGCAGCTTTGAAGCCGCCATCCACGAGGGCGTGCGCCGGGGCTATACGGACGGCTACCTGCGCAAGAGCATCGTGGCCGACCCGCTGCGCCGGGGCAACACCGGCGATAACACCCCGGCGGCCATCACGGTGCATCTGGTGGACGGCGAGGGCTGCCGTATCACGGTAGCACCCAAGGGCTTTGGCAGCGAGAACATGAGCCGCATCCAGATGCTCAAGCCCGCCGACGGCGTGGAGGGCTTTAAAAAGTTCGTGGTGGATACCGTAAAGCTGGCGGGTTCCAACCCCTGCCCGCCCATCGTGCTGGGCATCGGCGTGGGCGGCAGCTTTGACAAGGTGGCGTATCTTGCCAAAAAGGCGCTGCTGCGCCCGCTGGATGTCCCCAACCCCGACCCCTACTACGCCCAGCTGGAGCAGGAGCTGCTTACCGCCATCAATGCACTGGGCATCGGCCCGCAGGGCTTTGGCGGCAAGACCACCTGTCTTGGCCTTGCCATTGAGCAGATGCCCACCCATGTGGCGGGTCTGCCGGTGGCGGTGAACGTTTCCTGCCATGTGACCCGCCGCGCCAGCGCGGAGCTGTAAGGAGGGGAGAACGATGGAATACAGACTGACTACCCCCTGCACTGCGCAGGAGCTTGCCCCGCTGAAAGCGGGGGATACCGTGCTGCTTTCCGGCGTGGTGTATACCGCCCGGGATCAGGCACACAAGCGGATGATGGAAGCACTGGACAAGGGCGAGACTCTGCCTTTTGATCTGGAAGGCAGCGCCATCTATTATGTAGGTCCCACCCCGGAACGCCCGGGCGAAGTCATCGGCTCGGCAGGGCCTACCACCAGCGGGCGCATGGACGCCATGAGCCCCCGGCTGCTGGATCTTGGCAACAAGATCATGATCGGCAAGGGCAAGCGGGATGCCGCCGTCAAGGCGGCTGTGGTGCGCAACGGCGCGGTGTATCTGGCTGCGCTGGGCGGTGCCGGTGCACTGATGGCCAAAAGCGTACAGACGCTGGAAGTGATCGCATGGCCGGACCTGGGCTGTGAGGCGGTGCGCCGCCTGACCGTGCAGGATATGCCCCTGACCGTTGTGTTGGACGCCCACGGCGGCGATCTGTACGAGGAAGGCCCTGCGGCCTATCTGGCCACACGGTAAGGCCAAAACGCCGAGAATTGCACCCTTTGCACAAAACAGGGGTGGTGCAAAACCGGCAAAACAGCAGTTCTGTGCAGAAAAATATGGTTAGTTTAACAAAACTTGCTGCGAATTACTTGCATCAACCGCAAAAGTGTGATATCCTTTAACATACGACAGAGGGTACACATCCCCTGTCGGAAAAATCCCCCAGAGGGAATGAGGCAGGAGGCCGGACAAACCATGCAGATCCACCAATCCGCAGAAGATTATCTTGAAACGATCCTGATGCTGAGCCAGCGTATGGGCAAAGTGCGCTCCATTGACGTTGTCAATGAGCTGGGCTTTACCAAAGCCAGCGTGAGCATCGCCATGAAAAAGCTGCGGGAGAACGGCTATATCGCGGTGGACGGCGAAGGCAACCTGACCCTGCTGGAGCCCGGGCTGGAGATCGCTCAGCGCATTTACAGCCGCCACCAGCTGCTGACCCACTTCTTTGTGCAGCTGGGCGTGGACGAGCAGACCGCCGCCGAGGACGCCTGCAAGGCAGAGCACATCCTCAGCGAGCAGACGCTGGAAAAGATCCGCGAAAGCGCCCTGCGCAACGACGCCGCCCATCCGCAGGCAAAGTGATATGATTCCAAGAGACACCGGAACGCCGAAAGACGTTCCGGTGTCTTTTTTTGTATGAAATTTTCGGTTTGTGTTGCATATCTGTTACGGATTTGGTACAATAAATCTGTGCGGAAAAGGAACGTTGGAAGAGCGAAAAAGGGCCGGGACGGCGCAAAGCCGCCCTAGGGTAAAGGAGAGCGTTGCGGCATGGATGCGATTGCCCATACTCAGGTCAGTGTGGTCTGTCTGGTCACGCTGGCGGTCTTGCTGCGGGCGCAGCAGAAAATGCGGGATAAAAGTCTGCCCGGGCGGCTGTTCACGGCGCTGCTGTGGTCTGCCGGGGCGCTGACGATCGTAGATCATGGCAGTGCGCTGGCGCAGCTGGGCGCGTGGCAGGATCTGGGCATCCCCCTGACCTACCGGCTGAACGCCGGGGGCAGTATTCTGTTTTATCTGCTGGCGGCGTGCTGCTGCTTGCTGGAGTTTTTGTATGTGGAGGCAGAGCTGGGGCGTACATGGATGGAGGACGGCCGCAGGCTGGCGCTCAGCGCCGCACCGGTGGCGTTGCTTTTGCTGGCACTGCTGACAGCGCGGGACGAAAACGGCTTTTGCTATCTGGATGCAGAGGGGCTGCGGGGCAGCACCCTGTTCTGGGGGGCGAAGCTGGTGGGGCTTGCCTATCTGGCGGCGGCCTTTCTCCGCTGCAGCTGGACGCTGAGCAACTGGAAGCAGGAAACACCCAAAGAGGAACTGAAGACCCTGCTGCTGCTCGCGCTTGCGCCGGCGGCAGGCTTTTTGCTGCAAGGCTGGCTGCCCGGGCGCGGGCTGCTGTGCTGCGGCATTACGCTGGGGCTGGTGTGCGTGTATGTGCTGGTGTTGCAGACCAAGTTCACGGTGGACACCCTGACCGGCGTCAGCAACCGCATCGTGGCGCTGCGGTATCTGGAAAGCGAACTGCCCTACTACCGCCGTCACCCCAACCGCTCGCTGCACTTCCTCATGATGGACATGGATCACTTCAAGCACATCAACGATGAATACGGCCACCTGGAGGGGGACGCTGCGCTGGTGCTGCTGGCGGGCATTTTGAAAAAGGTGTGTGCCAACTACAACGGCGTGCTGGCGCGTTACGGCGGCGATGAATTTTGCATCGCCTGCGGCTGCAACAGCGTGGAGGTGCGCACCCTGATCGCCTCCATCCAGCGGGAGCTGGACGCTGCCAACGCCGCCTCCGGCAAGCCCTACCAGATCGAGATCAGCATCGGCTGCGCCCGTCTTGAGCCGGACATTGCCACCGTGCACGACCTGATCGATAAAGCCGATCAGGAAATGTACCACCTCAAGACCCGCAAGCGCGGAGTTTCCTAAAATAAAGAAGGCACCTGCAACCCTTCCTGTCTGTGCGTTGGCACCCGAAGGCGTTTGCGGGTGCTTTTTCTTTGACCTGTTGAGAGCCAAGAAGCAACCCCGCAGTGCGGATGTTTCCGCAGGAAACAGGCACTGCAAATGCCGTTTCCCTCTACGACCCCTCCTGTGAAAAAGCAATTTCGAAACGCCCGCAGGCGTTTCGAAACTGCAAATCAAAATAATTCTTCCGCTGAAAATGGCTAGAGCGTAGCGGAAGCCATTCAAAATCGTCCCGCCCGCGCTTTCTAAACGTTTTTTACCCTTCTGCCCTTGCATCCCGGGGTGGAACGCGGTATTCTTATAGAATAGACCGGAACCGCGACAGCACAGGGGAGGGAGACCACATGGACGCACAGGAGATCCGCGCATTGCTGGGCAAAAGCATCTTTGAGCGGGCACAGAAGTACCGCAAGCGTATCCTGCAAAGCAGCTGCACCACCAACGAGGACGGGGTGCGGCACCTGACGGCGCTGGTGCAGGGCAGCGGGCCGGACTGCTATTATACGCAGGTCTGGCTGCGGGAAAACGGCAGCTTTGTCAGCGCCTCCTGCGACTGCCCCTATAATCAAAACGGCGACGGCACCTACTGTAAGCACATTGGCGCGCTGCTGCTGCAGGATGCGGAAAAGAACCCGCCTGCCCCGGAAAAAAAGCCGGAGAGCATCCCCGGGGTGCAGCGGGGCGTGGCAGGCTTGAGCACCGAACCCCGCAAGGACAGTTACAGCGCCGGGCTGGATATGCTGTTCGGCCGCAAGTGGCGGGGCGAGGAGCCGGAGACCGACTATGAGGCCCAGCTGCTGTTGAAGCGCTACCAGCGGGAGGATGCGCAGCCCCAGCCCCAGAACGCCGCCCAGCGTACAGGCTTTGCTCTGCTGGAACCGGAGCTTACGCCGCACAATGGCCGTATCTGGCTGCGGCTGCGGGTCTCGGATGGCATCGGCGGGCGGCAGTATCTGGTAAAAAGCATCCCGCAGTTTCTGGATGCGATCGAGCGGGGCGAAAGCGTCAGCTACGGGAAATCGCTGGCCTTTGTGCACCGGTGGGATGCCTTTGCTCCGGATGCACAGCAGCTGCTGCGGCTGCTGCGCCGTCAGGTGAGCGCCCGGCAGGCGTTTGAAGCCGAGGGCACCATGCGCTCCGGCTGGGAGAAAGGCCCGGCGGGTGGTCTGCCGCTGACCGGCGAGGGGCTGGATGCCCTTGTAGAACTTTACGCCGCCGAGGGCGTTGTGGGCGGCTATACCCTTAAAGAGGGCCTGCCGGTCATCAGCCTGAAGGTGGAGCGCCGCAAGGGCGGCGTGCAGCTAAGCTGCACCCCGGCACTCAGCGGGGTGCAGGGGCTGGACTATGCCTATCTGCTGGGCGAAAGCACCCTCTGGCGGATGCAGCGGGAGGAATGCCGCCGGGTGCTGCCGGTGCTGGAGACCTTTGGCGGGCGAAGTTTGTTCTTTACCAGCGCGGACGCCGCCGCCTTTTGCAGCTATGTGCTGCCGGAGCTGGGCAGCAAGCTGAACATCGTGGACCCGGAACGTCTGCTGCTGAACCAGATCCCGCTGGAACCGGTGGTGCAGTTCTATCTGGACGCACCGGACAGCTTCCGCATCGAAGCACACGCGGAGTTTTTGTACGGGGAGGATAAGGTCACGCCGTTCGTGCCGTCTCCGGCAGGGCTTTTGCGGGATGTGCGCGCCGAGAGCCGGGCAAAGCGGCTGCTGGCCTCTTATCTGCAGCCCGGTGTGGGCGGCAGAGAGGAAGTGTACGGCACCGCTGACGAGGACGAGATCTACCGCATGTTGGAGGAGGGCGTGCCGGCCCTGCTGGCCGAGGGTGAAGTATACCTGACGGATGCCTTCCGCAGCCTGCAGGCCGCGCCGCCCCGCATCACGGTGGGCGTTTCGGTGCACGGCAGTGTGCTGGATCTGGAAGTGGATACCGGCGAGTTCCCGGTGGCAGAGCTGAAAGACCTGCTGCGCTCCCTGC
>OLWW01000837.1_pt1 | contig 15536 bp, 13 predicted proteins | sample 1673991 | NCBI WGS metagenome assembly OLWW01 (sample SAMEA103958136, study PRJEB25191) | human gut metagenome
TTTGCCCCGCCTGTAAGCCCGCTTTTTGTGGGAAAGTGTGCACATACCCCTTCCGGCTTTGCGCCTGAGGGGGTATCCATAAAAAATCCCCCCGCACTTTTTGTGCAGAGGGACATCCTGTTTTTATGATTACTGCTCCGCCATGGCCTTCAGCGCCGCTTTTTGCAGGTCGGTAACTGAGATGGTGCACAGCGCCTTCAGGTCGGCATCCGTGCCGTCTGTGGAGAGCTTGCCGATCTCCACGGCGTTTTTGCCCTTCAGGTAGCCGCACCAGCCTGCGCTGTGCTCGTACCATTCCTTGCCTAACGCGCTTGCGTTGCGCATTCCGTAACGGTCGCCCAGCTCGTTTTTGGTGTACACCGGCTCCCGCGGGGCAGACACAGTACCATCCGCGCTGACGGTCAGCTCCGGCTCGGTCATATCGCCGATAGCGCTGGTCACCCGGGCGTTCTCGTCCATGGTCACCACCGCCAGCGTGATCTTAGCCTGCACCTGTGCGTCCTTGTCGTCTGTGCCCATAAGCCCCTGCGGCATTTCTGCCACTTCTACGCCCAGTTTGACCGTATCGCCTCGGGCAGCGCCCAGCACCTGCGCATTCTCGCAGGCGCGGACGACAGCATCCCGGTAACGGTCCACCGCGATGGTGCAGCCGGAGAGAAGGTCTGCATCTGTTGGCTTGCCGTCCGCATCCGTTTTCAGCTTCTTCACTTCGTCCGGAGTCTTGCCCTCAAGCCAGCTGCCAAAGGCATCTGCCTGCTCTGCCCAGCCCTTTTTCAGGCCGGACACCTCTGCCAGTGGGTAGTCCTTGCCCTTCTGGCGCTTGGTGCGGGTGTCGGTGGGGGTGGTCACTTTGCCGGTGCTGTCCGCACTGACTGAAAGCTCCAGCTCGTCCAGTGTCACTCCGGCCAGCTTGCCGTCTGCATCCAGCAGCACGGCAGCCGCTACGGTGTGGATGTTGCCCGCACGGTCTGTGCCGGTCGTCTCGGTCAGGACCCCCAGCCCGGTGCGCCACGCCGCGCTTTGCGCTGCACTGCTGCCCACAGAGGTGCTGCCGCTCACAGAACCGGAGCTGCTGCCGGAGTTTCCCCCGCCACAGCCGGTCAATGTCAGTGCTGCCGCCAGCGTGCAGCACAAAAACCAACGCGATGCCTGTTTCATATCGTCACATACGCTCCCTTTCCGTGCCTGCATTGCAGACGCAGGCTTTGGAGCTAGTGTGCCCCGCCGCGCGGGTTTTATGAGCAGATGTTTACATCAGCGGGCTTAACAGCCGCAGCACGCTGTCCAGCACCGTACCCACCAGACCGGTACGGCAGTCCGCGCACTGCACCTCCCGGCACTGGTACAGGGTGCGGCGCACATCGTCCCGCAGGGTCAGCACCTGGCTGTTTTGCAGCAGCAACACCCCGCACTCGAAGTGCAGAAACATACTGCGGTAGTCCATATTGATGCTGCCCACCACCGCCGCGCGGTCATCGCTGACGCAGCACTTGGCGTGGAGAAAGCCCGGGGTATACTCGTAGATGCGCACCCCCGCCCGCAGCAGGGGCAGATAGTACGAGCGGCTCAGCCGGAACACCAGCTTTTTGTCCGGGATGCCCGGCAGCACCAGCCGCACATCCACCCCGCGCTTGGCGGCGTTGCGCAGCGCGTCCAGCATCTCCTCGCCGATGGCAAGGTAGGGCGTATAAAAATAAACGTACTGCTGTGATTGTGCCAGAATGTCCAGATAGACCGTTTCTGCCACCGGCTCTTCGTCCAGCGGGCTGTCTGCGTAGGGCTGTACTACTCCATCGCTGGCGGGCAGCACCGCAAGCTGCGGACGGAAGGTGCTGTAATCCTGCTCAAAGGGCCGGAAGGCATTCCAGAAATCCAGAAACATTACGGTAAAGTTCCACACCGCAGCGCCCTCGATGCGCAGACCCGCGTCCTTCCAGTAGCCGAAGCGGGTGATCGCGTTGATATATTCATCGGCCAGATTGATGCCGCCGGTGTAGGCTACTTTGCCGTCTATCACCACGATCTTGCGGTGGTCGCGGTGGTTCATCACCAGCGAGAGCAGCGGCACCACCGGGTTAAAGGGAATGCAGCGGATATGCGCCCGCTCCATGCGCACCACAAAGTCCTTGGGCAGACCCAGCAGGCTGCCGAAGTCATCGTAGATCAGCCGCACGTCCACCCCCTGCGCCGCTTTGCGCCGCAGAACATCCTCTACGCCCTGCCACATCTTGCCCTGACTGATGATAAAAAACTCCAGAAAGATGCTCTTTTCCGCCTTTTCAAGGTCGGCCAGCAGTGCCGGGTACATGGCCTCACCGCAGGAAAAATACCGGGCGGTGGTGTTCTTCCATGCGGGATAGCAGCCGTACTGGGTCAGGTAGCGGCTCACGCCCCGGTTTTCATCGCACAGCCCGGCGGTCTGTCCGGGCTGCTGAGCGCGGTCTGCCCGGTGCGCCTGCTCCACCGCCTGCATTTTGCTGCGCAGACGGCGGGAGGGCCGCTTGTTGCCAAAGGCCAGATACAGTGCCCCGCCCAGCAGCGGCAACAGCCCGATGAGGGCGATCCAACCCACCTTATAGGCGCTGTTTTCATCCTTGCGCACCAGATACAGAATGATCAGCAGGCTTAACCCGTTGAGCACCCCGGTGACCCACACCCGCGCCGTGCCGGTGGTGAGGGCGAAAAACACCCACGCCAGCCATGCAAGCTGCAGCGCCACCAGCACCACCGTAACCGTGATGCGGTTGAGGATGCGGTTGAAAAATTTGACGATCGGCAATCGGAACAGCATACCATCTCCCCTTTCCGTGTTAAGGTGTATCTGAAAACAAAGAAAATGACGAATATTTCGCAAGCACAAGCGGGATTTAAGGCAAATAGCCGCAGGAATCCTTTGTGGATTTCAAGACTGTTTCACGCAAAATCCAGCTGTGTTTGTAGAAATAGACTAAATTTTCGACTTTTCAGATACACCCTAGCTTACCTCTATAATACGGTTAAGTATAACGCGGTTTTTCCCCCTTTGCAAGCTTTTGGTGTCGGGTACACCGGCGTGCCGGCCGCCTTTATTCCTTATAAAAAAGTTCACCGGAGCGTCCGCAGATGCCCCGGTGAACCAAGATTCTATTATATATTTTCCGCTCAGACGGTGGGGGCTTCGTTGTCCTCGTAGCCCACCATCAGGCCGCCGTGCTCCGCGTAGTAGCTGCACAGCGCGCCGCAGCTGCCTACCTCCACCTTGGCCTCCGGGAACACCGCATGGACCATGTGCTTCAGCCGCTCCGCAGCGGCAGCATTGCAGCAGTGGTCGATGTGCACCCGGCCGTTGGTCAGGCCGTGCGCCTTCATTTCCAGCACCATGCGCTCCAGTGCGCCGTGCTCGCCGCGGGTCTTGCAAAGAACCTCCAGATCACCGGCATCGCTGGCCTGCCCGATGACCCGGATGCCCAGCATCCGCGCCACAGCAGCCACAGCGGGCTTCACGCGGCCATTGCGGGCAAGGTTTGCCAGAGATTCCAACGCAAACAGCAGATGGGTGTGCTCATGGTACGCCCGGATCTCCTCGCACACGGTGTCAAAGGGCTTGCCGGCCTTGATCAGCGCCGCCAGACGCTCCACCAGCAGCCGGGACTCTGCACCGGTAGACAGGCTGTCCAGCACAAAGACCCGCGCACCCTCGTGGCTCTGCTCGTACTCCTCGCCTGCCAGCAGTGCAGCGTTATAGGCACCGGACAGCGTACCGGTAATAGTTACAACATACACCTCGTCTGCGCCCTCGTAGGCGGTGAGCCAGTCCGAGATATTGGGGCAGGAGGTGCTGGTGCGTCCCTTATAGGTGCGCAGCATCTCGGCCAGCGCGGGAGCATCCACCTCTGCAGTGTCCACATACTCCTGCTCATCGGTCAGGATCTTCAGCGGCACACAGGCAAACCCTACATCGGGGAGCTCGTACACATTTGCAGAGGAATCTACAACGATTTTGCTTTTCATATTTTTCTCCATTTTCAAGCGGCGCACGCCGCAGTCATTCCTTTGTCCGTGACCATCATAGCAGTTTTTCAAAACCCTGTCAACTGTTTTCTCAAATTCTTTTACAAAGTTTTCATTGCCCGTTGACCAATTTTCCAAAATGCGGTATACTATTTCACAGGCAGAAGTACTTTTGCGGAAAGCAATTGCTCTGCCTTTGCACAAAAACAACGTTCCTGCTTGCAAAAAGTGCAGGAGCATGAACGGAACAAGATACTATGAAAGCTGAAACCAAACTCCGCGTTGCGGCGTGTGCTGCGGGCTTTGCCCTGCCCCGGTACAACGATCTCCCCTCGGTAGGGCTGTATCTGGACCAGACGGTGCAGTTTGTCAACGGCTATTTCCGCAGCTTCTGCGGGGTGGAGCTGACCCCTTCTATGGTAAGCAACTACGTCAAAAAAGGGGTGGTGGATCACCCCATCCGCAAAAAATACACCCGGGATCAGATCGCATCCCTGATGTACATTGCAGTCTCCAAAACGGTGCTCTCGATCGAAAACATCGACACTCTGTTCAAAATGCAGCGGGAGCACTGCTCCGCCGGGACAGCCTACGATATCTTCTGCGAGGAGTTAGAGGCCAGTCTTTCCGTGGTGTTCGGCGGCAAGACAGCCCAGCCGGAGACTACGCTCAACGACGAGCGTCTGCTGCTGCGCAGCACCATTTTTGCCGCGGTCAACAAAATGTATCTGGACTGCTGCTTTGATGCCTTGCGGCAGGAGCAGGCTCTGTGGTCGGATATCCTGCCGGATCTGGCGTAACAGAATAGCAGGTATAGCAGATATAGCAAAAGCCACCTGAAAAACGTAAGTTTTCAGGTGGCTTTTATGTTGGTGGAGGCGATGGGAGTCGAACCCATGTCCGAAAAGAGCTCAGTGTAGGTGTCTCCGGGTGCAGGCGATCTACAACATTCCCGCCGCGCCACGCCGATCGTCAGGCTAGCGCTTTGGTAGCTTCATGAGTTCCTGCCGGTCCGCAAAGCTTAGGTCCGTTCAGGTGCTGTGTCTAAAGGACGCCCCGGCCCCACACGACACAAGAGTGGGCGGAACGCGCAGCACTCAGGCTGCGAGCAACTGATAATTATTGTTGTCAGTTAATTTTTTTGGAGGAGTTATAGAGCAGTTCCCCCACTGCTACCCGCTGCCCAGACCTCGCTCCCCCCGTCGAAACCTTTACGCCCCCTTATAAAGCACATCTTGCGATGTGCGGAAAGCTTGGTTTTGCGGTGAGCCGCAGTCTGCAATTGGAGTGCTTAATAGTACTTGCCGTTGGACTTCACAGCCCGGTCAATGGAGCGCTTTGCATCGCGCTGGGCGGCATCGGCACGCTTGTCGTACAGCTTTTTGCCTTTGCACAGGCCCACTTCCATTTTTACGCGGCCATGCTTGAAATAAAGCGAGAGCGGCACCAGCGTATAGCCCTGCAGCTTGCACTGCTGGTGCAGACGCCGGATCTCACTTTTGTGCGCCAGAAGCCGCCGGACGCGCATGGGATCCTGATTGAACAGGTTGCCGTGGTCGTAGGGGCTGATGTGCATCCCCTTTACCAGCAGCTCGCCATTTTCAATATCTACCCAGCTGTCCTTCAGGTTGACCCCACCGGCCCGCAGGCTTTTCACCTCGGTGCCTTTGAGCTCCACACCGGTCTCCAGCGCTTCCAGAACAAAATATTCGTGGCGCGCTTCGCGGTTGGTGGCGATGCTCTTGGTCGCCGGGCGCTCCTTTGTGGGTGCCATGCTGCGCGCCTCCTTTCTCCGTTCCGTTTGTTGTTTCAGTATACCATTTTTTCAGGGTAATGCAAGGGCTGTTTCTGACAGAATTGTAAATTTTTACAAACTCACAGCTCTCCCCGGCCGGAAAGTGCCCGGTACAGGGTGGTCTCGTCCGCGTATTCCAGGCTGGCGCCCACCGGCAGACCGGAGGCCAGCCGGGTGACCCGGATGCCCAGCGGCTTGATGAGCTTTGCCAGATACATGGCGGTAGCCTCGCCCTCCACGGTGGGGTTCATGGCCATGATGACCTCCTTCACCGTGTCGTCCTTCAGCCGCGCCAGCAGCTCCTTGACGGTCAGCTGCTCTGCGCCCACACCGGCCAGCGGGTCCAGCAGACCATGCAGCACATGGTACAGGCCGTTATACTCCCGGGTGCGCTCAAAGGCCTGCACGTCCCGGGGCTTTTCCACCACGCAGATCACCGAGGTGTCCCGCTTGGCACTGGCGCACACCGGGCACAGGTCAGCGTCCGTAAAGTTCTGGCAGATGCGGCACCGGTGCAGCCGGGTGTGCGCACCGCGGATGGCATCGGCCAGCGCCGCAGCGTCCTTATCCGACATACTCAGCACCTGATAGGCCATGCGGGTAGCGCCCTTGCGGCCCACGCCCTGAAACTTGCCGAACTCCTCGATCAGCTTTTCCAGCGGTGCGGCAGTGTAGTCCATGGTATCTCCCCTTCCCGGCTCAGAGACCCGGAATGTTCAGGCCGCCGGTCAGCTTGCCCATCTCGGCTTCGGCGGTCTCATCCACCTGCTTCACGGTGGCGTTGATGGCAGCAGCCACCATGTCTTCCAGCATCTCGATGTCATCCGGGTCCACGGCCTCGGGCTTGATGGTGATGGACAGCACCTCGTGCTTGCCGTTCATCTTCACAGTCACCATCTCACCAGCGGCGCTGCCGGTGTACTCGGCGGCTTCCAGCTCGGCCTGCTTGCTCTTCATGTCCTCCTGCATCTTCTGAGCCTGACGCATCAGGGCGTTCATATCGGGGCGGCCGTAGCCTGCGGGCATTCTTGCTTTCATAATGATGTTCTCCTTTATTATAAACAATTTTTATCGCTTTTTGCGGGCGGTATCCTCAATGCTGACCTCTAACCCCAGCTTTTCCAGCGCCAGAAGGGACTGCTCCGCGTTAGAGGCGGTCTTTCCGGCAGCCTTGGGCTCGTAGGGGCCGATGGGCACCGGCACGCCGGATACCTCGGCGATCAGCTTTTTGATCAGCTTCTGACTGTCCTTGTTCACCCGGATAAAATCCCGGAAAGTCTTGCCGCCGTCGATCAGCACGCGGGTACCGTCAAAGTAAGCCTTGGACTTGCGCAGATACATATACAGCATGGGGTCGATGCCTTCCAGCTTCTGCACGATCTGTTCCCAGTACGGGAAGGGGTTCGTGCCCTGCTGCGCCACGCTGCGGGGCTTGGTCAGCACCGGGTCGGCAGGGTGCTCCTGCACCGGGGCAGGCGGTTCCTCTGCTGCCGGGGCAGGCTGTGCAGGCTCTGCAGGGGCGGGCTTCTCCGGCTGACTGACCGGCTCCGGCTCCTCCGGCGGCGGTGCCTGCGGTGCAGGCTCGTCCCACGGCAGGGCGGCATCGCTCTGCTGTACCGGCGGTTCCTCTGGCATGGGCGGCAGCTCCTCCGCAGGGGCGGGCGGCGCTTCCTGCGCGGCAGGCTGCGGAGGCGTCTGCTGCACAGCAGGGGCAGGTTCTGCTACTGCTGCCGGGGTCTGGGGTGCAGTTGCTGCCGGTGCGGGCTGCACCGGGGCGCTGGCAAAGGGCTGCACCGCTGCCGCAAAGGGGCGAGGCGCTTCCGGCTGTGCCGCGCGGGCGGGGGCTGCCTGTACCGTTACCGCCTGCATCTGCTGGGGCGGCTCGGACAGGCTGAACAGTGCCAGTTCCAGCTCGATGCGCTGGTCGCTGCCACGGGTCATGTGCTCCAGCGCCGTGCCCAAAGTGCGGATGGCGCGGATGGCTTCTCGCTGCCCCATCTCCGGGCCTTTTTGCAGGTACAGCGCCTCTTCCTCCGGCGATACACCGGACAGCAGCGCCTGCCCGCCGGGCAGCGCCGCCAGCATCAGGGCGCGGTAATGGGCGATCAATTCCTCGGTCAGGCGCTTCACGTCCACCGACTGCTGCCGCAGCTGTGCCAGCTGTGCCAGCGCGGCGGCTGCGTCCTGTGCTTCCAGAGCGTCCGAAATATGGAACAGGTAGCTGCGGTCGGTCACACCGGCCATACGGCGCACCACGTCTGCGTCGATCTTTGCGGTGACACCGGCGCAGGTATCCAGAATGGACAGTGCATCGCGCAACGCGCCATCGGCCAGACGGGCGATCAGTTCCGCGCCGTCGGAGGTCAGCTCCAGCTTTTCTTCCCCGGCGATATACTCCACCCGCCGGGCGATATCCTCCGGCCCGATGCGGGTAAAATCGTACCGCTGGCAGCGGGAGAGGATGGTGGCGGGCACTTTCTGGATCTCGGTTGTCGCCAGAATGAAGATGACATGTGCGGGCGGCTCTTCCAGCGTTTTCAGCAGCGCATTAAAGGCCGCTGTGGACAGCATGTGCACCTCATCGATGATATACACCTTATACTGGCAGGCGCTGGGGGTGTAGGCGGTCTCGTCCCGCAGGTCGCGGATATCATCCACGCCGTTGTTGGAGGCTGCGTCCATCTCCACCACGTCCAGCAGGCTGCCGTTGTCGATGCCCTTGCAGATTTCGCATTTCCCGCAGGGGTCGCCACCCTCCGGGTGCAGGCAGTTGACCGCCTTGGCAAAAATTTTGGCGCAGGTGGTCTTGCCGGTGCCGCGCACGCCGGTAAACAGATACGCATGGCCCACGCGCCCTGCGGTGATCTGGTTTTTCAGGGCAGTCACGATGGCGCGCTGACCCACCACATCCTCAAACCGCTGGGGTCTCCATTTGCGGTAAAGCGCACGATACATGGCGATCTCTCCCCTTTCCCGGCCTTTGCGGCAAAAATAAAAGGACAGCGCTCGACGGGGTTTTGTCCCCGCCTTGCGTAACTCGGCATACGGATGCAGGCTTACTGAAACGCACGAACGCACTGCTTAAGGCTGCTTGGTTCCCCACCTGACCTGGTTCACAGCGAGCCCATCGTACAGGACCCGCATCCGTATGCCGAACCACGCAGCAGGCGCTGTCCGACACATCCTTGTGGATGCTAAGATATTGTACCATAAACCCCGCCGGATTGCAAGAGGGGGCAAAACAAAAAGGAGAAGCCCGAAGGCTTCTCCTCGTTTGTGCTAAAACTGTTTAAGACTGGCAAGCGGTGATCAGGCTCATCTTGTACACCTCGTCTGCGTTGCAGCCGCGGGACAGATCGTTGATGGGTGCGTTCAGACCCTGCAGGATGGGGCCGTAGGCAGCGTAGCCGCCCAGACGCTGTGCGATCTTATAGCCGATGTTGCCGGCCTCGATGCAGGGGAAGATGAAGGTGTTGGCCTGACCAGCCACCTTGCTGCCCTTGCACTTGACCTGTGCGACCTCGGGAGCAACGGCTGCGTCAAACTGCAGCTCGCCGTCCACAGCCAACTCGGGATCCATCTCCTGTGCCTTGATGGTAGCATCGTGGCTCAGTGCCACGGTGCCGCCCTTGCCGGAGCCCTTGGTGGAGAAGCTCAGCACAGCCACCTTCGGGTCGATGCCGAACAGCTTTGCGGTGCGGGCAGTCTCCACAGCCACCTCTGCCAGCTTGGAAGCGGCAGAGATCTTGACCTCGCCGGTAGCCTTATCGACGGTATCGGTGTAATCAATGTTGACAGCGCAGTCGCCCATGGCAATGCGCTTCAGGCCCTCTTCGCCGCAGTCGCGGTCCAGAATAAAGCAGGAGCTCACCAGATGTGCGCCCTTCTTGGTCTTGACCAGCTGCAGAGCGGGACGGATGGTGTCGGCGGTGGAGTAGGTAGCGCCGCCCAGCAGGCAGTCTGCCTTGCCCATCTTCACCAGCATGGTGCCGAAGTAGTTGGACTTCTTCAGCAGGGCGGTGCACTCCTCTGCGGACTGCTTGCCCTTGCGCAGCTCCACCATGGTGCTGACCATCTCATCAAAACCGGCGTAGTTCTCCGGGTCGATGATCTCGGCAGCGGAAATATCAAAGTTACCGGCGGCGGCAGCAGCCTTGCACTCTGCCTCGTTGCCCACCATAACGACCTTCAGCACGCCCTCGGCCAGCAGCTTGCTTGCGGCCTCCAGAATGCGGGGGTCATTGCCCTCGGTGAAAACGATCGTCTTGGGATTTGCCTTCAGCTGTGCTACCAGCGGTGCAAACATATCAGCCATTGTGATTACCTCCGAAAATGCTTTCCAAAATTTGCATTCCGTGTCTGTTGGACACAAGGATGCCTTTCTTCTTTATTCTAGCACAGACGGCAAAAAGTTCAAGACAAAATTGTGTTTTTGTGCTATATTTTAGGGGAGAAACCTTTGTTTTATTTGTGAATAAAATATCATACCAGTTTTAAAGGAGATGTTCTCCATGAATATGGATACTTTAAAGGCCGAATGCCTTGCCTGCACCCGGTGCGAGCTATGCGCCACCCGGACGAACGTGGTGTTCGGGCAGGGCGTGCCGGACGCCGAGGTGTTGTTTGTGGGCGAGGGCCCCGGCCAGAGCGAGGACGAGCAGGGTCTGCCTTTTGTGGGGCGCAGCGGGCAACTGCTGGACAAATACCTGTTTGCCATCGACCTTGACCGCAAAAAGAACTGCTATATTGCCAACATCGTCAAGTGCCGCCCGCCCCAGAACCGCGACCCGCTGCCCGCCGAGAGCGAAGCCTGTATGCCGTGGCTGCGGGAGCAGTTCCGGCTGCTGCATCCCAAGATCGTGGTCTGCCTTGGGCGTGTTGCCGCCCAGCGGATGATCCGGCAGGATTTTTCCGTCACCCGGGAGCACGGACAGATCATTGAGAAGGGTGGCATTTTGTTCATGGGCACCTTCCACCCCGCCGCCCTGCTGCGCCAACCCCAGAACAAGCCTGAAGCCTTTGCGGACTTTACCGTACTGCGGGACACCATTGCCGCCGTGTGCGAGCATACCTATCATAAATAAGGACAGGAACCAACCGCGCCGCTTTTGCATACTGTAAAGCAAAAGTGAGGTGTTTTTGTATGGAAAGTTCCGTGCATCCTTCTGTGGATTTCTTTTTGGGCGCTACAACGCCCGCCGGGTTCAAGGGCTACTTTGCGCCGCTGCGCCGGGAGCCCGGGATGCAGCTTGTGTTGCTCAAAAGCGGGCCGGGCTGCGGCAAGTCTACTTTGATGAAGCGTCTGGCGCGCGCCGCACAGGATAAAGGCGAACCCATCCAGCGCATCCACTGCGCCAGCGACCCCGACAGTCTGGACGGGGTGGTATTCCTGCAGCAGAAACGCGCCATCATCGACGCCACCGCGCCCCATGTGGTGGAACCGGAAGCCCCCGGCGCAGACGAGCGGGTGCTGAGTTTGTACCACACCATTGACGCCGATGCCCTGCACCCCCACAAGGACGAGGTGACCGCCCTGTTTGCCCGCAACCAGCTGCTGCGCAGCCGGGCGGCGCGGTATGTGGCCTCGGCGGGCAGCCTGCTGCTGGACAGCCGCCGCGCCGAAGCGTGCAGCGCCAACTTTGAAAAAGTGCGCCGCTACGTCAAGCGGCTGTGCATCCGCCTGTTGCCCCGCACCGAGGAGATGGGCTCTGAAGAGCTGCGGCTGCTCTCGGCCATCACGCCCAAGGGTGAGGTGTTCTATCAGGGCACGGTGCAGGCACTGGCAGACAAATGCATCCTCTTCCGGGACGACTACGGGGCAGTCTCCCGCCTGCTGCTGGAACTCATCCGCGCCGAGGCGCTGGCGCGGGGCTACCACATCATCACCTGCCCCTGCGCCATGCACCCGGAGGATAAGATCGACCACATTATCATCCCCTCCCTGCGGCTGGCGTTCCTGACCGACAACCGCTGGCATCCGGTGCGGCTGTCTGCGGCGCAGACCGTGCGGTGCAGCCGTTTTGTGGATAGAGAAAACCTTTCTGCCTGCCGTGCACGGCTGCGCTTCAACGAGCGTGCCGCCGCCGAACTGCTGGAACAGGCCTGTGCCCTGATGGCACAAGCAAAAAGCTGCCACGACGAGTTAGAGACCTACTACCGCACCGCCGTAGACTTTGCACAGGTGGATGCCGCAGCCGCCCAGTGCATGGAGCTGTTCGGGGTAGGATAAAGTAAACTATAACGGAGGTGAAACGCCTTGGCAAGCATCCATCTGCCCATCCGGCAGCTGGTGGAGTTTTTGCTGCGCACCGGCAGTATCGACAGCCGCTTTGCCGGCTTTGACCGTGCCAACGAGGGGGCACGCATCCACCGCAAGCTGCAAAAGGCCGCCGGGGAGGGCTATCAGGCCGAGGTATTTCTCAGCGCGGAGCGGGAAGCCTGCGGCATCGCCTTTACGCTGGAAGGCCGGGCAGACGGCATTTTCACCGACGAAAACGGCACTGTGACCATTGACGAGATCAAGACCACCACTGTTCCCTACGAGGAGATCACCGAGGAGCTGAACCCCTGCCACTGGGCGCAGGGCATGGTATATGCCGCCATTTTCAGTAGCCAGCAGGGACTGGATGCGCTTGCCGTGCGGCTGACCTATTATCAGGTCGATACCGATCAGATTCAGCGCTTTACCCGGCAGTTCACCCGGCAGCAATTGGAACAGTTTTTGCAGCAGCTTTTAGCGCAGTACGCCCCGTGGGCGCAGCGGCAGCTGGACTGGGACACCCGGCGCAGCCAAAGCCTTGCGGCGCTGCAATTTCCCTTTGCGGCGTACCGCCCCGGGCAGCGTGCGCTGGCGGGCGAGGTGTACCGCGCCTGCCGCGCCGGAAAAAGCACCGACCGCAAGGGCGGCACCCGCGTTTTTTGTCAGGCACCTACCGGCATCGGCAAGACTATGAGCGCCCTCTTCCCTGCTTTAAAAGCCATGGGCGAGGGCTGCGGCGCAAAGTTGTTCTACCTGACCGCCCGCAACACCACCCAAGCCGCCGCCGAGGACGCAGTGGCGCGGCTGCGTGCCGCCCAGCCCGGTCTCGCCCTGCGCAGCGTGACCCTGACCGCCAAGGAAAAGGCTTGTCTGCACCCGGACGCCGAAGGGCACCCCGCCTGCCTGCCGGAGGTGTGTCCCTTTGCCAACGGCTACTACGACCGCCGCAAGGACGCGCTGGCGGCTCTGCTGGATGGCAGCGGCAGTTTCAGCCGTGCCGCGCTGGCGGACACCGCCCGGCAGTTCTCAGTGTGTCCCTTTGAGCTGGGGCTGGATCTGAGCGAGTGGTGTGATGTGGTCATCGGGGACTACAACTATCTGTTTGACCCTGTGGTGCACCTCAAGCGCTTTTTTGATGCCGCCGGGGACTGGCTATTCCTCATTGACGAGGCGCACAACCTGCCGGACAGAGCCCGTGCCATGTACTCGGCGCAGTTTGCCAAAAGCAGCCTGACCGAGGCAAAGCGGGCGCTGGGCAAGGGCAGAAGCAGCCTGAAAACCGCGCTGACCAAGGCGGATAAAGTCTTTCTGGCGGCGCGCAAGGCCTGCGCACAGGCTGCGCCCCGCACAGGTGCAGAGCCCGCCGGGGAAACCGAGCCTACGCAGGTGAGCCTTTTACCCGCTGAAGCTGCGCCGGATTTTGCCCTGCCGCAGCCACTGTACGCCCGGGACGGCACTGTGTTTTTGCAGCAGCTGCCCGCCGCTTTGCCCGCTGCGCTGCGGGCGGTGCACACCCCGTTACAGGACTGGCTGGAACAGAACCCCGAGGACCCCGCCCACGCCCAGCTGCTGGAACTCTACTTTGCCTTGCAAGATATCGCCCGCGCAGCTGACCGGTACGACAGCCATTTTGTCACCCAGCTCACCGCCCGGGGCAGCGAGTTGGAGCTGCACCTGCTCTGCTTAGACCCCGCACCTTTTGTGGATGCCAGTCTGGCGGCAGGGCGCAGCGCGGCGCTGTTCAGTGCCACATTGACCCCGCCTGCCTTTTACCGCAGCGTGCTGGGCTGCGCCGATGCCCGGGCGGTGGCGCTGCCCAGCCCCTTCCCGCCGGAAAATCTGGGGCTGTTCTGTCTGCCGGGCATCTCCACCCGCTACCGCCAGCGGGAAGCCAGTGTGCCCGCCGTAGCGGATGCACTGGCGGCGCTGGCAAAGGGCAAGACCGGCAACTATCTGGCGTTTTTCCCCAGCTACGCCTATTTGCAGCAGGTGTACGAAGCCTTTGCCGCCCGCTGGCCGGACATCCCTACCCTTGTGCAGCAGCGCAGCTTGGACGATGCCGGGCGCGCGGAGTTTCTGGCGCAGTTTGTGCCCCGCCCCGCCAAAACGCTGCTGGGTTTTGCCGTGATGGGCGGCATCTTCGGCGAGGGGGTAGACCTTGTGGGTGACCGGCTCATTGGCTGTGCCATCGTGGGGGTGGGGCTGCCGCAGGTGAACCCCCGGCAGGAGATGCTGCGCCGGTATTACGAGGAGCAGTCCGGCTGCGGCTTCGACTACGCCTACCGCTACCCGGGCATGAACAAGGTACTGCAAGCCGCCGGGCGGGTGGTGCGCACCCCGCAGGACAAAGGCGTGGTGCTGCTTTTGGACGACCGCTTTGCGCAGCCCGACACCGCCCGCCTGTTCCCGCCGCACTGGCAGCACATCCGGTATCTGCCCGGCACCGCCGCGCTGGAAACGGCGCTGAAAGGGTTCTGGGATGTATAAAACTGCAAAAGGAGTTGTTGCATCATGCGCAACAACTCCTTTTGCTATAACCTTAATACTCCACGCCTTTCCGTGCGGCAATGCCCTTCTGGTAGGGGTGGCGGCGGCAGCACATCTCTGTGAGGTAATCTGCGGCGTCCAGCATCCACCCGGGGGCTGCGTGGGCGGTCAGGACGCATTCCTGCCCGGCGGGGCGGTGCAGCACCGCCTGCTGCAGCAGGTCTTTGTCCACCATATCCAGTTCCCACGCGCTGCCGGCTTCGTCCAGCACCAGCAGATCACAGGGCTGCGCCAGCGCCGCCGCAAGATTTTTGTTCTGTAAAGCGCGGGTAGCGGCCTTTTCGGCTTCGTTCATCTGAAAGACGAATTTCTGCCCGGCCTTGCCCCGGTAAACGGTGGCGCCCAGCTGCTCCAGCAGCGGGATCTCGCCGCTCTGCCCGCCCTTTAAAAACCGCACGATGACCACACGTTTTCCGCTGCCCAGTGCCCGCAGGGCAAGCCCCATGGCGGCTGTGGTCTTGCCCTTGCCGTCGCCGTAATACAGATGCAAAAGGCCTAAGCTTTCCATCGTTTTTCTCCTTTTTTGTAACAAAAGGCATCCGCAGCCCTGTATGCTTGCTACGGATGCCTTGTTATTTACACGTTGCTTTTACTGGTACAGTGGGAACTCCCGGGTCAGGCGCAGGACGCGCTCGCTGATCTCGTCCTTCTTTTCCTCATAGTGCCAGATGCAGTCTGCAATGCAGTCCGCGATCACCTGCATCTCGGCTGCGCCCATGCCGCGGGTGGTGACAGCCGGGGTGCCCAGACGCACGCCAGAGGTCACAAAGGGGCTGCGGGTCTCGCCGGGGACGGTGTTCTTGTTCGCGGTGATGTGCACCTCGTCCAGACGGCGCTCAAATTCCTTACCGGTGAGGTCGCCGAAGGGGCGCAGGTCAACCAGCATCAGGTGGTTGTCCGTGCCGCCGGAGACCAGCCGGAAGCCCTGCTCGATCAGCTTTTCCG
>OLWW01000850.1_pt1 | contig 15415 bp, 5 predicted proteins | sample 1673991 | NCBI WGS metagenome assembly OLWW01 (sample SAMEA103958136, study PRJEB25191) | human gut metagenome
GTATCAAGAATAGTGACATATCACCAGATGTCTTACCTAAATGGATTTATGATGCTTATGATCCAAAGGATGGGACAAATTCTAATAGCGCGTTTCTTGGTGTTATATCAGCTATTGATAATATAGCTAAAATGGATAAACTGGGTAATATGAAGGAATATGGTGATGCCATATCATCTAACAAGGAACGTATCATGAGTGAGTTCGATATCGATAGCTACACTTATGATAGGATGGCTATGTTGGCCATGGGTATTGCTGAGCAGGAGACAAAGTTTGGAGTATCTCCCAGATATATCGGGGAACAGGCTATCGGGGATTTCGGTGTTGATATAGCCAAAAGATTTAGATCATTGCTCAAGGGTGACGGATGGAATGACAGGTCTTATAACTCGAAGGGTATAACACAGATAAAGATAGAAGGTGATAATGATGAGACAAAGAAGATATATGATAAGTTTGGTATAGATAAGGAGAATATCCTAAAGCCATATAATTCAGGTATAGCTACCATGTTGCGTTTGGCGTCTATATACAAGAACGAGGTTGTAGGTCGTGGTTTTAAGGATAATAAAGGTAATGATATAGACAAATTCGACGCCTTGCTTTATAAATGGATGGGTAAGGGAAGGTTATTGAATAACGGCAAGGCTTCTCCTAATGATAATGATTATATCAATAACGTAAAGAAATATATTGGCAATTTTGATTTCAAGGTTAAATATATGGATGGTGGACCTATTGGTGATGACCCGCTGTATGTAAGACAGGATGTATCTGATAAGGCTTCGTATTTAAAAGATATCTTAGGTAATGCCATAAGAAGGAGGTTGTATGAGAATGTAACACCTGATGTGGTAGCCTCAAATGCCAGTCTTCCCGATAAGGTTAAGGAGTTTATATACGGAAGAAATGGCAAAGCTAATGTTGATGAATATAGTGAACAGCTATGGGGTAGATTCTTATCCCAACCTAATAGTCTTGACGGAAATAGCAAGGAAATAAGAATCCCCGATAATATTATTGCTGATATTGAGAAGATGTTTAATCGTGACACTAAGGATGAGATAAAGAGGTTAGATAAGAAGATTCGTGATACGGAGCGAGAAATATATGGTTCCGATAAGCCGGTTACAGATGATGCTTATGGTAGGCTGGAGTTTTTGAAAAAGTCTAGAGAATGGGTAGATATCTTTGAGAAGAATCGTAATTCGGTAAGATCCGGAAAGCCTACGGTTTTTTCTGAGTACGATTTTTATCCCGAAGCTGCTGGTGAGCTTACCCCGTTATCAGGGTTTGGTAATTTTACTATTTATAGACGTCCGGATGGAAGGTTAGGTGTTTACGATGTATATGATTTTTATAGTAATGATCAAGAGTTCCCGATTAATATAGCTACCAAGGTATTAGATGCTATAGGTGATAAGTTTGAGGAGAGAGGCTCTTTCAAGGATTATAATCCTGCTCCAGAGAGTGGTAAGGATGCTCTTATTCGTAACGCTATTATGTCTAAGAATAAGTTGGAGGACAAGGCTGAAGGAGGTCGTATAAATACAGGGAGCGATTATGGTTCTGGAAAGTATGTGATCGATCCTCGTAGATCAGAGAATAATAAGATGGCTGTGTATGATGAGATATGGGATTATCTGACAGAAAAGAAGGGTATACCACAAACGCAAGCTATCGGCATCCTGTCTAACATCGCCGCCGAGTCCGGAGGGGACACCGAAGCCCTAGGCTCCGCCGGTGACTTTGGTATCCAGCAATGGCTTGGACCGAGGAAGAAAGAGCTACAGCGTAGGTATGGTAAAAAACCGACATTGACCCAACAACTGGATTATCTTGTGGATGAGTATCAAGGTCGTGTACCGGGGCTAGGCTGGAACTACATGAACCAAGGCAAGTTCTTTGATAAGGACGCTCAAGGCAATATATATAATTACTATATGTATTCGAAGGCTGATTTTGATAACGCCACGAATTATAAGGACGCTACCGTGGCATGGAATCAAGGATACGGAAGACCCCTTGGATCGACATTAAGAAACGAGAAGCGGCTTGAGTTCGCCGATATGTTCTCTAATAGGTATGGTGTCCCGGAGATCGAGCCAATGAAATATGAGTTCGGGCAGCGGGATTCGGGCACGGGGGACGGAGGTCAGCAGTCCGTACCTGAGACGGTAGCCCCTGCCGATCCTTCTTTGGCTTCTCGCCCATCTATGGATATTTGGTGGGAGAAGGAAGGCCAAGACCTGTTATATAAGATGCTAGCTCAATCCGGCGCTAACAAGAAAGCTATAGAGGACATCGCTAATAATATTAAGAATGATCCTCAATCAGAGGCGCAGATAGCGGAGGCTGAGCGTATGCGTAAGGAACAGGCGAAAAGGCAGTTGGTGCTTAACATGATACCGGGGTTGATGCTGAATATAAAAGGAATGTCGTCAACAAAATCAGAAGGAGGCCCTGTTGGTGACAATAGGTGGTTTTATGATGAGGCTCGAAGGAAGCAGGTTGTTGATAAACAAAATACGATGCGATCTCTTAGCGAAGAGAAGCACAAAATATTAAGATCGTCAAGATTGGCTTTGGAACAGGGCTTTATAGATGAGGATCAGTTTAGGAGAATAAACAATCTCCCTGTATTTAAATTAAGTGATGATGTAAAATATGATGGCAGGAATAATAAGGAGGCGGATCTTATAAATAGTCTTTTTGATACGGCTATGTATGATAGTTTTGGAAAGTCTGTTAAAGAACAATCAGTCGAGGAGGAGAAAAATAGGAAGGAACGGTTTTATCCTTACAAGCTCATGGCTGATTCATTGCTTACGATAGGTGATATAGCCACCGCATCTCCTGGGTTTTTGAGATTAATAGAGCGTTCTGGAGCAAGGTTGTATCCATTGTTGAATAATATCGCTCATAGTAATTCCATTCAGAAAATTTCTGGATTGTCTGGAATTGGTGTCGATTCATCGCAGATAGCATTGGATTCTGATGATGATAACCTGTGGAATATCCTTGGTATTGCCGGAGCTGCGGCGGAACTGATAGGAGGAATGGATATATTAAGAAATACGAGCGTGATGGGAAGGATTGGGAATAGGTTGGATGATATCCTTGATATAGCCAATCCTGTTGTGACATTAGGAGGGCTTGCTAATGATGTATTAAATTAATTGGTTATATTTGGTTGTTTTTAAAATGTTTTTAGTATGAAAAGATTGTTATTTTTGTTCGCTATGTTATTGACGCCATTCGCTTTGATGGCGCAAGAGGTAATCCCATCAGAAGGGGCTATCACTATTGATTTAACTACCTTCACCGGCATCATGGCTTTCGTCACGATGTCAGCTACGCAGTTAGCCAAGGTAGTGCCGTATATTGACACCCATAAGTGGGCTAAAGTTCTATCCGCCGTAGTCATAGGTATGCTGGTTTGTATATTAGCGTGGTTTCTAAAGGTGTCTCCATTGCTTATAGGGAGTGAATGGTGGGAGGCTCTATTATATGGAGTGGCTGTAGGTCTCAGTTCTGCCGGTTTCTATGATTTGGTTAAGGCTATAGGATCATTATTCATAAAAAGAATTTAATTCTGTCCATAATAATAGCATTTGCTGAGAGACTCATCGTTGTGAAATGATGAGTCTCTATTTTTTTTAAACTATCTTTGTGTCAGAACGAAATTAATTTGATATGAGCAAGTATGTAATCAAGAGGAAGATACCTAAATATCAAGAGGCCGGGGAAGTCGGGTCGTATATGTTTGGTAATATGGATGGCATACAGGGGCTAGGCATGGAGCCTTTGGTAAATACCAACAAGGGATTACCTGCGCCAGCCAGTCCGTTAGGAATATATTCTATGGATACGCCTGACCGGTTGAGGGATAAATATGATACCGCTTTTGAGCAGAAGGATATGAATGATATGTTCCCGGCTAGCTTCAAAGGTAGTTTGCAACGGATAGCTGAAAATTATCAAGACAATGCTATTACATTTAATAATGTGACTGTTAATGATGTTGATAAGTCTAAGACCGGTTCAGGCGAGACGGATGTTTTTGATTTTACTACCATCCCTTACTATAGCGCTGATGATATAGGGTCTAGGTTCACTCAGATGGGTCGTGGTATAGGGCGTATGAGAAGCGAGGGATATGGAGATTTATCCACCGGGGCTAAAACAGCTAATACGATAACCACCATAGCCTCAGGAATTAGTGGTATCATGGGATTGGCTCGTAACGTGGTTTCTGGGATAGCGTCTGAGAAAGGTACTCGTACCAATATCAGGTTGGCTCAGGAGCGTGAGGCCAGACAAAGAAGGCAATCCCAGATGCAGTACAAGGATGGTGGGGGTGTTTATCTAGGGCCTAATAATAGATTCGATAGCGGTAGCCTTACCGGTGAGTATCTATATCCGTTACCTAAGTCGATGGAAGATCAAGCCAATGTAGAGGTCGAGAAGGGCGAGTACGTGACGCAGCCCGGAGAGGCGCCGATGGAGGCCATGGGGCAGAAGCACGCCGATGGTGGAACCCCCGTTTCCTTGGAGCAGGGAACGAAGGTTATTACCGACGACACAACCATAGAGCCGGATTTCGCTAAATACATCAGAGATACGTATGGGATCAAAGCCACGCCTAAGGATACGTATGCTACGTTAATGGACAGGTATAAGGCTAAGATCGGTCTTAAATCAGCTTACGATGACCAGAAGAAGGCTTTGGATAAGTTGAAGAAAAACGATAAGATAGATGATGAGAATACAAGGCGTTTGAACGCCTCCGTATTGTCAAAGGCTATAAATGATAGCAACGATATCGTTAATGGATTAGAGGGAAGATTTACGGACTTCGCTAACGTCATATACAAGGAGCAGGAAGACCGGAAGATGAAGAAGGATGAGGATACGTATTTCGCTAAGGGTGGTGAGATAGATAACATCATATCCAGATCCATGAAAGAATACGGTCTTACGGAGGAGGATATAGCTGAGGCTAAGAAAGAGCTGCTTAAGAAAGTGGCTGGTATTCGCCAGAAGATGGAGATAGGAGGCACGTCTTTGTTCGGTCGTAAATTAACTTTCCGCCCGATCGAGAATAGGTTCAACAATGATCCTAACTATTTCGGTTATCAACGCCAAGGAACTGATGGCTCTTATGGAGGTATTAATACGGATGAGAGGTTGAATTATTATAAGACATTCAATCCAGTCGCTTACGATGCTTATATGGGAGCTTCAGAGGGCGCTAGGGCTAGGGCATTGCAAGACGCTATCTACGGTCAGACAAGTAGCTGGATGGGCTTGGCTACGGCTGAGAACCCGATCATCGCCAACGCCGAGGCGCTTCGGGATTACACGACGCTCGTTTCCTTTGGCGGTGAGGATAGTCAAGGTAATTACCCGGAAGACAAGAAAGCCGCATATCATGATAGGATGAGAGACAATAAATTAGGTTTGTTTACCACATCTCGCCCTATGATCGGTCTAGACGTTGTTACAGAGGAACAGCATAAGGCTCTTAACGATGCTGGTATCACCCATTTTAGCCAACTATTCTCTGACAAGAACAAGGATGTCGTTAATAAGATACTTGGCGAGGATATGCTTAAGATGCAGGCATTGAGATCCATGAAAGGAATGGAAGGTCTTGATTTTATACTTGATCCTCATAAGGTGGCTCCCGGTCCTATGGATATAGGTGATGTGGAGGATCCTGATGTTAAGTTGGATATGCCTGAGCTGATTGATCCTAATACACTCCCTAAGACCAATACAAATGCCAGTACTAACACCGGTAAGACTAATAATGGTAACTGGAACAGGAATATAGTGGGTGGTGGCCTTGACTTCCCTGAGGTGTTCAGGATGACTCCGGGAGCCGTGACAACGGAAGGTCTGGAAAGGCATTACGCTCCTACCGTGGATCCGGTGTTGAGATCGGCTGATCAGTATATGGTTGAGGCCAATCGTGCTTTCCAATCACAATTGGATCAGATGGGTAATGTCCCGGATTCCCAGAGAGGGGCTTTATCATCCAACTTACAGGCTATCATGAGTTCCAATATAGGTAGATACATTAATGAGGTAGAACAAGGGAACGTGGCTCAAAGGACTTGGGCTGATAATGTAAACGCCCGTACTTGGGCTGATACGTATGATAAGAATATAGCCCAACGTCAAGCTTACCAGCAACGTATATTGCAGGGATTGGCTATAAATGACGAGAACTGGGCTAGGTATTTCGATAGCGTAAATGACGAGATCCAGCAGAAGTGGAATACGGCTACGACCATGAATACATTAAGGTCTATATTTGGGGATGTAAAGATTGGTCCCAATGGACAATTAATCGCTGATCCTCAAGGAGATATATTGAGTTATAGGAGATTATATCCTGCTCAGGAAGTAACTAAAGGCAAGAAAGGATAAAGGATGGCTTCACAATATAGTATATTAAGGAATTACGGCAAGTATGTATCGCCCTACAACATGGATGTCATGATGCAGGGGATGGGGTACATGCAGCAGAAGATAGATACCAATCGGCAGGCTATAAACGAGTATGCTGATTATATTATCAATTCTGACATTATAAAACCTCAGGATAGGGAATATCTTCAGAATAGGTTAAATGGGCTGATACAGGACGTGAATAACGTGTATCGTAAATCTAATTTGGCTTCCGACGGTATAGCCAGAAGCATACAGGCTCGTCTTGGAGAAGCTCTGGATACCCGTGTGTTGAACGCTATTGCCGGCACTAGGGAATATAGATCTTTCTCGCAGAAGATCGAGGATATGAAACTCAATAATCCAAAGCAATATAGCGCTACAAATGAGGCTGTCGCTTTGTTGCCATTTTATGAATGGGCTAATGACGGTCAGGTTGGGACAAGGATGAATCCTATTCATTATACTCCTTATACGGATTATAATGAGGAAATGAATAAGATGATGAAAGATTTCGTTAGTCTTAATAAAGGAAAGAAGTTTTCTGTTCCTGAAATAGTGGATGGTAAACCTACAGGGAGGATGAGGGATATTACTGTTGATGAGATGAGTCGATCTCAAATTAGATCAATAGCGGCTAGGTCTATATCTCAGAATGCTAAAGCTCAGATGCAGATAGAGGGACAGTATTTAGCCATGACCAATCCTAGCATGTTTAGTGGTATGACTACTGAACAGTTTGTTAATAAATATGTTTCTGGGTTTGACGCTGAAGAGAGCGTTCTTTTAGCCAAGCTCAAAGGGGCGGAGGCCAGTCCTTCCGCTAAGGCGGCTATCGAGGCTTCGTTGCAGGAGGTTCGGGAGCAGCGCCGTGCGTTAGTGGAGGAAGCTACATCCTTTATTGGCAACAACATGAATCCCGCTAGGGCAGGGGAGTTTATTGTCCGTAACGAGTTTCTTGATGGTGTATCTGCTAGATGGTCATACAATAATTCATCAGAAAGTTATAGTGCGGATGATTATTATTTTAAAGTAAGAGATCTTGATTTCAAGGAGCGGGAGTTCTCATGGAGACAAAAATCCAAGGAAATAGATCAGAATCTTAAGCTTAGGGAGATAATGACTAAAGAAGGTGGTAACAGTCCCGGCGCTTCTTCAGGTGTTATGATTGAGCTAGAAAAAGTTCAGCCTAATGTCACTCCTGAAAATATATTTGACAATCAGTATATTCAGAATGAAAACAATATATCAACAGGAGAGAAGGATTTAATATCGTCTTTAAACCCTGTTGATTTACGAGGTATAGAGAACGATATACAAAACAATCCCTCTATATATCCAGGTGGTGTTAATAGTGAGAATATTATGGCATGGATTACCAATAACGGTGGCGGGTCTAGTTCTGTGTTATCATCACCAGAAATGGTAGGTAGGTATGAGGCTCTTATGGCGGCGAATGATAACAGGAAGAAATATAGTAAGATAATGGACGAGGAAGTTGATTATCTTACGAATGCTTTTGATGTCGCTACGAAGAATATCCTTAATGATGCTATCAAAGATCAAGACTATGTTACTGGTGGTATTGATACATATACCGATAATGGTATGGTTAACGCAAGGGATGTTGGTAAGAATGGAGCGGTTATTGGAGGAAGGGAGTATTCTCCGGAAGACGCTTTGAAAGTTTCTTCTATAGTTGGATTGATAAGCGAAAACATCAACTACACGGATAGGTCTATAGCTAATATGGAGTTGATGAGATCTTATATAAATCTGTTAAATAGATATTCGGGAGAAAATTTCACTTTGGATGATATAGATAATATAGCCAAAACTTATAGTCGTGTAGATAATCCAATAATGAATAGTGATGATGCCAATATGACTAATAGGGATAAAATGATCAAGATCATAGGTAAGAATATGTCTAGAGCTGATGGCCCTACGCTCAGAAGGGAATGGTCTTCTTCCAATGTAGGTCGTAATATAGCTAAGGCTGTTCAGGATTCTAAAACAGTCTATGAAAGAAGATATGATGAGTTTGCTCCAAGATCATGGTCATTTTCCAATTCTACCAACGCTTCTAAAGAGGATAGGCGTATGCATGCTAAATTAGAGAGTCTGCTTTTGGCGAGAGCCGGTTTCTTGAATAAAGATAAAGATAGTAGACTTAATAATTATATATTGTATGCTCGTCCTACAGATAATCCTAATACATTTGATTTGGTAGCTATGGCTGGTGGAAAGAATATCGCTACGGTTCAAGTTACTAAAGAAGAATTAGATAGTATGGGGTATAGTTTGTATGAAAGGGAGAGGAATGTGAGATCGGAAGATTATGAATCCAAGATCATTCCTGTGTCTTTTTCTGCTACAACCAATAGACCTTACCAGAAATGGGCACAGGCTAATTCGCTTGGTGCTTTCGCTACTGTCGAGAATGCGGCGGAGGAGGCTTCTAGGATGGTTGATAAGTATGATATTCAAAGTAATGATCTAGCTACATCTGAGCTTAATAAGAGGGCTATTAGGATAATTAATACGGTTTTGAGGAATTACAAGTTGTATGATGTTAAAGCTAAGGGATTCCCCGGAGGGGTTGAAGTTGGTATTTATTTCCATGGTCAAGCAAAGACTGGGACACCGCTTAAGGTATTAGAGTATAATACTGATTATGCTGATAATATCATGAAAATCATAAATATGTGTCCTCAGATGTATCTTACTCAAGCTGTGGTTGAGGCTATTAATAAGGATGTTATTGTAAAGGGTAGGGATATTAATGAACAGCATTCTGACCTTAGCAATCTTCTTTCGGCGTTGGATAAAGAGACCATAGATAAAATAGATGGTAAAAATGAACAGCAATAATAATAATGATATGGGGAATGTGATGAGGGATCAGGGATATTATGTTCCGACTCCATCCATTCCATCCCCTATGCTTTCTGGGGACAATATTTCTTCTATCCCTATTCCTGTCGGGATGAGTAGTTCATCGGATATGGATAATGATGTTTTATCCAGGGAAGGAAGTAGAAGCATACCGTCATTGGTTGAGGGTATAAAAAAATCTGTAGAGACATCTTATCATGATGACGTAAGAGCCAGAAACTCGCTTTTCCAGATGATAAATGAGGTAGGTATACCTAAGGGTAATTATGATATAACTGGGAGCAGGATCAATCTTCGTGATTCAAGATATAGGTTATCAACAGGTGAGTGGATTCCTAAATATGAGAATTATATCAATAATATAGATAATGACGATCGTCTATCGAGAAGTCAAAGTGGTTGGGAGAAAACTTATAGAGGATTAGGTAAGTTTATTTATAAGTCTGCTTTGTATGGAATAGGTGGAGTAGGTCAGTCTGTTTATGGATTAAAGGAGCTTGTTACAAAAGGGACGTTATCAGCTATGTATGATAACAGTTTTGCCAGATGGTTGGATGATATGGATAAGCGTGGTGATTATACGCTTAATCATTATTACAGTAAGGAGGAGCGAGACGCCGGATTTTTTAAAAGTATGTTTACAACCAATTTCTGGACAAATGATCTTTTGTCGGGGGCTGCATTTACGGCTGGGGCTATCTTGTCGTCTTATGCTTTCGCTGGCGCTGGTCTTATGAATGCCGCCCGTATGGGGGCTAGGATAGGAGCGACTGTCGCTGGATTAGGTAGGGCTGCTTCCGCCACGAAGAGCGGGTTTAACTCCATGCTGAGGGCCGCCCGCATAGGACGAGGCATAGGCAAGGGTTTGGACAACCTAACCTTTATCGGTACGTCAACGCTTTGGGAGGCTTCGGTAGAGTCAAGGAGTGGGTTGATGGAGTCTGAGGAAAACTTCAAGCAGGCTTACAGAAATGCCTATGGTAGAGAAGCCTCGTATGAGGAGCTTATGAGGTTCAGAAATGACAACGTCGATGCCGCCAATACTATATTTGCCGCTAATATCGGTATTCTTACATTGTCTAACATAGCTATGTTCGGTGATATGTTTGGTATGGATCTTGGCGTGGATAAGTTCATAAAACGCAATATATTTGGCGTAGGGGCTGAGAGGATGGATAACGGTATGTTAAGAGCCATAACACCAAAGAAATGGCAGAAGGTAGCCGGGAATACGTTCAATATCATTAAACGTCCGGTATCCGAGGGTCTGTATGAGGAGGGTCTTCAGGGAGTGGCTAGTAAGTCCGCCGAGGATTGGGTAGAATCAAGATACAATCCTATGGCTATCCGTCAGAATATAGGTTATATGGAGGCTATAAAGAACGGGTTCAAGGAAACATACGGGTCTAGTCAAGGCTGGAAGGAGATCGGTATCGGTATGATTATCGGATCGGTTATGGGTGGAAAGACCTTTGGAGGTATAAAGGAATGGAGCCAAGACATGTCCCGTAACAAGGGGATGGTGGAGGCCTACAACACCAATGCCGGCGCTTTGACTACCGCCGCTGTCCGTGCTATTCGTGGCAGTATGGCTCTTAACGCTCAATTATCCGGCATAGACACATCGTACGAGAGTGATGGTAGGATCATAAATAAGGATTTCAGTGACGCCGTATTCAATCGTCTTCGTTATGATTCGGAGATGGGGATGCTGGATGATACGAAGGAGAATTTCAGGACGGTAGTCGAATCTATACCTAATAGCGATATAGCGTCCGATATGAATATGACGGATGAGCAGGTCAATGAGTATAAAGCCGATCTTGTCAATGAGTTTAATAAGAAGGTGGATAATTTCACTATGGCCAACAGGTTCGCCGATTCTCTTACCGAGGGTATATCCAATAGATCGTTCAATACCTATATTTCTAACATGGTATATAATGGTCTTGAGGCTAAGGATAATTTGGACGATATTGCCAGCCAATTAAATAGGTTGTATAAAAATGATATAGGTGAGGCTCTTGATGTTTATTCTCATCTTAACCCTGATTCCTACAAAGCTATTAGCGAGCTTATGGAGCTTACGTCAAGAATGCAGGCACTTGAAAAAGGCATATTAAGGCTTCGGCGGATGGCGATGGGTGAGGAACGGTTTGAGAGGAACAAGGATAAATTGGCTAAAAAGACCGATGAGTTAGCTAAGCTGACAGAGGATAAAATAGTCCTTGAGAGGAAATTGGCCACGATGGTTAACTCGGAGGCCGATCTATCCTCCTTATTATTTTCTGATCGATCTAATAGACAGATTAGTGCTTCTGATTTAATGGCTGCGTACAACACTATAACTGATCTTGAGAATGTAGTATCTATCCGTGGTGTCGATAACCATAAGGAGGCAATGGCATTGCTTAGTGAGTATCGTCATAATCTAGTGGCTTATAAGAATATCAATGAATCTCTTCGTCGTATGCGTGATAAGAGATTTATACGGTCGCAGGAACGGGGATTTATGAAGATCTTGTCAAACGCATGGGGGAAGACTTATGAGGAGGATGATAGCAAATACGATTTCAGGAATACCGATAATTCTGACGCTAACGCCCTTTATGCCAATGATCAGGCTATAGATAAGGCTTTTAATGATGGTCTTATTGGCGAGGACGAGGCGTTTATGTTCAAGACTTATAATCATATGATCGCCAGATCCATGGAAACGGATATCCAATCTGGTGACAATATCGTTGAGAATGTCCCTGATGACGAGGATCTCCTAAATCCTTCGGACGATAGGTCTACTGATATCGCTATAAAGATCTGGAACGGCAATGAGGATATCCTGTCTCCTAGGGAGCGTCAGATATATGATAATAATAAGGATCGTATTGATGATATCATTAAAGGGTTTGGGGATAATCCTATCGCCAGATTCAATAAGATCAGGTCGATGATAGATAGGTTAAATATCAATGGTGATGTCTCGAATAATATCAAGGATGCTATTGATAATATTATAGATATAAATATTAATGGTCTTGATCAGGATCAGGTTAAGGAGGCGATAAAGACCTACAACGATCTTATGAATGAAGCTGACAATGGCAATGAGTTTGATCAGGATAAGCTTAATGAGACTATTGATATTATCAATAATTATTCCGATGGTCCTCTTCTTCAATTCGTGGAATGGATGAGGTTGTATGATAACGGAAGTATAGCTGTCAAGGATTATGATAAATCCATACCTATGGGTGATGTCCTCACAGAGAGCGAACCCGGGACATCCACCGGCAGGACGGAAGTTAACGCCGCCCAGAACCCAGTGGTGTTGATGGCCCAAAAGAGAGAGATCGGTGGGGTTATGTATTATGAGGTTGGCGGAATGAGGCTTGACAGGTTTATGGCGGGATCCGGGCTTAAGGCTCTCGTCACGCCCGGTGAATATGTTATGGATGATAAGGTGGTGATGGATTTCACTGACGGGACGAACATGTTCAGCGTTATCGAGTCTAAAAATCATTCAAGATGGATGATTAGCGAGGATAACGCTCAGGCTTTCGAGAACGCTACCGGTGTCATATTGGGGCGGCAGACCGCCTTATCGACCTCCAACTGGTTCATGGTGTATCGCAAGGGGCAGGATGGGTCTATTGTTCCTTATTACACGGGTGATACGTTTGGGTCTAACAACGAGTCGGTGAATCAGGAAGCAGCGGCTAGCCTTCGCAAGGGTGATATGGTAAGGTTTAAGATGGATATGTCAGATCCATACACCAAGGGACTGTATGATAAATACAATAGTCTTAACGCCGTTGATCCTAATTCTGATGAGACTAAGTCGGCTTACAGAGAGCTGGTTGATAATATGGTTATTAAGATCGTGGATAGCGATGGCAATTTCGTCTCGGTGCTAAAAGCCAATGATCCAGACTCAAAAGGGAGTAACGCTGATTTAAGGAGTATGGCCTTTGAGTTGTATAGGGATAATGTGGGATCTGTCGCTGGCGAGATTGATATACCGTTCGTAGGCGCAGTCACCAGTGTTTTGCCGGGAAGACCTAATTTTAGCATAAGTGATGATAATGGTACGTTGATGGTATCCGAAAACGACTTTACCAATGAGACGGTTGGCAAGGTCGAGAGCGTAGGATATATAGAGAACGGGGAGGTTACGATGAGAGATAATATTAAGTATAACATATTCCCGTTCTGTACGGCTATCGTCAGGGACAAGTATGGTGATTATAAAAATTCACGTATCCCGGTCGTAGCTATAAAGACAGGAAATGGAAGAAATTACCTGTACCCCGTAAGATTGAAAAATCAGGATATATCATCATTCTCATCTATGATCGGATCGATGGCTGACAGAATTATAGAGGGTCTAGGTGGTGGAGTAAGTATTGATGATATAATGGATCTTAACAACGCTATAGCCAGATCCGGGTTGGATAACAAGACATATATGATTCCGTTGGCCGGAGACGTGGATGTTATCAAGGGACGGTTAAAGGCTGTCAAGGAAGCCGCTAGTAAGATGCCTATGACCGCTGACGTAAGAGGATGGATAGGCGATTCTAGGATCAAGGAGGATATTTTGATGAATGACGTTACGATCAACATCGATCTTAATAACGATCCTTTCATAGCTCCTAAGTTCAGGATGAGTATTAGGAGGGATGAGACGTTCTTCGAGGATACGGAGACCCCGTTCGCCAACCCGCCCGGTTCCCAATCGGAGTTCGCCTCGCCTACGAAGGCTGCCGAGGACAAGTCTTTGGCTTCCGAAGGTAATATAGTATCGGGAGAAAAAGAAGCCGATGATCCTTGCTAAATAAATTATCTTGATTTATCTTCGCGGTGTCAGTCCATCACCTGACGAGTAAGATATTTAAAAGTTGGTCCCTGTCGGGTGTGTGATGGCCCCGGTGGGGACTCTTTATATTATGCAGTTAGATAGTTTTTTACATCGGAAAATTATGCAAGACCTACGCATCCAGCGAGTGAAGGTCTTGATGATGTTATACACCAGTCATTATTTTGTCAATAACAGACAAAGGCAGTTGCTTGACCATACATACGCTTTAAGCAGAAGTCAGGCTTTCGATTATATGACGGAGTTCAATAAAAGACTTAGTGATAAGATAGGTATAGAATGTACGATGGATATTCTTCTGCCTACCGATGATGATAACGCTAATATCATAATCGAGTACAATGGCATCATTAAGAAGTTGATGAGGGAAGCCGAGAAGCTGGAACTTGACACTGACGCTATTAAGGATATGATGCGCGATCTACTTAATGAGTTGAAAGATGATGTTGATCTTAATATCTTGATATTTGACGTAACCCAGTTACTTATAAAATACAATCTATTTAGGTTGGATGCCATAACCGAGCAGGAGTTCAAGGACTCTTTCGTCAGGATGGATAGTAGGAATATGGAGATAAAGAAATTAACTTTATCTGATATTAAGAAGGTGGTGATGATGATGGAGGATAGATATAGTTATATTTCGTCTATATGATAGACAAATATAATTGATTACGTTTTTTGTAAAAATATCTCCTATTTGTTTGTTGTTTTAAAATAAGTGTCTATATTTGCGGTGTCTATCCGTTGCTAGACCAGAAGAAGATATTAATATCGCTTAGGCGTAGGCGATAAATGAGAGCTATCAGTGGAGTAACGGACGCTGGTGGCTCTCGTTGTTTTATATTATGGATGATAATTTAAAATTGTTTGAGAATCCTGATTTTGGGGATGTAAGAGTATTATTAGACGAGAAAAGCAATCCATGGTTTGTTGGTAATGACATAGCCAGATGTCTTGGTTATGAAAACTTAGGGAACGCTGTAAAAAGGTTTGTTGATGATGAGGATTCTATCATTCTTACAAGTGATTGTAAATCAATGGGGTTTAAAATAAACCCCCTTATAAATCAGGCTGTTAGGGAGATCAAATTAATCAATGAATCAGGGATGTATTCTTTGATTATGTCATCTAAGATGGAATCTGCCAAGAAATTCAAAAAATGGGTAACATCGGAGG
>OLWW01000852.1_pt1 | contig 15410 bp, 14 predicted proteins | sample 1673991 | NCBI WGS metagenome assembly OLWW01 (sample SAMEA103958136, study PRJEB25191) | human gut metagenome
AAACTATGCTTGATGGAACGCCGGATGCGGTGAAAGTCGCATGTCCGGTGTGAAGTGGGGGAAAACCCGGAGATAATTTCAAAGGGTTACCTATCACTATCCTTCGCCTATGTCCACAGCGAAAAAGATATTCTGAAACTGGTCACGACCCTGATGACCAACACGAAAGGTGAAGGCAGCGGCGGCGATCCATTTTGGGAGAAAAGCGAACGTCTTTTGCTCACTGCACTGATCGCCTATCTGCATTATGAAGCCCCTGTGGAGGAGCAGAATTTTGCAACACTGTTGGAAATGCTCAACACCATGCAGGTGCTGGAGGACGATGAGGAATACCAGAACCCGGTGGATCTGCTGTTTGAGGAACTGGCAAAAAAGAAGCCAAACAGCTTTGCCGGGCGGCAGTACAAACTTTACAAGCTGGCTGCCGGTGATATATGCTCTAAGTGACTTCTTAATCATGATTTTGTCATGGTTAGTGAAGCAATCACTTAGAGCATTTTTGTTTCAGGAGGTACAGCCATGAGAAATGAAAAAATTACCCCACTGTACGAGCGCCTGAGCCGGGACGATGAGTTACAGGGCGAGAGCAATTCCATATCCAACCAAAAGCAGATGTTAGAGGATTTTGCCCGCCGGAATGGGCTGCCCAACCCTACGCACTTTACCGATGATGGTATCTCAGGCACCCGTTTTGACCGCCCCGGATTTTTGGCGATGATGGAGGAAGTGGAGGCAGGGCGTGTAGAGGCAATCGTCATCAAGGACATGAGCCGGTTAGGACGCGACTATCTGAAGGTCGGTCAGGTTATGGAGGTTTTGCGGCAGCGTGGTGTTCGTCTGATTGCCATCAACGACGGTGTAGACAGTCTGAAAGGTGATGACGATTTTACCCCGTTCCGCAACATCATGAATGAATTTTACGCCCGTGATACCAGCCGGAAAATCCGCTCTGTGTTTAAGTCAAAAGGCATGAGTGGTAAGCACCTGACAGGCACCGTGATTTACGGCTACTTATGGGACGAAAAGCGGGAGCATTGGCTGGTAGATGAAGAAGCCGCCGAAGTGGTACGCCGTATCTTTTCCCTCACGCTGGAGGGATATGGGCCTTATCAGATTGCTTGCAAACTATCCGCAGACCGGATTGAAATTCCTGTCGTACACCTTGCCCGCTTCAACGAGGGTGTGAACCGTTCAAAGCCGGTCAAAGACCCCTATGGATGGGGATCATCTACCATCGTGAACATTTTGAAAAAACGAGAGTATTTAGGGCACACCATCAATTTCAAGACCCGCAAGCACTTTAAGGACAAGAAAAGCCACTATGTTTCTGAGGACGAATGGACGATCTTTGAGAATACCCATGAAGCCATTATCGACCAGCAGACCTTTGATTTGGTGCAGAAAATCCGCAGCAATGTACGGCGTTATCCAAACGGCTGGGGCGAAGCGGCTCCCCTCACAGGTTTGCTCTATTGTGCCGATTGTGGCGGCAAGATGTATGTCCACCGCACCAACAATGGCAGGCGGATTTCTCAATATACCTGTTCCAATTATACCAAAGTTCCGTGTGGGACACTATGCCCTACACAACACCGTATCAATGAGAGTGCTGTTCTGACATTGGTTTCCGACACGCTCCGGGCTATCGCTGAATATTCCAGAAATGACCGGACGGAATTTATTCACACCGTTCAGGAAACGCAGGTTGCTCAACAGAGTGCCGATATATCGAAAAAGCGCAGGCGTCTGGCTGCTGCTCAAAAGAGAGCCGGAGAACTGGAAAAACTGATTTGCAAAATCTATGAGGACAACGCCCTCGGCAAGCTGCCGGATGCACGATATAAGGCGCTTGATGCACAGTATGCCAAAGAGCAGGATGCACTTGAGATTGAAATTGCAGAGCTGGAAAAGGCTGTTACCGGCTATGAGCAGAGCCAGAAATCAGCGGAGAAATTTATAGCCCTGATTGATAAGTACGAGAATTTTGACACTCTGACAAACACCATGCTCAACGAGTTTGTAGAGAAAATCCTTGTCCACGAACGCGCCCGAAAAGGCAGCCAGGACACCACGCAGGAAATTGAAATCTACTTCAATTTTTTAGGGCGCTATATCCCACCATCCTTACAGCCGGTTCCTTTAACCCCGGAGGAACAGGAAGAACTGCGGAAAAAAGAAGAACGCAAGGACAGGCTTCATCAGAATTATTTGAAGCGGAAAGCCAGCGGCGCACAGAAACAGTATGAGGACAAAATCAAGGCGAAGAAAAAAGCGGAAATGGACGCTAAGAAAGCCCTGATCCGGGCTGAGGATATGAAAAAAGGTGTTTTTTCTACTATCGGTCAGCTACCAAAAGAAGAACCGCGCAAAGGCAGCATAGCAGCCAGCGCAGCAGTCTAATCATCACGAAGCAAAGGAGAATGAAAATGAGTAAGTTGACTTACATTCGTTGTGGAGATTATGATATACCCAACCTAAAACTTTCTGAACAGCCGGAAACTTCTATCGGCAAGTACGGCAGGATGAGAAAATCCTACCTAAAGAAACATCGCCCCATTCTCTACAACCAACTGCTGATGAGCGAGAAGCTGTATCCACACCTGTTAGAGATTGACCGGACAGCGCAGGAGCGCGTGGACACCATGTTGCCTCACATGATGGAGACTGCGGGTGTCACGGAAGAACTGAAAGCCTGTGACCCTATGCGTTGGGTGGGGCTGATGAACACATTAACGGCACAGATTGAGGAAATTTTAATCAGGGAACTGATTTGCAGCTGAATGGGAGGTGCGGGAAATGCTGACCTTTGAAAAGATTTTGAAAGTGTTTCAGGCATATCTGGATGATGATCCACTGTATGAGGTAGTTCAGACCAGCCACGGTTATACATTGATGGCATGGGAACCCCACCGGAATGACTGGTACAGCGCTGAAATACAGAAAACCCCGGAGGATTTACGGAACGCTTTGTTGGGTACATACGCCAACTTTCTGGAAGATAAGATTACTGGAAATGACCGTGACCTGACTGTGACAGAAACCGGAGAAATCCAGCAGAGGTGCCGGGAACTTTTGGAAAAGTGCAGGGAAACATGATACAGAAACGCCAGAAGGAGGCCGCGATTATGCGTCCTCCTTCTGCTTCGCAGTCTGTTCCATTTTGAGCGCCCCGTCTATGGCACCTTCGATAATCGGCAGGTATTCTTCAGGGCAAAGCTTCAGCTTGTGGCTGACCCGTTGCCGCTGTTCGCTTTCTTCTCGTATAATCTCCGGGTTAAAATACCGTTCCACGGGAAGTCCGCAGACCTTAATCAACTGGATCATCACAGGCAGGCTCGGAATCGCACCTTGATTCTCAATGTTGGCAAGATACCGCCATTCAATCCCAACCATTTCTGCCAATGTTTTTCGTGCCAGACGCTTTGCCTCTCGTGCAGCTTTGACATCTGCGCCGAAGGTTTCAAAACCGGGACAATCTTCAACTTTCGCCATATAACATCACCCAGTTACATTGTATAATTCATACTTTGCCCGTGGAATGTTGCTATATGCAGGTTAGTTGAAGTTTATAATTCACATTTCGTTCCTTGCATTGTTCGAGAAAGAGAACTATAATGTACTCTGTGGAGGTGCGAAATGGACTATATGACATTGAAAGAGGCCGCTGAGAAGTGGGACGTGACACCTCGTAGGGTAAACTACTATTGTGCCAGTGAGCGTATCCACGGCGCTGTGAAGATGGCTGGTGTTTGGCTGATCCCTAAAACTGCGGAGAAGCCAGTTGATGGCCGGACAAAACAAGGAAAGGTGCAGAAAGCATGAAACTATCTAAAATTATGATAATTGAAGATGATCCTGTGATACAGGGAGAATTACAAACTTTATTGAATGGAAATGGATATACAACGCTTGGAGTAAGGAATTTTTCTGCAGTGACAGAACAGATTCAGGATGAAAAGCCACATCTGATTTTGTTGGACATTAAGTTACCCGGAGAGAATGGTTTTGCTTTATGCTCTAAAATTCGTACCTTTTCCGAAGTGCCGATCATCTTTGTGACAAGCTGCAACACGGATATGGACGAGCTGAATAGCATTATGCTGGGCGGAGACGCTTTTATCACGAAGCCCTATAACACAGCGATCCTGCTTGCGAAAATTGCGTCTCTGCTGAAAAAAGCCTATCCCGCACAGCAGCAGGAACAGATCGCCTATGGAGATGCGGTGCTGCATCTGGAATCCAGCAGTTTGGACTATCATGGACAGAGCGTAGAACTTACTAAGAACGAATTGAAAATTCTCTATTACCTGTTCAAGAACGGAGGGAAAATCTGTTCTCGTGGGGATATGATTGAGTATTTGTGGGACAATCAGTTATATGTGGATGACAATGCTTTGAGCGTCAATATCAACCGCATCCGGGAAAAACTGGCGGGCATTGGCCTGACGGATTTTATCAAGACAAAGCATCGCCAGGGGTACACGATATGAACAGCAAACGGTATTGGAAAAACAGGCTTCCATTTCTGCTGACGAACCTTGTTTGCATGGCTGCGCTCACTGTATTTTTGCTGGTGTGCGGCAATTCGTTTTCCGCAGTGGTATTGATCCTGATCGTATGGGCATTGATTTTGCTGACGGGTCTTGCCCTCACTTACTGGAAACGGAAACGGCAGATGAAAAAACTTCTGGATATGGCGGAGCAGCTTTCCGAAAGATACCTCATTTCCGAAGTAATGGAACTACCAGAACAGGCTGAGGATCAGGTTTACTATCGGCTTTTGAAAATGGCTGGAAAATCCATGTTGGAGCAGATTGGGGAGGTCGAGCGGGAACGCCTGGAGTACAAGGAATACATTGAACAATGGATTCACGAAATCAAAACGCCCATTACTGCCATGAAACTCCTATGTGAAAACCATCGGACGAACTGGACAAAAGAACTTCTGCTGGAACTGGAAAAGACCAACCGCTTTACGGAACAGGCTCTTTATTATGCCCGCAGTGAGCATACAGAGAAAGATTATTCTGTCCGGGAAATGGCACTGTCCCAAGTGGTGCATCAGGCGATTGCAGATAATAAATATCTGCTGCTCCAAAGTGGTATGCGCCTGGAAGTGGAGGAAATGCAGGACACGGTTTATTCAGATGAAAAGTGGGTGCGTTTTATCCTAAATCAACTGATTGTCAATGCGGTCAAGTATCGTACGAAGCAGCCGGTTCTCCGCATTTCTACTCATAAATGGCAGGATCAGGTTGTCCTTGTCGTGGAGGACAATGGAATCGGGATTGCTGCGTCCGATCTGCCCCGTATCTTTGAAAAGGGATTTACCGGTCAGAATGGTCGTCTGATTCAGCAATCCACAGGACTTGGTCTGTATCTGTGCAAACGGCTCTGTGAAAAGCTGGGCATTGGCATTACGGCGGAGTCGTCGGAACATGGCACAGCCGTTTCCCTTTCTTTTCACATTAACTGTCTGATTCATGAAGTGCAGAACTGAAAAGCGTTCTGCACTTCTTACATTTTTGTTAGAACTTTGTAAGAAAACTTGATACAAACAAAGTCGTTCTTATCCTACAATAGAGACAAGAGGTGATAATAATGAAAGAAATTTTGAAACTGGATCATATCCAGAAATATTACGGAAATAGCGGGAATATTACAAAAGCAATTCAGGACATTAGCTTTTCCGTTCAAGAGGGAGAATTTGTAGGAATCATGGGAGCATCCGGTTCCGGCAAGACTACCCTGCTCAACTGTATTTCCACCATTGATACCGTCAGTGCGGGACATATCTATCTGGACGGAACCGATGTGACGGAAATCAACGAAAAACAGATTGCCCGGTTTCGTCGGGAGAATCTTGGATTTGTATTTCAGGATTTTAACCTGCTGGACACGCTGACCATTTCGGAAAACATAGCCCTGGCGCTGACCATCAACAAGGTTCCAGCAGGCGAGATTGATGGGCGGGTGCGGGAAATGGCCGGAAAGCTGAATATCACGGATATTCTGGACAAATACCCCTATCAGGTGTCCGGCGGCCAGAAGCAGCGGTGCGCCTGTGCCAGAGCCATTATCAACCAGCCTAAGCTGATTTTGGCGGATGAACCCACCGGTGCGTTAGACAGTCACTCGTCCCAGATGCTGCTTTCGACGATCCAGAGTATCAACGAAGATCTCGGAGCCACGATCCTGATGGTGACACACGATGCTTTCTCGGCAAGCTATGCCAATCGTATTCTCTTTATGAGGGACGGGGCGATCTTTACGGAAATCCGTAAGGGTGGTGATTCCCGCAGGACTTTCTTTGAAAAAATCCTGGATGTCCTCACCATGATGGGAGGGGGCATGAGCGATGTACGCTAAACTCATTTTCAAAAATGCAAAGCGGTCTGTGAAGGACTATTTGATTTATATTGTGACCATGACACTCTGTGTCACCCTGTTCTATGCGTTTTTGTCTATCAGCAGCACCCATTATCATCCGACCATTGGTGCGGAATATAATATTTCCCTGCTGGCTGGAGGTATGAAACTGGCAATTTGCGGGATTAGTCTGCTTTTGTTGTTCCTGATCCACTATGTAAATCGTTTCATGCTGAGAAAAAAACAATCGGAGTTTGCAGTTGAGGCAACCCTGGGAATGGAGCAAAAAACCATAGGACTGCTCTTTTTTGGAGAGACTTTTTTCCTGCTCATATTCTCTGTGTCGGTGGGAATCCTTCTGGGGATGATCGTTTCTCAGGTCATTACGGCTATGCTGCTTGCTTCTTTTGGGGAACCCTACGCTTTTTCTTGGTCTTTTTTTCCAGATACCGTGCTGCTGACCGTGGGCTTCTTTGTTGTTTGCCAGATTCTGGTTGGAGTCGGGAATGTCAGAATTCTCAACAAAAGCAGGATTATTGAGCTTATGACGGCAAACCGTCAGAATGAAAAACCGCTTCATAAAAGCAGATGGATGCCGATGATCTGTATTTTCTATGGCATTCTGCTGCTGTGGATGCTGGAGGTAGGTACTGTAAAATATCATTTTTACTTCGATTCCAGACATCCGCTTCCTGTAAAGCTCATGTATTGGGGGAATGTCCTTTTCCCTGCACTGACGCTGCTTTGGGCAATCGCAGGTGCTGTTTTACACAGAAAAATAGGGTTTTCCCGATATCTTTGCGGACTTCTGGCTGGTGCTGTATTGACCGCTATCCCGATTTTTTCCATCGCAGAACTGGAAAAAGCCTACTTCCTTGGATTTGACGCTCCAACTCTGAATCAATATTTGCTGTTTGGGGTTGCGGATATTTTGTTTATCATTTCCGCAGTCATGTATTTATCGAATGCGGCGCTCCTATACTGGAAGGAGTCTAAAGTGTCCCGCAAATATCACAATACGAGTTTATTTCTGTTTGGACAGCTTTCCTCTAAGCTGGCTACCAATACGAAAACGATGACGATCATTTGTGTGACCCTGACTTTTTCTATCTGCTTGTTTGTCATTGCGCCGGTTTTAACGGGATGGAGTCTGGGCTATTTGGACAGTCGGGCTGTCTATGATATTCAAATTTCAAGCCGCTACAACGATGTTTATGAAGTGGAAAATCTTCCGGATACAGACTATGGAGAAATTACTGCGTTCATAGAACAAAACAAAATAGCGATAAAGGACGATTTGACTTTTTCGGAATATCTTCCCAAGCAAAGCGACTTTCACCAGCGAGTAAAGTACAATTTTCCTCCCTTGGCGATCGCACTGAAGGATTATAACGCTGTTCGGAAAATGTTGGGATATGAACCTATTATCTTACAAACGGATGAATTTGCTACCCACTGGCATCGTGCAGCAGAGGACAAGGATATTGAAAACTACATTGCTGAGCATACCTTATTGGAAACTGACGCAGGCACCCTGAAACTCAGTGAGAACGCCGTGTTTCAGGAGCCTGTGGGGGAATCCATCTATAATCTTTATACAGATGTGGTGTATATCATACCTGACGAAATAGCGCAAGTCTTGCTTCCGGTACAGCGCAACCGATTTGTGATGACCCAATATCCGCTTCCCTTCAAAACGGCAGAAATGCTGGAACAGCTTCTTGGGCGTTCTTATCCAGAAGATCCTGATAAAGACAATCTGGCAGGATACAGTACAACTGTCCATACTACGGAAGTGAACCGTATAATCGCCCTTAACTTTATCCTAAAAGCGTCCTTGATCTATGGTGCAATTGTGCTGATGGTGATGTGTCTTACCGTGCTGGCTCTTCAGCAGCTCCTGGATGCAGAAAAAAACAACTACAGATTTTCGGTTCTGCGAAAAATGGGAGTGGAAGAGAAGGACCTGCATACTTTGGTTCTAAAACAGCTTGGTGTTTGGTTTGGGATGCCGATCACAGCGGCAATCGTTGTAGCAATTATTGTGATTGGCTATTTTCTTCAAAGTGTTTCTGCTGAAATCTCAGCTTATATTGGCTGCGGAGCCTTGATGGTACAAGTAGGGATTATCATTGGTATTCTTTTCTTACTGCTGATATGCTACTTCATAAGTACATGGATATTGTTTAAGCGGTCCATTTCGGAGAACTGATAAAGTCACAGTACAAAAAGGAAAAGCCGCCTGTATGAGCATTTGATATGCCCGCACAGGCGGCTTGCTTTATCTCTGGTAATCAGTCCAAAGGTTTATATTCTGTAACAGTTTTCAGGTATGTTTCCGGGTCGCCGTTGAGAACTAAATCTGCATAGGCTGCCGGATCGTTGTAAATCAGCCAGTCCAGCTCTGACCGCTGATATATATTATCGGCAACCTCATTCTCTACCGCAATCGTATCAATGGCAATCATGCTGCCATTTGCAAATTTCAGCTCCACACAGGCAGTATCCATATTGAACTCACAAGAAAGTAAACGCTTCATTTTGCCCTCCTTAGATCATGCCGAAGTGCTTGAGCGCCTCCTTGATTGCTTTTTCCTTATCGGGCGGGCATTGGGGCTGTTTTGCATCATCGGACTTCGGTTTGTTGTAATTTTCTCGCTCGATGATACCGCATTTCTGCTTCACCTGAGCGATATACAAGCTGCTGACCTTGAGTCCGGTATGCTCCAGCACATATTCCTTGATTTCCGAATAGGTGGCTTTCTTCTCTGCATCGGTGAGATCAAGTTCGTCCATGTGGATGTCTACCTCGATATGTTGCTTTGCATTAAGTTTGGACAATAAACATACCGTCTCGACATGATCCGCCCTTGGGAACATGTCCACTGCGCAGGCGCGCTGGGCGGTGTAGCCGAGGTCTGCTAAGCGCTTCACGTCGCGCGCCATGGTCGCGCTGTCGCACGAGACGTACACGACCCGCTGCGGCTGCATCTCGGCGATGCTCTCCACCACGTCGGCGGCCAAGCCCTTGCGCGGCGGGTCGACGGTGATGACGTCGGGGCGCAGGTTTTCGCGCGCGAGCTTTTTTGCCACATCGGACGCATCGCCGCAGAAAAACTCCGCGTTTTTAACGCTGTTGCGCGCGGCGTTTTCGCGCGCGTCGTCGATGGCCTCGGGGACGATCTCCGCACCGAGGACTTTCTTCGCGTGATCCGACAGTGCGAGCGTGATCGTGCCCGCGCCGCAGTAGAGGTCGAGCACCGTCTCCTGCCCCGTGAGGCCCGCAAATTCGATGGCTTTCGCGTAGAGCCGCTCGGCCTGTACGCGGTTGACCTGATAAAACGACGGCACACTCAGCCGGAACGTCTTGCCGCAGAGCGTATCCTCAAGCCGGTCGCTCCCCCAGAGCGTGCGGTAGCGGTCGCCAAGGATGACGTTGCCCTTTTTCGTGTTCGTGCCCAGCACGATGCCGGCGCACTCCGGGCACGCATCGCGCAGGAGTGTGACGAGCCGGTCTTCTTTCGGCAATTTATCTCCGTTCACGAGCACGCAGACAAGGCTCTCCCCCGCCGCGTTCGAGCGAACGTAGAGATGGCGGACAAGGCCGCGGCCCGTCTTTTCGTCATAGCCCGCGACGCGGCAGGACTGCATATATTCGCGCAGCGCCTCCGCCGCGGCGGCGGCCTCGGGCTTGACCAATAAGCAGTGCTCGCACTCGATGACCTCGTGCGTGCGGGCGCGGTAAAAGCCGACCGCGCCGTCCTTCGACACGGGGTACTGCGCCTTGTTGCGGTAGTGCAGCGTGTCCTGCGCGCCTAAAATTTCTTCGACGGTCACATCACTGCCGCCGATGCGGGACAAATTGTCCTGCACGCGCTGGCGTTTCAGCCGCAGCTCCTCCTCATAGCGGATGTGGCGGTACGTGCAGCCGCCGCAGCGCGGGAAGTACGGGCAGTCTGATTCAATGCGCTCGCTCGACGGCTCGAGCACCTCGAGCACTTTGGCAAAGGCGACGCTCTTGAGCGTCTTTAAGATGAGCACGCGGCACTTCTCGCCGCGCAGCGCGCCGTGGACGAACACGACGCGCCCGTCGATGCGCGCAACGCCCATGCCGCCCTCGCCATAGCCCTCGATGGTGACGGTATGCTCCTGATTTTTGGCAAGCTCCATCGTCTTCTCCTCTCAGAAAAGGTACTTCGCGCTTTTATCGCGCGAAGTACCTTTTGTTGTGTATCTCAAATCACTCGCGGAAGCGCTCGATCAGGCTGATGATCTGGCCGGTGAGCGCAGAAATGTCCTTGTTGGGTCTGCCCTTGCAGCGCTTGGCAAACTCAAGCAGCGACTCCGCTGCCGCCACGAGCTTGGCATAGAGGTTGTCGGCGCGGGACTTCTGCGCCGTGCGCTTGCGCTCGGAAATGTAGCCCTCGCTGACCATTTCGTTCGCAGCAAGGTCGTAGCATTCGGTAAATTTGGCCGCGTGCGCATGGAAGCCGAGGGAATTGAGCTCTTCGGCAAACACGGGCGCAACGTCCTCGTCGCCGTGGACAACAAACACGTGCGTCGGCTTCGGGTCGAATGCCTTGATCCACTGGACGAGATGATCGTGATCGGCGTGGGACGACAGGCCCTGGAAGTTGACGATCTTCGCCTTGACGGCGATCTCCTCGCCGAAGAGCTTGACCTTTTCAACGCCGTCGAGCAATCTGCGGCCCAGCGTACCGGGCGACTGGAAGCCGACGAACACGACCGCGCTGTTCGCGCGCCAGAGGTTGTGCTTCAAATGGTGGCGGATACGGCCCGCGTCGCACATGCCGGAAGCCGAGATGATGACCTTGGGCGTCGAGTCCATGTTGAGCATCTTCGATTCCTCGCTCGACTCGACCAGGTTAAGGTTCGGGAAGGTGAACATGTGCGTGCCGTCCTTCACAAGCTCGAGCGCCTGCTCGTCGAGATAGCCGTGCAGGTCGCCGCAGAACACAGTCGTTGCCGCCTTGGCAAGGGGCGAGTCGATGTACACGGGGAAGTTCGGCGTCGACTTGACGAGCTTTTGATCCTTGATCTCGCGGATAAAGTACAAAAGCTCCTGCGTGCGGCCCACAGCGAACGACGGAATCACAACGTTGCCGCCCTTGCCGAGCGTTTCGTCGATGATCTCGGCAAGCTCGTCGGTATAGCTCCAGACCTCGGTGTGGTTGCGGTCGCCGTAGGTCGACTCCATCACGACGTAGTCGGCCTTTTTGAGAAGCTGCGGGTCGCGGATAATGGGCTGGTCGACGTTGCCGATATCGCCGGAGAAGACGATCGTCTTGTGCACGCCGTTTTCTTCCAGCTCAAGCGTGATGGACGCGGAACCGAGCAGATGGCCCGCGTCGGTGAACACCGCGCTCACACCCTCGCAGAGGTCGACCTTTTCTTTATACTCGCAGGTCGTCACGTACTTGAAGACGTCCAGCGCGTCCTGCTCGGTGTAGAGCGGATCGACATGCTCGCGGCCCGCGCGCTCGCCCTTGCGGTTTTCGTACTCAGCGTCGCTCTCCTGAATGTGAGCGGAGTCGAGCAACATGATCTTCATCAAATCTGCTGTCAGGCGTGTCGTCAGGATGCGGCCGTGGAAGCCGTTTTTCACCAGCAGCGGGATACGGCCCGTGTGGTCGATGTGCGCGTGGGTGACGAGCAGAATATCGATATTGCCGGGAGCAAAAGCGAGATAACGGTTGTCGAGCTCGTCGCGGCCCTGCTGTAAGCCGCAGTCGACGAGGATCTTCTTACCGTTTATCTCCAGGCAGTGGCAGGAGCCGGTCACGCAGCGGTCGGCCCCGTAAAAGTGCAGTTTCATGCGAATGTCCTCCTTAGATGAGAAAAAAACTTCTTCCTTATGCTTCTGTCCTCCGCCGTCGGAGGGCATTTCGTCGCTTTGTACTATCTTGCTTTGTATTTTACCACAGCGGCTATATAAAGTGCAAGCCATGCCTGACGCAGCGGCGGAATTTATTTACAATCCATTCATATTATACAGCAAATTTTCCTTTGCATATCGCGCAGAGGGATGCTATACTTGTAAGCGTGTCATTATGCTCCCACGAAAGGAAGTTTTGAATATGGGTTTCTTTAGTAAAATGTTCGGTTCCTACAGCGACCGTGAGCTCAAGAGCATCTACCCCATCGTCGACAAGATCGAAGCGATGGCGGACGAATACAAGGCGATGAGCGACGCGGAGCTGCAGGCCAAAACGCCGGAGTTCAAGACGCGTCTGCAAAGCGGCGAAACGCTCGACGACATCCTGCCTGAGGCGTTTGCCACCGTGCGCGAGGCGTCCCGCCGCGTGCTGGGGCTGTACCCCTACCGCGTGCAGCTCGTCGGCGGCGTGGTGCTCCATCAGGGCCGCATTGCCGAGATGAAGACCGGTGAAGGCAAAACGCTGGTGGCAACGCTGCCCGCGTACTTAAACGCCCTGACCGGCAACGGCGTCCACATCGTCACCGTGAACGACTACCTCGCCAAGCGAGACAGCGAGTGGATGGGCAAAGTCCACCGTTTCTTAGGCCTCACGGTCGGCCTGATCGTCCACGACCTCACGAGCGAGGAGCGCCGCAAGGCCTACGCTGCGGACATCACCTACGGCACGAACAACGAGATGGGCTTTGACTATCTGCGCGATAACATGGCCATCTACGCAAGCGAGCTCGTCCAGCGCGGACATGCCTTCGCCATCGTCGACGAGGTCGACTCCATTTTGATCGATGAAGCGCGCACGCCGCTCATCATCTCCGGCATGGGCGAAAAGTCCACGGAGATGTATTCCCGCACGGAAAACCTTGTACGCGGCTTCCGCAAGAAGGTCATTGCCGAGAGCGACGACAAGGAAGAGGAAGACGTCAACATCGACGCCGACTACATCGTCGACGAAAAGGCCAAGACCGCGACGCTCACCGCCCGCGGCGTGAAGAAGGCCGAGGAATACTTCGGCCTTGAAAACCTCTCCGATCCCGAAAACTCCACCATCGCGCACCACATCAACCAGGCCATCAAGGCCCACGGCACGATGAAGCGCGATATCGACTATGTCATCAAGGACGGTCAGGTCGTCATCGTCGACGAGTTCACCGGTCGACTGATGTTCGGCCGCCGCTACAGCGACGGTCTGCACCAGGCCATCGAAGCCAAGGAGCATGTCGAGGTCGCGCGAGAAAGCAAGACGCTTGCGACCATCACGTTCCAGAATTACTTCCGCCTGTACGGCAAGCTCTCCGGTATGACCGGTACGGCGCTCACGGAGGAAGAGGAATTCGGCACGATCTACAACCTCGACATCATTGAAATTCCGACGAACCGCCCCATCGCCCGTATCGATGACCCCGACGTCGTCTACAAAACCGAGGCAGCAAAGTACCGCGCTGTTATCGAGCAGGTCAAGGCCTGCCATGCCAAGGGCCAACCCGTGCTGGTCGGTACGGTGTCGATCGAAAAGAACGAAAAGCTCTCCTACCTGCTCTCCCGCGAGGGCATCAAGCACAACCTCTTAAACGCGAAGAACCACGAAAAGGAAGCCGAGATCGTCGCGCAGGCCGGTAAGCTCGGTGCGGTCACGGTCGCGACGAACATGGCCGGCCGTGGTACCGATATCATGCTCGGCGGCAACGCCGAGTACATGGCAAAGACCGATCTGCGCAAGGCGGGTCTCAGCGACGAGCTCATCGCCGAGGCGACCGGCTACGCCGAGACCGACAACAAGGAGATCCTCGACGCGCGCGATATGTTCGCCAAGGCTCTGGAAAAGCACCGCGAGGAGATCAGCGGTGAGGCGGACAAGGTCCGCGAGGCAGGGGGCCTCTTTATCATCGGCACGGAGCGCCACGATTCCCGCCGTATCGACAACCAGCTGCGCGGCCGTGCCGGCCGTCAGGGCGACCCAGGCGAGACGCGCTTCTACCTCTCGCTTGAAGACGATCTGCTGCGCCTGTTTGGCGGCGAGCGCATCACGAACCTGATGGAGCGCTTCAACCTCGACGAGGATACGCCGATTGAAAACAAGACGCTCTCCAAGGCGATTGAAAACGCGCAGACGAGCGTCGAGTCCCGCAACTTCCAGTACCGCAAGAGCACACTCGAATACGACGACGTGATGAACAAGCAGCGCGAGATCATCTACGGCCAGCGCAAGCAGGTGCTCGACGGCATGGACATCAAGCAGACCGTTTTGAACATGCTGAGAAGCAGCATCGAAAGTCAGGTCGCCTTCGCCTTCGGCGAGCACGACAAGACCGACGACGAACACCGCGCCGACGCGCTCAAGAGCTGCGAGGGCACGTACTTCCCGCGCGGCGCTGTGGATGCTTCTTCCCTCTCCGGCCTTTCCGCCGACGATTTGACCGATCGCTTCTATGAAGCCGCTGAGAAGTATTACGAGGCCAAGGAGGCCGCCGTCACCTCGCCCATCATGCGCGAGCTGGAGCGCGTGGTGCTGCTGCGCGTGGTCGACGAATACTGGATGGACCACATCGACGCGATGAGCGAGCTGCGTCAGGCCATTCGTTTACAATCCTACGGCAACAACAAGCCCATCGACGTCTACAAGCAGGAATCCCTCACGATGTTTGAGGACATGATCTCCGCCATTCAGGGCGACACGGTGCGCCGCATCTTCTCCGCCCGCGTCAAGACCGAGGGCGAGGTCAAGCGCGAGCGCGTGGCCGACGGCATCGTCGCCTCCACCTCCGGCGACGGCACGGTGAAAAAGCAGCCCCGCAAGGTCCAGAAGATCGGCCGCAACGATCCCTGCCCCTGCGGCAGCGGGAAGAAATATAAACAGTGCTGTGGGCGCTGATTGACCACTTGTAAGTGGTGGAACATTTCCCCCACACCCGTGGGGGATACGGGAAAGGGGGCCATTCTCTCACGTGAGAGAATGGCCCCCTTGGAACCCCCAAGAGAACGCAAGGGGCCCTGCCCCTTGACCCCGCCATTGCGGGTTTGCAGCTTGAAGGGCTGCACGCGCTGCGCAATGTAAGTGCGGTGTACATGGCTTCGCCATGAATCCCTG
>OLWW01000855.1_pt1 | contig 15366 bp, 7 predicted proteins | sample 1673991 | NCBI WGS metagenome assembly OLWW01 (sample SAMEA103958136, study PRJEB25191) | human gut metagenome
GAAGCTGGTCAGCAAGGACGACTATGTCTACGTCATGAGCCTGAGCGCAGCCATGAAGCAGATGTCCTCCATGATCAACGTCATGGTGGGCGTCCTGACGGCCATTGCAGGCATCTCGCTGCTGGTCGGCGGCATCGGCATCATGAACATCATGCTGGTGTCCGTCACCGAACGCACCCGTGAGATCGGTATTCGCAAGGCACTGGGCGCACAGGAGAGCACCATCCTGACCCAGTTCGTCGTGGAGGCCGGCGTCACGTCGGCGCTGGGCGGCTGCCTCGGCATCGTGCTGGGCTACGTCGTGTCGGCCATTATCAACCAGATCCTTCCGTATATCCTGACGGATATTACCCTGAACGTCACTCCCTCGGCGGACGCAGCAGCCATCGCCGTGGGCATCTCCTGCGGCATCGGTGTCCTGTTCGGCTTCCTGCCTGCCCGCCGTGCCGCCAGCCTGAACCCCATTGAAGCGTTGAGGTATGATTAACCTCTCCGTCAGCGCTGACGCGCTGCCACCTCCCCTATTGAGGGGAGGCCTTGGCATTTCGTAGAGCTTTTTCTCTTCGCCAGAGGCTCCCCTCGGTAGGGGAGCTGTCGAGCGAATGCGAGACTGAGAGGTTTATACACTTATAAGGAGTTTACCATGAAAAAACGATTCCTATGCTTTTGTTTATGCCTGTATTGTATAGGGCTATGGGCGGCCAATGCTTCTTTTAAGAAGACAGGAAATGATTTGTTGTTTCTTCTGCCTCAGGGAAATGTGAAATTGGAATTTTGTACAGATGATATGTTCCGTGTACGTCATTCTCAAGGTACCGTGTTCGCTGAAAATGAGCAGTGGATGGTTCGGAAATATGATTTTACTCCTGTACACTATACAGTGGAAGATAAAGGAACTGCATGGTTGATTACGACCGGAAAAGTGATTATAGAGGCTACCAAGAAGCCGTTCTGTCTGACAGTTTCTGATAAAAACGGCAAACTGCTTTATACGGAACTTGCGGAACAACGTTTTTATAAGGATTCTGTCAAGACGAAAGCTGTTCTACAACCGGATGAGCATTTCTTTGGTTTTGGGGAACGTATGGATTTCATGGATCAGCGAGGGCGTAAGGTCTATCTGAATGTAGAGTTGGGAAGAGGGATAAAACCGGCTGTAGGAGGAAAAGATATTTTACGTGCCAATTATTGTCCCGTACCTTTTATGATGAGTACCAAAGGATATGGTTTGTTCTTTCATACTCCGTTTGCTACCGAATGGAATATGGGATGGGACAGTAGTGACTATTATTCATTCAAAGCTTTTGGCGGTGATTTGGACTATTATTTTATTTATGGTCCCGATTTTTATACCATGGTTGACCGATATACGGAATTGACCGGAAAATCCCCCATGCTTCCTCGTTTTGCAATGGGGTTGCATGTCGGTACTTATTCCGGTGGAACCTGGAAGAATGAAGAGATGACTTCCGATAAATATCCGCCTGCTTTATGTAAACGTTTGCGTGAGGAAGGAGTGCCTTTTGATTTGCTTTGGCTGGATTCTACTTGGAGGCTGTTTAATACCACTTACGGAAATGGTGGTTGCTGTTTTGAATGGCGCAATACGTTCAAAGATCCGAAAGCCATGTTTGATAGTTGCTATGCGCAAAATGTAAAAATGGTGGGGCTTCATATCCGTTCTATATTAGATAATGGTCCTGAATATCATCTATTGGATAAGGCGCGTGAACAGGGAAACGTGCTGTATCCAGGAGCCAAGACAGAAGGGGTAGTGAATTTCTTTGATCCGAAAGCTGTAGATTGGTGGTGGGAGAACGGAGTAATGAAAGTCGCTTCTATCGGGGCTAAGTTTGTGAAAACGGATGTCGGAGGGACGATGGACCTAAAAGGACTTCATAATATTTTTCCTTTAGCTTATGCGGAAGCGCCCTATCGTAAATTTCAGGAATATAATAATATGAGGGGGGTGACACATACCCGTGAGGGTTATGCGGGAATTCAGCGTTATCCTTATATTTGGGCCGGAGACTGGGGGAGTGAATGGCAGTGGTTTGAACCGGTGATACGTGCGGGACTTAATATCGGTATGAGTGGCGTGGGTAACTGGACTCATTGCATGGGAGGATTTGAACAGTATTCTCCTTACGATACGGAATTATATACTCGTTGGGTACAGTTCGGTATGTTTTCACCTATCGCCATGGTGTTCGGTATGGATCACCCCCGTTATCATGAACCTTGGACTTATGGTCCGGAGGCTTTGGCCAATTTTATCAAGTACGATAGTTTGCGTTATACATTGATTCCTTATATTTATAGTAATGCTTATCAGCTTTATAAAACGGCACGTCCCATGATGACTCCTTTAGTGATGGACTATCCTCAGGATGAGAATACTTATCAGCTGACACGTCAGTATATGTTCGGGCCATGGATGATGGTTTGTCCTGTCACTACCAAAGGTGCACTGAGCCAACATGTCTATTTCCCCGGTGGAGAATGGTTTGATTATGAAACCGGTGAGCGTTACGAGGGCCGCCAATATAAGTCTTTTCTTACTCCGTTGGATGTGTTGCCTGTCTATATAAAAGCCGGAGCTATTATTCCCATGCAACCTGCTATGCAGTGGGTAGATCAGCATCCTGTAGATGTGATAACATTGGATGTCTATCCGTCAGGTATTTCTTCTTATGAGATGTATGAAGATGATGGTATATCAATGGATTATCAAAAAGGGATTGGTTCATTGACCCGCTTTACCAGCAGGCTTGCTGATGATAGTTGGACGTTTACTGCAGATAAACCGGTAGGGAAGTACAAACCTGTCAGACACACTTATCTGGTGAAGGCTTATTTGCAGAACGCTCCGCAATCTGTGATAGAAAATGGTAAATCGTTGCCCGTTCTTTCATCAGTTACAGATGCAGAGCGGAATACAGGCTGGTTTTATGATATAGAGCATAAACGTTTGTATGTGAAGACAGCCGGAGATAACCGTCAGAAAATTGAAATTGTGGTACAATAACTTAAAGGGATGATTCTATGAGAAAAATTATCGGTTTTCGCACTTTATGTGTAGGTTTGGGAATATGGGTGGGGACTGTTGTGGTTTCTGCTCAGGGGGAGTTCAAGGCATTACCTTGGAGTCAAAGTACTGCTTATAATTCTTATCTGATGCGTGATGTACATCGGCAGTTTGCATCCCGGCAGTCAGCCATTCAGCAAGCATTTACTTCTCCTGCCGGGATGCAGGAGTACCTGGAGGGTTGCCGTGAACGATATAAACAAATAGTAGGTACTTTTTCTGAAAAAGAGAATTTAAATGTTCAGGTGGTGGGGAAGATACAAGGTACCGGCTATCATATAGAGAAAATAATTTTTGAAAGCAAGCCCGGCCGCTATGTCACAGCACATCTTTATATGCCGGAGAACACGACTGTTCCTGTTCCGGCGACATTGGAACTTTGCGGACATGGATTGAATGGCAAAGGTCCTTCGTCTCATGCCGCTATGTTGATGGCATCCAATGGTATTGCTGTGCTGGTGGTAGATCCCATAGGCCAGGGAGAACGGTTGCAACTTATTGATAGGGAAGGAAAGCCGCTGACACGGGGGGCTACCACGGAACATACCTTACTGAATGCGGGCTTTAACTTGCTTGGTACTAGTTTGGCGGCACAGGAATATTGGGATAATCATCGGGCTTTGGACTATTTACTGACCCGTAAGGATATTGATCCGGAGCATATCGGAGTATATGGATCTTCTGGCGGTGGCACTCAGACCGCTTATTATATAGGTTTGGATCCCCGTGTAAAGGTGGCGGCCATTTGTAGTTTCTTTTCTACCCGAGAACGTACTATGGAGTTGCAAGGTCCTTCCGATGGTTGCCAACATATACCCTACGAGGGTCGTGAACAACTGGAAGTACCTGATTTTGCTTTAATGATGGCTCCACGGCCTTTATTGATTTTAAGCGGTAAATATGATTTTGTCGATTTATGGGGTGCGCAGCAAGGATTTGCTGAATTACAACAGTGCTATAAAGTATTGGGAGTTCCCGAAAAGGTGGATATGCTGACAGTAGAAACAGGGCATGGACTTGGAACTGAAAAAAGGCAAAAGTTGGTCAGTTGGTTCAAGCGTTGGTTGAAAGATAATCAATCTCCGGTGAAGAAAGCGGCACAAGACCGTTTCCTGTTATCAGATATGTTTTGTACGACTCGAGGACAGGTGAATGTATCTATGCCTGGAGCACTCAGTATTATGCAGGAAAATGTGAATCAGCTGGATGAGTGGGCTTCCAAGCGTGAGGCGTTTCTTTCGAAAGGAAAGAAAACTGTCCAAGCAAAGATGCTGGATTTGTTAGGTCTTAAAGGTCTTCCTGACCATAAAATAAGAATTGAGGCAACCGGACATGATTCAATGCGTGAATATGAACAATATAAGTTTCAGCTTATAAGGGAAGGGGAGATGCCTGTTCCTTGTATTCTTATCATGCCGTCCAGAGCGAATGCTGATTCTCCTGTTGAGTTAAGGTTACAGGAAGAGGGAAAAGGAACTTATTTGAGTGAATATGCGAATTTTGCTGCTGCCTTGACGGAAGGAAAAATCTTGTTGTTGGCAGATTTGCGCGGATTTGGGGAAACAACGGATCCTGCATTCTATACGGATGCTAAATATTGGAACCGTGAGTATCGCAATGCAATGGTCAGTATGCATATAGGGCGTCCTATAATGGGACAACGTGTTGTCGATATTTTGACTTTGCTTGATTTTTGTTCAGAACACGAATTTCTGAAAGGACACCCCGTCAAGGTATTTGCTAATGGTATTTATGGTCCGGTTGCAATTCATGCTGCTTATTTGGATGAAAGAATCAACAGTGTGGAGATAAAACATAGCGTGAAGACTTGGAAGGAATACATTGAGAGGCCTATGCAGTGGGATATGTATTCTAATGTGTTGTATGGTGCTTTGAAATATTATGATTTACCGGATTTGATAAGGTTAAGCAATTGTCCCATTTGTTTTGCAGATTAAAAAATAGAATTCATTTCCACTGTAGGAGCATATTAAATGCCCAAAGGAGGGCACAGCAATCTGCTCCTGCAGTGGATGGAATATATGGCTTGTCTATTTCTTTTCCAGGAAATCAGCACGCATCGGGCTGAAACAATCTATCAGCATACCCGGTTCCAGACATACACAACCATGCACAGCATCTGGTTCCTTATACAGACAGTCGCCGGCTGATACAATTTTCTTTACGCCATTGATGGTGAACTCAAACTTTCCGCTTTCCACATAAGTCACTTGTGAATGGATATGATGGTGGACAGCTCCTACAGCTCCCTTTTCAAATTTTACTTTAACAACCATGATGTCATCATTGTAACCCATGATCTGGCGCACTACACCTTCGCCTGCAGGTTCCCATTCTTTGCCTTCTGCAAAAATGAAGTTTTCACTACCTGTTTTCATAACCTTTTTTTCAGTGTTTTTGTTTGTTTCTTCAGTACACTCTTTGTCGCTCTCTTTTTTTTCACTTTGTGCATTGCAGCTCTGCAATATTAGTGGTGCCATCAAGGCGCAAGCATACAATGCGGTTCTTACCTTACGATTCATGATCTTGCATTTAATATAAAATGAATAACTAAAACTTTTCTTCAAATATACTTATAATATGGGGAGGGTAGTTCGTCGTGATTAAAATATACGAGGAAAAGACCAAATATTACAAATCCAAGCTCCGGAAAATGGCTTATTTTGCTTCATAATGATATTTAAACTTGAATCAAAACACTAAAACAACAATGAAAAGCACATTAAAGAAAAACTGGGAAAGAATTGTCCTTTGCCTGTGCATGGCAAATTTTGCTTGTGTAGGTATAGCCCAAACTAATAAAAAATTAGATGACCAAGTTATAAATACGATGAAAACCGCCACTCGGTTTATGATGAACAAAGTGAGTTATAATGGTGGCTTCGTATGGAATTATTTGCCGGATATGTCCCGCTCATGGGGAGAAATGGAAGCCAAGAGGACAATGGTATGGATTCAGCCGCCGGGAACTCCTTCTGTCGGTCATTTGTTGCTTGACGCTTATCATGCTACAGGAGATGAGTATTATTATGAAGCTGCGAAAAAAGTGGCTAACACCTTGATTTGGGGACAGCTTGAATGTGGCGGATGGAATTATGTGTTCGATTTTGCAGGAGAGAACTCCTTAAAGTCCTGGTATGATACCGTTGGTAAAAATGGCTGGCGTCTGGAAGAATTTCAACATTATTATGGAAATGCGACTTACGATGATGCGGGTACTATGGAGGCTGCCAAATTTCTACTTCGTATGTATGTGGAAAAAAATGATCCTGCTTTCCGTCCGGCTTTGGAGAAAACCATTGATTTTGTCTTGAAAAGTCAATATCCGGTGGGTGGATGGCCTCAACGTTATCCTTTGATGTATGATCACCCTTTTCAAGGTAAGAAAGATTATTCGTCTTTTATTACTCTGAATGATGATGTGATTCCTGATGCGACCGAGTTTTTGATTCAATGCTATCAGGCAATGGGGTTGCAAGGGGTAAAGGAGCCTATTATGCGTGCTATGTACTTGATGATTTCCCTTCAACAAGGGGAACCTTATGCAGGCTGGGCGGACCAATATACAGTAGATGATTTGAAACCGGCTCATGCCCGTTCTTATGAACCGCGCAGTGTGAACACCGGTACTACCGTCCGTCTTGTTAATTTAATGATGGATTACTATAAACTTACAGCTGATACTCGTTTCCTGTCGGGGATTCCTGCTGCAATTCGTTTTTTGGAATCAATGAAATTACCGGAATCGGATGTGAAGAAATGGAAGCGTCAGTCTACTAATCCGGAAGCTATTTTGGTTCCTCGTTTTGTAGATCCTGATACTGGTAAACCACTGTATGTCCATCGTAAGGGAAGTAATGTGAAAAACGGTACTTATTATATAGATCAGAATATAGAAAATACAATAGCTCATTATAATTCGGCAACTTTTGTGAATCCTGGTGAACTGCGTCGTCGTTATGAGGAAGTGAAAAAACTTCCTGTATCCGAATTGGCGAAGAATTCACCTTTGCTGCAGGATCATTTGGTTCCTTTACCTAAATATTATACTCGTTTACGTGGAAAAGCTACGGAAGAAGTTGCCCGGAAATTGGTGAAATCACTGACTAAGGACGGTTGCTGGCTCTCTCCTTTAAAGTCAACCTCGAACCCGTATAAGCCATATACTGTTTCAGGACCTAGTGAGGAAACGAAATATATAGCTACCTTTGTAGGGGACGAGCACGATACATCACCTTATCCGTGTACCACCGGAGAATTGTGCATCTCTGTTGGGGATTATATTGATAATATGATAAAATTAATTAGTTACCTTGAAAAGTAAAGTTTGTTAGGTATAGGTTTATGAAGAATACTGTAATTTGTTTATTGTTGTTCGGGATAAGTCTGACGGCTTCTGCTCAAGAAAAGGTGGAAACAGTCTCTATGCGTTATGAAACGCAGAATGATATGCCGCTGTTCTATCAGAAGATGAAAGAAAACCTGACTTATCCTATGGCATGGGGGAACTCTGCTATCCGAAATTTCGAAAAGTGGCGTGAGGAAGCTCGAAAAACGTTATTGGATTGCATGTTGCCTGCTCCTCCTGCTACGGCTTTTGATAAGGAAGTGATAGATACCGAGCAACGGAATGGATATAGGGCGGAGAAGATTTTGTTCAGTGTTTCGGAATATTCTCGTGTTCCTGCTTATCTGTTGGTTCCTGCCGGGAATGGCCCGTTCCCGGCAGTATTGCTGCTTCACGATCACGGTGCACATTTTTCGATAGGGAAAGAGAAGATGGTACGTCCGTTCGGTGTGGAAGCATCTGTACTGGCCGATGCGGACGATTGGGCGGAAAAATGTTATGACAAACAGTATGTAGGTGATTATCTGGCAAGTCACGGATATGTAGTGCTTGCTGTGGATGCCTTGTTTTGGGGGGAACGGGGACGTAAGGAAGGAGTACGCTATGACTCACAGCAAGCGTTGGCGGCCAATATGTTACAGATGGGAATGTCTTGGGGAGCCTTGATAGCCTGGGATGATATTCGTAGCGCGGAATTTCTGGCCTCATTGCCAATGGTTCATAAGGACAAGATAGGAACGATGGGTTTTTCCATGGGAGCACATCGTGCCTGGATGGTCAGTGCCGCTACAGATGTGGTGAAGGCAGGCGCTGCTGTGTGCTGGATGAATACTACAGATAGCTTAATGACACTTACCAATAATCAGAACAAAGGTGGGTCTGCTTATTCCATGATTATTCCCGGAATACGGAATTGGATGGATTATCCTCATGTGGCATCTATCGCCTGTCCCAAACCGATGTTGTTCATCAATGGCTTGCGGGACAAACTTTTTCCTGTAAAGGGCGTTGAAAGCGCTTTCTCTACCATGCAGGATGTATGGAAGAGTCAATCGGTAGAAAATCTGTTGACCACCAAGTTCTATGATTTGCCCCATTTTTGCAGTAAGGAGATACAGGATGATATACTTGAGTTCTTTAATCAAAATTTAAAATAGAAAGCGATGAAAATTAAGATGTTGATGGCATTTGTTGCCTTGTTGTTGTTTTCTGCTTTTACGGCAGACCGCACAATTACTATCTTTATGATAGGTGACTCGACTATGGCCAACAAACCCTTAGAGGGAGGTAATCAGGAACGTGGATGGGGCCATGTGCTGGGAGGATATTTCAGTGAGAATATTCGTGTGGAAAACCATGCTAGAAATGGTCGGAGTTCTAAAAGTTTTATTGATGAAGGATTGTGGGAGGTAGTAATTAATAAAGTAAAGCCGGGTGATTATGTTTTTATTCAGTTTGGGCATAATGATGAGAAGGCCGATGAGAAACGTCATACTGATCCCGGATCTACTTTTGATGCCAATCTACGCCGTTTTGTAAAAGAAACACGTGCTAAAGGGGGAATTCCCGTGTTGTTCAATGCCATTGTCCGTCGTAATTTCCGGAATAATAAAAATGCGGTAGCCGAAGATGATGTGCGCAAGGATTTGTCAAAGGGGGGTGTTTCTCAAGATGGAGAAGTGTTGATTGATACTCATGGAAAATATTTGGAGTCTCCGCGTAACGTGGCAAAAGAGTTGGATGTGCCTTTTGTGGATATGAACAAGATAACGCATGATTTGGTGCAGGAGATGGGGCCGGAGGCTTCAAAAAAATTGTTCATGTGGATTCCTGAAGGTGTGTGTGCAGCTTGTCCGAAAGGGCGTGAGGATAATACGCACCTGAATGTATATGGGGCGCGTACTATTGCTGGTTTGACGGTGGATGCTATAGCTAAAGAGGTTCCTGCATTGGCACCTTTTGTACGTCATTATGATTTTGTAGTGGCAAAAGATGGCAGTGGTGATTTCTTTACCATTCAGGAAGCGATTCATGCTGTCCCCGATTTTCGTAAAGCAGGACGCACTACTATTCTAGTCCGTAAAGGGGTATATAAAGAAAAAGTGGTTATTCCTGAAAGCAAGATTAGTGTTTCTTTGATAGGTGAGGACGGAGCAATTCTGACAAATGATGATTTTGCTTCTAAAAAGAACTATTTCGGAGAAGAAATGTCTACCTCCGGTTCATCAACCTGTTATATCTATGCTCCCGATTTCTATGCTGAGAATATCACTTTCGAGAATAGTGCCGGCAGAGTGGGGCAGGCAGTGGCCTGTTTTGTTAGTGGAGATCGCGCTTATTTCAAAAACTGTCGTTTTTTGGGAAATCAGGATACTTTGTACACTTATGGCAAAGACAGTCGTCAGTTTTATGACCATTGTTATATAGAGGGTACGGTGGATTTTATTTTTGGCTGGTCTACGGCATTGTTTAAGGATTGCACCATCCATAGTTTGGGTGATGGGTATGTTACCGCTCCTTCTACAGATCAAGGCAAAAAATATGGCTATGTTTTTATAGGCTGTAAATTGACGGGTGTGGCTGAGGCTCAGAAGGTGTATTTGTCCCGTCCTTGGCGTCCTTATGCACAGGCTGTTTATATTCATTGTGATTTGGGAAAGCATATTCTTCCGGTGGGTTGGAACAACTGGGGCAAAAAAGAAAATGAGGAAACCGTATTCTATGCTGAATACCGGAATACGGGAGAAGGGGCGGCTACCGCTTCGCGTGCTTCGTTTGGAAAGCAGCTGAACGATATCAGTAATTATAATGAAGCACAGATTTTGGCAGGTGATGACGGATGGAATCCGGTGGAAAATGGAAATGTGTTGTTGCAGAATTTAAAGAGATAAGCTGTTCTTTCTACCAGTAATAATACTTTGTCACTGTAGGGAGGAATTCTATTTGTTCCTATGGAAAGTGTCAGGGAAGAGTAGAATGATAAAGGGGGGATTTAACTTTTCCCCTTTTGTTTTTTTAGGAGCTTGTATATCAGTATCTCTCGTTTTTTATGTATTTTTGCCTATTATATATGAAAATCTACGAAATGAAAAGACACATTCTGTTTATACTTACTTTGCTGCTCTTTTTTCATGCAAAAAGTCAGCCTAATTGTATCTTTACTCATTATTCTTCGGAAAACGGCTTGTCTCAGAACTCCATCATGAGCATGGTACAAGACCATAATGGAGTTTTATGGTTCTCTACTTGGGATGGAATCAACCGGTTCAACGGTTATGACTTCAAAGTTTATAAAGCCAGACAAGGGAATAAAATTACTATGACTAACAACCGGGTAGACTTATTGGAAGTAGACCCTTATAATTATATTTGGCTGCAAACGTATGATTACCGTGTGTATCGTTTTGACCAAAGAACAGAGAAATTCGAACAAATTCCTGCAGAAGGTGAAGAGGAGGGCATGCGTTTCTCTTCTATTAAAATATTGCCCGACAGTGTCATTTGGCTACTTTCTGAAAATGAGGGGGCTGTCCGTGTGAAAACAAACCCTAAAGATTACAGTATAACTACCCAAGTATATGCTACTCATAGTCGTGGAGGAAATGCCGTTCATATTAATCAGGTTTTTAGCGATGCTTACAATCAAGAGTGGTTGCTTACTGATAACGGTCTGCTAAAGATTACGAATGATAAAGAAGAGCCTGTCTCTTATTTTGTGAATATCCAGTCAGGCAAAGATGAACCCGTACAGGCCTTCTACTCTTTTTGCAGTTATGGTGACGAACTTTATTTTGGATCAGACAGAGGACGGATATGGTGCTATTCTTTGCAGAATGAAATCTTTCGTCTTTGGGAATTGCCGGTAAAGGATAAAGTGATTGCTATAAATGAAATAAAAGGTACGGGGCTGTTGATAACAACTGCCCATGAAGGATTGATATTGTACCATTCGGATACAAAAGAGTGTAAAGTCTATAATAAGTCCAATTGTCCCGAATTCCCGGCAGACGCTTTCCGTTCTGTTTATGTTGACAGTAAGCAGGAAGCATGGTTTGAGATGACCGAATGGGGAAAGGTTTGTCATTTCAATCCTTTGACAGAAGTATTTAAGCAAGAAAAGATGCAAGTGGAGCCTCGTGGTGCCGATCGTTCCTATCCCAGTTTTCATATTTGTGAAGACTTGAACGGTAATTTGTGGGTACATCCGCAAGGAGGAGGGCTTTCTTGGTATGACAGAGAGGCAAATCGGCTGTTACCTTTCTATAATGACCCCGATTCACCCGATTGGCACTTTTCCAATAAATTACATTCCATGTTATCCGATAAGCAAGGCAATCTTTGGTTATGTACTCATTCTAAGGGGTTGGAGAAGATTACTTTTTTAGGAAGCCAGTTCCATATTTATCCCCGCATGGGGCACAGTTATGACTTGAATGCCAATACGGTACGTGCGTTGTTTGAAGATAGCGAACATCGCATCTGGATGGGAAAACGGGATGGTCAGATTGAAATTTATTCTTCTGATTTAGATTTTCAGGGTATTCTGACCGAAGAGGGGGATATAGCCAAATCTGGCAGACCGTTACGGGGAGTTCCTTATCATATCATGCAAGATTCTCGCGGAAACATTTGGATTGCTACTAAAGGGGATGGTATTATTCTGGCAGAAAAGGAGGGGGCACATTTTAAGTTTACTCGATTCAAATATGATGAAGATGATATTTATAGCCTGAGTCATAATAGTGTTTACTGGTTACATGAAGACAAGCATGGACGCATTTGGGTGGCAACTTTCGGTGGAGGGTTGAATTATATTCAGAAAACTCCTGAAGGGAAATATGTGTTTATTAGTTCTAGAAATAACCTGAAAGGTTTTCCGTATGACCGTTGTTACCGTGTACGCCATATCACTTCTGACAAGAAGGGGAATATATGGGTGGGGAGCAGTGATGGCGCGCTTAGTTTTAAAGAGGATTTTAAAGATCCGGAGTCGATTGTGTTCCATCTTTATGCACGTATCCCCGATGATATGAATTGTCTGAGCAACAATAACGTATATCGGATTGTCACCACTTCACAAGGAGAAGTTTATCTGGCTACATTTGGGGGAGGACTTAACCAGCTTGTTTCCATGAACGGGGAAGGGAAGGCGGTATTTAAATCCTATACCGTGAAGGATGGTCTGCCTTCAGATATCCTGTTGTCTGTAGAAGAGGATGACACGGGGAATCTGTGGATAAGTACGGAAAACGGATTGAGTAAATTTATTCCGTCCGAACAACGTTTTGAGAATTATAATGAAAGGGATTTTGGTGGTAAGATACGTTTTGAGGAGGGAACGTCGTTGAATCTTAGTTCCAGCACCATTTTGTTTGGTACCAGTCGTGGCGTGCTTTATTTTGAACCAGAGCATATTAAGAAGAGTAATTATGTACCATCCATTATTTTAGGTACTTTGAAGATATCCAATCAAGAGGTAGTTCCAGGGGTATCAGGAAGTTTGTTGCGGCAATCACTCAATAATACAGAACATCTGGTACTTTCACATAAGGAGAATATTGTAACCTTATCGTTTGCTGCATTGGATATGATTTATCCTGAAAATATCCGTTATGCTTATCGTTTACGCGGATTTGATAAAGAATGGAATTATGTAGACAGACAGCGTACCGCTACATATACTAATCTTCCGAAAGGAGATTATGTTTTTCAGGTTAAATCGACCAATAGTGATGGTGTTTGGGTAGAGAACGAGCGCAGTTTGAGAATCACCATTCAGCCTTCGTTTTGGGAAACGGCTTGGGCTATGGCAATTTATATTCTTGCTTTTCTGTTGATTCTGTTTTCAGGAGTATATATATTGTTTACTATTTATCGTCTGAAACATGAAGTGTCTGTGGAACAGCAGGTTTCTGATATAAAGCTTCGCTTTTTTACAAATATTTCTCACGAACTTCGCACTCCGCTGACATTGATTGCAGGTCCTGTGGAATATGTTCTGAAAAACAAGACTTTGCCGGATGATGTACGTGAGCAATTGCATGTAGTAGAACGTAATACCGACCGTATGCTTCGCTTGGTGAACCAAATTCTTGATTTCCGCAAAATACAGAAAAATAAGATGAAGTTGCGTATAGAGCAGATAGATATTGTTCCTTTTGTACGCCATATCATGGATAATTTTGAATCGCTGGCTGAAGAGCATCATATTGATTTTGTATTCGAAAGTGAAATGCCTTCCTTGAAACTGTGGGTAGATGCGGATAAGTTGGAAAAGATTGTCTTCAATCTGCTTTCCAATGCTTTCAAGTATACTCCACAGGGTAAGATGATTACGCTTTTCATTCATGAAAATGAACATAATGTGGCGATTGGTGTGCAGGATCAAGGTATAGGAATTTCTGAAAGCAAGAAAGCTTCCCTTTTTGTCCGTTTTGAAAATCTGTTGGACAAGAATTTGTTTAATCAGCAAAGTTCTGGTATCGGTCTTTCTTTGGTTAAGGAATTGGTGGAACTGCACAAAGCGACTATCCGTGTGGATAGTAAAGAGGGGGAGGGCAGTTGTTTCACGGTTGAGTTTTTGAAAGGCAAGGAGCACTATACGGAGAATGTAGAGTTCATTCTCTCTGATTCTGTCGAAATGAGGCCGGAAGAGGTGGAAGAATCTGTTCAGGGACATGAAGAGAAGAGGAATGAAAGCAAAACGATGTTGCTGGTTGAAGATAATTTGGAACTTCGTTTCTTTTTGCGTAGTATCTTTATCTCAAATTTCAACGTCATAGAGGCTGTCAATGGGGCTGAAGGTTTGGATAAGGCTTTGAAGTTTGTTCCGGATATTATTATTAGTGATATCATGATGCCGGAAAAGGATGGTATTACCATGACAGAAGATTTGCGTGCTAATATGGCGACCAGTCACATTCCAGTCGTTTTACTGACGGCTAAAACGGATATGGACAGTAAGTTGGAAGGTATGGAACTGGGAGTTGAGGATTATATAACGAAACCGTTCAGTGCTACTTACCTGAAGGCCAGGGTGGAGAATATTCTGACACAACGTGTCAAGTTGCAACAGTTGTATTGTGCGAATCTGATGAATATTCAGCCTGTTGCGGAGGAAGAACAGCAAACACAGCCTGAGATGTCTTCCCATGACCGTAAGTTTATGGAAAAACTGACGGAATTAATGGAGAAGAATATGGATAATGGCGATTTGATAGTGGATGATTTGGTACAGGAGCTTGCGGTGAGCCGTTCTGTCTTTTTCAAGAAACTGAAGACCCTGACAGGACTTGCCCCCATTGAGTTTATTAAAGAGATGCGTGTGAAACGTGCCGCACAATTGATAGAGAGTGGTGATTATAATATGACGCAGATTGCTTATATGGTAGGTATTAATGATCCTCGTTATTTCAGCAAATGTTTTAAACAACGTTTTGGTATGACACCTACCGAATATAAAGAGAATGCGAAAAATAAGCGATAACTTTTGCTGCTGTTGGTTCGTTTTTGCATCGTTTGTTTTTTTGATTTCTTGAACGGTATGTTTAAATGTAGGGTGTTTCTTTTGTTATGTGAGTGAGTTGCTCATGTTATTTTATTATTTTTCCGGATATGCAATGGGGGTTTTTCTGAATTTTTAGTCTTTTACATAGATAATGAACTAAAAAGAAGAAAAAGATGAAAAAAGTAATTTTATTTATGGCAGGTATTTTGGCGAGTATGATGTTGAACGCTCAGTCTCGTTGGAGTGTTACGCCGGAAGCCGGCTTGGTAGTGAATAAGGAAAATGAAGGGACATCAGTTACATTAGGTTTTAAAGCCGGTGCCGGTGTGTTGTATCAGTTAAAGGAAGGGGTGGGAAAGAAGCCTTCTTTTGGCTTGAAGTCCGGGGTTTATATCTTAACGC
>OLWW01000858.1_pt1 | contig 15328 bp, 12 predicted proteins | sample 1673991 | NCBI WGS metagenome assembly OLWW01 (sample SAMEA103958136, study PRJEB25191) | human gut metagenome
GCCGCCCGCGCTGTGCACCGCCCAGCGGTTCGGCGATGATCTCTTCCACAATTCCATCCGTATACAAGTCCTGCGCCGTCAGTTTCATCATGGTACAGGCTTCGCCGCTGCGGGAGGCATCTTTCCACAAAATGCTGGCAAATCCTTCGGGGCTCAACACCGAATACACGGCGTTTTCCAGCATCAGAATATGGTTGGCAACGCCAAGCCCCAGTGCGCCGCCGCTGGAGCCTTCGCCCGTAACGATGGCCAGTACCGGGACGGTCAGACCGCTCATCTCCATCAGATTGCGGGCGATGGCCTCCCCCTGGCCGCGCTCCTCGGCATCCTTACCGGGGTAAGCACCGGGGGTATCAATAAATGTGATGATGGGCCGCCTGAATTTTTCCGCCTGCTTCATCACGCGCAGCGCCTTGCGGTAGCCTTCCGGTCCCGGCATGCCAAAGTTGCAGCGCAGGTTTTCTTCCAGCGTCGTTCCTTTGCGGTGCCCCAAAACCGTAACGGGCATCCCATGGAATCGCGCGATACCGCACAAAATGGCCGCGTCCTCCTTGCATTGCCGGTCACCGCACTGCTCAAAAAAGTCGGTAAACAGGTTGTCGATGATTTCGCCGATATGCGGGCGGTCAGGGCGGCGCGCCAGAAAAACTCTGTCCTCCGGCGTCAGTGATGTGCAGCGCTTCAAAAGCATGTTTTCCTGCGCGGAAAGCTCTGCCAGCTCAGCGGCATGGGTAGTCGTATTCGCCATTTCGGCATCATCGGTGCTGCTACACAATGCATCAATCTGCGCGTCCAGCGGTTCCAGCTGCTGCAAAACCTCTTTGATCATCTGCATTTCCTCCCCTGTGTATGGAGCTGCAAAATCCGCGTCAAAACCTCTTTTAATTCCGTGCGCGGCACAACCTGATCCACAAAGCCGTGTTCCAGCTGGAACTCACTGCGCTGGAAACCATCGGGCAGCTTTTCTCCGATGGTCTGTTCAATCACACGCGGCCCGGCAAACCCGATCAGCGCACCCGGTTCGGCCAGCGTGATGTCTCCCAGGCTGGCAAAACTGGCTGTGACACCGCCGGTGGTGGGGTGGGTCAGCACGCTGATGTACAGCCCGCCCCGGGCGGAGAACCGCTCGATGGCGGCAGAGGTCTTTGCCATCTGCATCAGGCTGAAGATGCCCTCCTGCATCCGGGCGCCGCCGCTGGCCGAGAAGATGATCAGCGGCAGATGCTTTGCAGCGGCGTGCTCCACGGCGCGGGTGATCTTTTCGCCCACGGTGGTGCTCATGCTGCCCATAAAGAACCGGCTGTCCAGCACTGCAACTACCACCGGGGTGCCCTCGATGCGCCCTGTGGCGGTGATGACAGCCTCCTTCAGGCCGGTCTTGCCGGTCTGTGCTTCCAGCTTTTCCGGGTAGCCGGGAAACTGCAGCACATCCTGCGGGGCAAGGTCGGCGTCCAATTCCCGGAAGCTGCCCTTGTCAAGGACGAGGCTCAGGCGGTAGTACCCGCCAATGGGCAGGTGCACCCCGCAGTTGGGGCAGACGTACTGCGCCTTGTTCCAGATCTGGCGGGTGGCGCGGCGTCCGCACTTTTTGCATTCCACGAACTGCGGGTCGTTCCACACGGCACCCGCATCCCGCCGGGCTTTCAGCTGGAAGGTGCGCTCCCGCATGCTGCCCGGCAGCAGGTCTTTGATACTGTTCATCTCGTTTCGCCTCGGTCAGCCTCAGACATGGGCATTGATGTAGTTGAAGATATCGCCCACGGTCTTGAGGTTTGCCAGCTCCTCATCGGGGATGGACACGCCGCAGGCCTCTTCCAGTGCCATGTTCAGCTCCACAGCGTCCAGGCTGTCGGCCTCCAGATCCTCGGTCAGGCTGGCCTCCATGGTCACCTTGTCCTCATCGCAGCTCAGGGTATCGACAACGATCTTCTTCATTTCCTCGAAAGTCATGGTAGTATTCTCCTTTATGTTCACTGTTTGTTTTTAATTATTTACCTAAAATTTATGAGGTATCGAACACGACCATTATAATCAAACCGTTGGATAAGTCAATGGTTTTAGTTAAAAATTTTTATCTTTTACATTTCTGTCACAGTTTGCTTCCTTTTTATATAGGGGCACCCGCAGGGCGCAAAAAGGCCGCTGCACAAAGTACTGTGCAGCGGCCTTTCCCGCAATAATAATATTATTTTCTTATTCCAGCCCGATCTGCTGGGCGTATTCCTCCAGCAGTTCCCGCTCAAGGAAGGGGGTCTTGACGCCCTCGCGGTCGCGGTAGGTCTCGTGACCCTTTCCGATGACGGCGATCAGATCACCCTCCTGTGCGTGATCCACTGCGTAGTGCAGCGCGTCCAGACGGTCGGGGATCTCCACGAACTTTGCGTCCGGGTTGCCCTTGTTCATGCCCTCGCGGATATCCGCAATAATATCCTCCACCTTTTCAAAGCGGTTGTTGTCCTCGGTGAGGATGGAGAAATCGGCCATCTTGGCGCAGATCTCGCCCATGCCGTAGCGGCGCAGCTTGGAGCGGTTGCCGCCGCAGCCGAACACCACCACCAGACGGTGGGGCTTGTAGGCGCGCAGGGTGGTAAGCAGGCTCTCGGTGGATACCTCGTTGTGGGCGTAGTCCAGCAGGATGGTGAACTTTTTGCTGATGGGCACCAGCTCCACGCGGCCCTTGACCACGCACTTGCCAAGGCCGTCGTGGATGGCCTGATCCGGCAGCCCCAGCACCTTGCCCACCGCCAGAGCTGCCAGCGCGTTGTACACGCTGAACTCACCGGGCATATTCACCTTCACATCCATCTCGTCCTTGCCGGTCACATGGAACTTCACGCCCAGAAAATCGTGGGTGCGCAGCAGTTCAAAGCCGGTCTCGCGGTAGTCCGCCTGCTCAGCGCGGCCATAGGTGACAAGGCGGCAGGTGTGGCCTTCCAACAGTGCTTCGGTATTCTCATCGTCAATGTTCACCACGCCCACGTCGCAGCGCTTGAACAGCTGGCCCTTCCAGCTGCGGTACTCCTCAAAGGTCTTGTGCTCACCAGGGCCGATGTGATCCGGCGAAAGGTTGGTGAACACGCCCACATCGTAGTGCACGCCCGCCACGCGGTCCATCATCAGGCCCTGACTGGATACCTCCATCAGCGCGGTGTCGCAGCCGGCATCCAGAAACTCCCGGAAGGTCTTTTGCAGCTCGTAGCTTTCCGGGGTAGTGTTGGCGGTGTCCTTGTGGCGTCCCATATAGTAGATGCCGTTGGTGCCGATCATGCCCACCTTGCGGCCTGCGGCCTCCAGCACGCTTTTGATCATGTGGGTGGTGGTGGTCTTGCCCTTGGTGCCGGTGACGCCGATCATGGTCATCTGCCGGGCAGGGTTGCCGAAGAGGTTGGCGCTCATCAGCGCCATGGCATAGCGGCTGCTCTCCACCTTGACCACGGTCACCCTGGGCAGGGTAGAAAGGTCGATGTCGTGCTGGATGACCAGCGCGCTGACCCCCTTGGCGGCGCAGTCGGCGGCAAACGCGTGGCTGTCCCGCTGGGTGCCCACGATGCACACGAACAAAAGCCCCGGGGCAGCCTTGCGGCTGTCGTAGATGATATCCGCGATCTCAGTATCCAGACTGCCCTGCACAAGGGTAAAGGGCACGCTTTCCATCAGTTGTTCCAGCTTCATACAGTCTCCTCCAAAGAGCTTCTTTACATGGGGTTTTCTTCTTCGTTGGCCGTCATGCGGTCAGGGTGGGTCAGGGGCAGCTGCTCGGTGTCCGTTTCAGCCGCCGGTTCGGTGGTGTCGGCAGTATCCGTGCTTTCTGCACTGTCGGTGCTGTCGGCAGTGTCCTCTGCCTTGGGCGGCACCACATAGCCGGAAGGCAGGGTGGGCTCGCCCTGTGCAAAATAGATCTTGCGGGTGCTGCTGGCGCTTGTATGGCTGAAATCCAGCCGCCCGGTGTCGGTGGGGCCGCAGCCCTTGCCGTCGGCGTTGGTCAGCACATAGCGGGCGCGGTCCAGCTTATAATCCAGATCGTTCAGCGTACCCAGCAGCACGCTGATGCGGTCCTGATACAAAAATGCGAGCTGCTCGGTGTCTGCCACTTCCAGCCGTGTTACGTCCTGCGACAGGCCGTATTCCTCCAGCTTGCTGCGCAGTGTGCGCAGCGCTTCCATACGGGCGGTCTCGGTGCTCACCGTGCTTTCACTTTCGGCACTTTCCGACCCGGAGGCGCTTGCCGCGTCCGCATCGTCCACGAACCAGAAGCCCTGTCCCGGAGTGGTGTCCTGCAGCTTGCCGCCGTACAGGGTGCAAAGCCCCTCGGGCTGGGTGCTTTCCTCGGACAGGATCTTCCATTTATCCGAGATCACAAGCCATTTATTGCCGTTTTGCACCGCATAGGCGGGCACGGCTTCGGTCACCTGCACCACCACGGTATTGGGGTAGTCCCGAATCACCTTGATGGAGCCCAACAGCGGGAAGTTCTGCTCCAGCACAGCGGCCTTTTCGCCGGGTTCAAAGCTGAAGATGTTTTCCTCCAGCTGCACGCCCATCCGCTGCAAAATGCTGTCTGCGGAGTAGCCAGCGATTTCGGTCACCTGCTTGCCGTCCGGGGTCTGCACCTGAATGGAGTTGATGCGGAACAGCATGGTCATGGTCAGGTAGATGCCCGCGCCAATAACGCACAGCAGCATGGCAAAGGCGGTCAGGCGGCGCAGCATCCGGCGGCGCCGCAATGTGGCGCGGGTCACCTTGCGCTTTTTGCGCATTTCCCGCCGGGCAGGGCTTTGCTGCGGGGCGCTCTGGCTGCCTGCCGGGTGCTGCCGGTTCGGGCGGTTTTGCGCGTTCTGGTTTTTCCGGCTGCTCTGCCCGCTGCGGGCATTGTTTGCCGGGCGGCGCTGTTTGCCACCGGACTTCGCGTTTTTTGGTCTGCTGCCCGCCGGGCGGTTACCGGCGGGATACTGGGTGGTATTGCTCCCCTGCCCCTGCGCCGGGCGGCGGGGCTGGGATTGGGTCTGGGTGGGGAACTGGATGCTGTTATCTGCCCGGGAGGAGCGCACACTGCCGTTGGCGCTGCGGGAGGGCGGGCGGCTGAGCGGCTCGCCGTTGTAGCCGTAGCGGCTGCTGCCGGTGCTCCGGGGCGTATGATCCTGCGAAGGCGCAGAGGTGCGCGCCACATCCCGGTTCAGATCATAGGGTCTCGGGTTCCGGGGTCTGCCGTTGCGGTCACGGTTCTGCTGCATCATTCGCACCTTCTTTCCTGTTTATTCCGGGGCTGCATCACGGAGTCTTTACCAGCTTGAGCAGCGCCGCAGTGATGCGGTCCAGACTGTCGTCCACAGACAGGCTGCGGGCGTTTTTGCCCATCTCGGCCAGCTTGCCGGGCTGTGCCAGCATGGCAGAAACAGTCTGCACCAGCTTTTCACCGGTCAGGTCTTTTTCTTCAATGACCACAGCCGCCCCGGCCTTCTGCAGCTCCATGGCGTTGTAGTACTGGTGGTTCTCCGCCACATTGGGGCTGGGGATCAGCACAGCGGCGCGTCCCACGGCTTCCAGCTCGGCCAGCGTCAGCGCACCGGCGCGGCTGATAACGAGGTCTGCCGCAGCCAGTAGCTCCGGCATATTGTTGATGTATTCCTTTACCACAAGGCTGTCGCCGGGGGCAAAATCCTTCTGCTTTTGCAGCTGCTCAAACAGCTGCACCCCGTACTGCCCGGTGGCGTGCAGGTGCAGCACCGGCTTGTGCTCATGCTGTTCCCAGGCGCACAGGTCTGCCACCACCTCGTTGACCCGGCGTGCGCCCAAGCTGCCGCCGAAGGACAGGATGACGGTGCGGTCGCCCGCACCCAGCTGTGCACGGATGGCCTCGCGGTTGGCGGCCTGTACAAACACCTCCGGCCGCACGGGGTTGCCCACCACAAGGGTCTTGTCCGGTGCACCCAGCTTTTCCACGGCGGCGGGCACGGCGGCAAACACGATATCCACATCCGGGGCCAGCAGCTTGTTGGTCACACCGGGGAAAGCGTTCTGCTCATGCAGGGCGGTGTGAATGCCCATTTTGGCGGCGCAGCGCACCACCGGGCCGGACACATAACCGCCGCAGCCGATGACGAGATCCGGCTTTACTTCCTTCATCATGGCCTTGGCCTTGGGGCCGGAAAGCGCCAGATTCCACAGGGTAATGATGTTGCGCTTGATGTTGTGCAGGCTGAGCTTGCGCTGAAAACCGGTGATCTCAATATGGTGGAAGGGGTAGCCCGCCTGTGTTACCAAACGGTACTCCATGCCCTCCTTACGGCCTGCAAAGTGGATCTCGGCGGTAGGGTCGGCTTTTTTCAAAGCACCGGCAATGGCCAGTGCGGGGTTGATATGTCCGGCAGTGCCGCCGGCTGCGATGAGAACGCGCATGGTGATTCCTCCTTATAAACGCCCGGCCTGCGGCCGGGCGGGCTTGCGGTTTGTTTTACTGTTCTGTACGGGCTGCGCGGGCAGAAGCCAAGTCAATGGTCTTGCGTGCAAGCTCTGCTTCCCGCTCGGCGCGGGCGGCCTCCCGCTGGGCACGCATCTGCTCCCGCTGCTGCGCTGCCCGCTCGCCGTTGCGGCCAATGTTCACCATTACGCCCATCTCTGCCAGCAGCAGGATCAGGCTGGTACCGCCGGAGGAGAAGAAGGGCAGGCTGATGCCGGTGTTGGGCAGGGTATTGGTGACCACGGCGATGTTGCAGAACACCTGCCACGCGATCTGCGCCATAATGCCGATGCCTACCATGGTGCAGTACAGATTTTCCGCTTTATAGGCGATGAGCAGCCCCTGCACGATGAACAGCACGAACAGCACGATGATGAGCACTGCACCAATAAAGCCCAGTTCCTCGCACACCACGCTGAAAATGAAGTCGTTGGTGCTTTCCGGCAGCCAGAGCTGCTTTTCCACGCTGTTGCCCAGCCCCAGCCCCTTCAGTCCGCCGGAGCCGATAGCATAAAGGCTCTGCACGGTCTGGTCGGTCATCTGGCTCAGATCCTGCGTCCAGCCGTCCAGACGCTTTTGCAGGTAGGGGATAGAGTCCACATGGGAGAGCAGGGTCTCCAGCAGGGCGCCCGCCGTGATGGCACCCGCCCATGTCAGCACACCGCCGCTGCCGGACAGCAGCAGGATGGTGCCCACCACCGCCACCGTCAGCACGATGCCGGACATGTGTGGCTCCATCGCCAGCAGGAGGACCACCGGTATAAGAGGCAGCACCGGCACCACCAGCTGCTTCCATACCCGCACCCGCAGCCACTCCCGGGGGGTAAGCAGGATGCGGCGCTCCGGGTCCAGCCGCTCCACCTGCGGTGCCTTGGCCGCAAGATGGGAACTGAACAGGATCATCTCAAACTTTGCCACCTCCGAGGATTGCAGCGTAAGGCCTGCAAAGCGGATCCAGCGGCGGCAGCCGTTCAGGGGTGCCATGGTCAGGGTGACGGCCAGCATGGCCAGCACGATGAAGTACCCCGGCACCACCATCTTGCGCAGAAAACGGTGATCCACATAGCTTATCAGGAACATACAGCCCAGCCCCAGTATCATGCACAGCGCCTGCTGCTTGATGTAGTGGAAGCTGTCGCCCATGCGCAGGTAACCGGTGGTGTAGCTGGCGCTGAACAGCATCACCAGCCCAAAGATCATAATAACAGCCAGCGTGGCCAGCCAGTCGATCAGCAGCCGGGACCACGGGCCCGGGTCTCGCTGGAACACCGGCACCGGCGCTCTGTGTTTTTTGCGGTTAGTCGCCATCTGCGCTCCCTTCCCTCTCTGTGCCCGGTCAGCACCAGCGCAGCAGCGCCAGCGCCAGTACATAGCCGACAGCGCTCAGCGCAAAGCTGCACAGGAACACCGTCTCCGGGCTCATTTTATGCTTTTTTACCCAGCAGCGCAAGGGCTTGCCGGTGCGTTTTGCACCCAGCAGCTGCGCTGCCAAAAGACCGCCTGCCGCCCAGAAGGGCAGCGCCAGCGGCACAGTCAGGCTGGTCATATCCAGACTGAGCGGGATGCAGCCGATGGCACCCGCCGCCAGCAGGCTGCCGCAGCAGCCCACCCCCAGCCTTGCCGGGGGGAACGCCCACAGCCCCAGTGCCACCAGTGCCCCAGCCAGCGCTCCGGGCAGCACCGCCAGCCCGGGCACGCCCAAGCCGGCCTCTGCCATCATCAGCGCCAGCATAGCCACAAAGGCCGCGCCGCACACCGTACCCTCGTCCCGCTCGGCGATGCGGGCACACTCAGCCAGCGCCACCATGAGCACCGCCCACAAAAAGGGCACGGCGCTGCCCAGCAGCACATACCCCGCCCCAGGCACGTCCAGTCCCCGGGGCAGACAGCCCGCTGCCTGCAGCAGCAAAAGAACGAATGCCGCGGCCAGTGCCTCCAGCAAAAGCCGCACGTCCCGCCGCAGCCCCAGCGCCGCCGGGCTGCGCATCCGGGCAAGGTCCTCTGCAAGACCCACTGCCCCAAAGGCAAGGCTTCCGGCCAGCGCCGTGAGCAGCCGTGTCATCAACCGGCCCTCGCTGCCCAGCAGCTCCGGCTGACCCACGCAGGCGGCAAGCCAGCCCACGCCCACCGCAGCCACCGTGCCCGCCGCCGCACACAGCCCACCCCACAGCGGGGCGCGCAGGGGTGCAGGCCGGGGCTGCTCAGACTGTGCCGGCTGCTGGTTTTGTTCGCGGCGTTCCAGCACCCGCCGCAGCGGCACAAACAGGCTGCACAGGGCTGCCGTAAGGGCAAAGCCCAGCACCACCGCCGCTGCCAAGGCGAAACGCTCCATAACTCAGACACTCCATTTCGCCAAATAGTTATACTTCTGCTTCTTTATGCTCTTCGTAGAAGATATCCAGCACTTTTTCCAGTGCCATGCCGTGGCTGGCCTTTACCAGAACAGCATCGCCGGGCTGCACCCGGTCCAGCAGGGCATCGGCGGCCTCGCGGTAATTTTCTGCGTGCAGGGTCTCTACCCCCTTGGCGGCAGCCACCACGGCGGTGCGCTTGGCCTGCTCGCCGTAGGTGATCAGGCAATACAGCCCGCTCTCGGCGGCAAGACGTCCCAGCTCCTCGTGTGCTTCGCGGCTCAGATCGCCCAGCTCCAGCATATCGCCCAGCAGGGCAAAGCGGCGCTTGCAGGGGAAGTCCTTAAACATCGCCAGCGCGGCCTTCATGCTGTCCGGGTTTGCGTTGTAGCAGTCCTCGATGACGGTCACGCCCTCGCTGTCCACCACCTTCTGGCGGCGGCCGGTCTGCTCAAAGTTGGAAAGACCCCGGATGACCCTCTTGGCGTCGCAGCCCAGACGGGTGGCGGCGCAGTAGGCAGCCAAGGCGTTTGCCACATTGTGGCGTCCCATGGCGGGGATGTTCACCACAAAGGTGCCGTGCTCCTGATCCTCCAGCACAAAACTCATGCCGTCCGTCTCCTGCCGGATGGACAGGGCGCAGACGTCTGCGTTTTCATCGCTCAGGCTGAACCACACCGGGCGCACATGGGCGGGGAGCACTGCCTTGCGCAGGAAGGGGTCATCGTAGTTCAGCACCAGCGGCGCGCCCTCCGGCAGACCGTTGCAGATCTCCAGCTTTGCCTTGCAGATGTTCTCCTGACTGCCCAGATTGCCAATGTGAGACACGCCGATGCAGGTAATGATGCCCACATCCGGCCGTGCTGCCCGCGCCAGACGGTCAATTTCACCGGCGTGGCTCATGCCCATCTCGATGACCGCGTACTCGGTGCTGCTTTCCAGCCGCATCAGGGTGCGGGGCATGCCCAGTTCATTGTTCTGGTTGCCCTCGGTCTTGATGGTCTCGCCAAAGCCGCTCAGGGCGGCGTAGGTCATCTGCTTGGTAGTGGTCTTGCCCACACTGCCGGTCACGCCCACCATCTTGGGGTGGTACTGGCTGCGGTAGTTTGCGCCCATCACCATCATGGCGTGGTAGCTGTCCGGGCAAAGGATGGCCTTTTCCTCCGGCACACCGGGCACGGGGTGGTTGACCACCACATACTCCGCGCCCTGCTCCAGCGCACGGGCGGCGAAATCATGGCCGTCGAACCGCTCGCCGGGGAAGGCCACAAAAATGCAGCCGGGCTTTACCTCACGGCTGTCGGTGGTGACCAGTTCCACCTCCGGGTCACTGGTCAGTTTTCCGGCAGGCACCAGCCCTGCCAGAAGCTTGCTTGCATGGATCTTTTCCATTGTTCTATCCCCTCTCGTTCTATTGAATGCTGCACCCTCATCCGTCACTGCTTTGCGGCAGTGCTTTATGCTGAAAGCCTTGGGCGAGGATGCCGAAAAAGCTGTTTTACCCACAGGTCAGGGTGATGATGGTGCCGCGCTGCACGCTGGAGCCGGGCTCATCACTTTGCGCCTGCACCGTGCCGCTGCCCTCCACCACGCAATTCAGCCCGGCGGCGCTCAGCATCTGGCGGGCAAAGTCCGGGCTCTTGCCGGTCACATCCGGCACCTCGGTGCGGCTGCCCTCGTAGGTATCGGTATACAGGTAGATGGTGGTGCCGTAGGGCACCTTGCTCCCCGCGTGGGGGTACTGGTAGGTGACCGGGGCAGCGGACTGGCTGCTCTGGCTTTCCTGCAGCTGATGCTTCAAGCCCTGAATGTTCAGCTGCACCTGCGCATTGCTCCACTCGGTACCCACAAGGTTCGGCACGGTAACGATGGTACCGCTGCGGTCCTCGCCGTCGGTGGCGATGCCAAGATAAGGGGCCACCTCACTGATGATATTGCCCGCCACAGGGGCTGCAAGGATGGAGGAATAGTCCGTCCGGGCGTTGTTGGGGTCATCCAGCATGACGTAGACCAGAATTTCCGGGTCGTTGGCGGGCAGCACTGCCACGAAGGACGCCACCTTTTTATAGTCGCCGTCGGCGCGGCGGTGCATATTCAGCTGCTCGGAAGTGCCGGACTTGCCGCCGATGCGGTAGCCGGACACATAGGCGTTTTTGCCGCCGCCGGTGCCGTTGCCCACCTCGTACTCCATCATCTCCCGGATAACCTCGCTGGCACTCTGGCTGATGACCTGACGGCGCACATTTGCGCCGATCTCCTGAATGACATTGCCGTTGGCATCGGTGATCTTATCCACCACATGGGGGGTGACCAGATACCCGCCGTTGACGGTGGCCGCAATGGCGGTGCACATCTGCAGCGGGGTGATGGCCATGGCCTGACCGAAGGAGGAGGAGGCCAGCTGCACCTCGCCCAGCTGGTCTGCGCGGTAGTACTGCATAAAGTTGGTCTCACTGGGCAGGTCCACCCCGGTGCGGGCGGTAAAGCCGAAGGCATCGAAGTAGTTATAGAACTGCTGCGAGCCGACGCGCTGCCCCAGCTGGATGTAGTAGATGTTGCAGCTCTTGCGCAGCGCCTCGGCCATGTTGAGCAGGCCGTGCGCCTTGCGTCCGGCGCAGTGGTAGGTCTCCTTGGCTACGCCGTAAGCGCCAGAGCAGGTAAAGGTGGTGTTCATGGTGGCCACACCGGAGTCGATGCCCATGGCGGAGGTGATGACCTTGAACACAGAGCCCGGGTAGTACAGCTCCGTGATGGTCTTGTTTTTCCACAGGATATCCCGGTAGTAGCCGGAATAGTCCGCTTCCTCATCCAGAATTTTGTTGCCCTGCTCGTCGGTGATGTAGTTGCCGTCGGCATCCTTTTTATAGATGCCGTAAAGTTCCGGCTCTGCGTGCACCAGTTCGTTGAGGTAAGCCTCGTTGGCAGTGAAGTTCAGCGGGTCGTTGGGGTCAAAGTCCGGCTTGGAGGCCATGGCAAGGATGGCGCCGGTCTTGACGTCCATCACAATGGCGCAGCCGCGGTTTTCCACCGTGTTGGCCGCAATGGCCTCGTTCAGGTACCGTTCCGCGATCTCCTGCACGTTCACATCCAGCGACAGCACCAGATTGGAGCCGTCCTTGGCGGCAAAGGTGGTGGCGTTGGCGTCTGCAATGGCGTTGCCCACCGCGTTGCGCTGGGTAATGGTGCGGCCGTCCACACCGGCCAAGGTGGACTGGTAGGATTTTTCCAGTCCGTAGGTGCCGACACCGTCCGCATCCGTAAAGCCCAGCACCGCTGCGGCAAAGGCGCCGTAGGGATAGTTACGCTGGAAGCTTTTTTCCGAGGACACCGAGATGCGCCCCTTGCGGGAGGTATCGGTGGCCTTTTTGTGCGCCTTGTTGAAGCTGGTGACGTATTTTTCAATGGAAAGCTTCACCGCGTTGTTCACCTTGGTGGCAAGGGTAACGTAGGCAGAATCCAGCCGGGAAAGTGCATCGTAAACGGTCTGGTACTGCTGCTGGTACTCTGCCGAGGAAGTGTCCACACTGTCCAAGCTCTCGCCGTCCCCGGAGAGCAGACGCAACGTCAGCTCCCGGCTCACCTCGGCGCACATGGCGGGGTCCAGCGTTTTGGTCACGGTGTCGTCATCGTTGGTCTTGCTGGTATAAAGGATGCTGCTGTAACTGGGGTCTGCCCAGATAGTCCACACCACGCTGGTGGATGCAAGGGTGATGCCGGAGGCATCGTAGATCTCGCCCCGGGTGGCCTTGATGGTGGTATCCAGCAGCTGCTGCTGGGCGGCATACTGGCGGTACTCTGCCCCGTGGAGGATCTGGATATTATACAGGCTGCGGATGACGATGGCGGCCGCCACCACCACCGCAAGGATGCCCAGACGGCTGCAAAGCCGCCGCACCCGGCTGTCCAGCCGATCCCGGCCGGAGGCCGGACGCAGGCGGTAGCCCCTGCTTTTTTTGTTACGGAAAGGTTCTTGCATTGGTTCTCTCCTGCGGGGCGTGCACTGCACTCCGCGCGCCCTGCGCTGTTATTTATTCAGACTGCGGTGTCCATAAACCGAAAAAAGCGTGCGCTGCCGCACGCTTTCTTCGTTTATCTCACGGTGCCCAGAATGTTCACCGCGCCGGTGTACAAAAAGTCGGTCCATTGCCGCACGGTGGACTCCCGGCGCACCAGTGCGCCGCTTTCGCCCAGGCGGATGTAGGTGATCTGGCTGGGGTCTACTTTCATCAGACCCAGCCGCCCTGCGGTCTCCTCCACGCTGGCAATGTTGGTCTTGCTGTTCAGGGTGCTGTTGTAGTAGGTATACTGGCTCTGCTCGCTGACCAGCTGCGCCTTAGTGGCTTGGATCTGGTCGTTCAGCTCCACCAGCTGTGCCTCGCTCCACAGCAGACTGATGGCAAAGCCCACCAGCAGTGCTGCCGCCACCAGATTCATGGCGTTATGTACGGCGGCCTGCAGCGGGTTCAACCGCCGCTTGCCGCCCTTTGCTACCCGCAGGTTTGCTTTGCGCTGCGGCTGCGGTGCCCTGCGGCGGCGCACCGCATTACGATCATATGCTGGCTGACCCATGGTTTCTCTCCTCCTCACAATGCCGGTGCTTCCGGCATCTCAGCATTTTTCCAGCACACGCAGGTGGGCGGAACGGCTGCGCCGGTTCTCCTCCAGTTCCTGCGTATCAGCTTCAATGGGTTTGCGGGTGATAAGCTTTGCCTTTGCCTTGCCGCCGCATACACACACCGGAAACTCCGGCGGGCAGGTACAGGCTGTGGACCAGCGGCGGAATTTGTTCTTGACCAGCCGGTCCTCCAGAGAATGGAAGGTGATCACGCACAACCGGCCGCCCGGTGCAAGGTGATCGAAAATGGTATCCAAGCCCTCCTCCAGCGCATCCAACTCGTGGTTCACTGCAATGCGCAGTGCCTGAAAGGTGCGGCGGGAGGGGTTCTTGTTCTTGCGGCGCTCTGCCGGGGGCATGGCGCTTGCCACGATATCTGCCAGCTGCAGGGTGGTCAGGATGGGAGCGGTTTCCCGCGTCTCCACGATCTTTCCTGCGATCTGCCACGCATAGGGCTCTTCGCCGTAATCCCGCAGGATGCGGGCCAGTTCCTCGCGGCTCTCGGTATTCACAAGGTCAGCGGCGGTCTCGCCCTGTTGGCTCATGCGCATATCCAGCGGCGCGTCCGCCCGGTAGGAAAAGCCCCGGGCGGCATCGTCCAGCTGATGGCTGGAAACGCCAAGATCCAGCAGTGCGCCGTTGATCTTTTCAATGCCCAGCTGCTCCAGCGCCTGTCCCGCATAGCGGAAATTGATCTGCACCACGGTGGCAGGCAGCCCGGCCAGACGGGAACGCGCGGTCTGCACCGCGTCCGGGTCCTGATCCAGCGAGATGAGTCTGCCGCCCTTGGCGGCGTCCAGCCGCAGGGCGATCTGGCGGGAATGTCCCGCGCCGCCGGCGGTGCCGTCCAGATAGGTGCCCGCCGGATCAATGGCAAGCCCCGTCAGGCACTCGTTCAGCAAAACGGGGATATGCTCAAACGAGGCCGGGTCAAAGGGCTGCTGTTCTTCAAAGGCCATTGGCACGGCCTCCTTTCTCGGTTTTAGTTTTTTTGCATCAGAGGTGCAGCTTGCGCAGCCGCTCGGCGCGCTGGTCGTTGGTCACGGCGGCGCGGCGGGCGTTCCAGACTTCGGTGGCCCAGATCTCAGCATGGTTGCGGTTGCCGATGATGGTCACGTCCTTTTCCAGTCCGGCGTAGGCGCGCAGCTCTGCGGGCAGCAGGATGCGTCCCTGCTTGTCCGGCGCCACCTCGCAGGCGGTGCTGAACAGGTCGCCGGAGATAGCCCAGCTGTCCATCAGTTCATCGCTTTCCAGCTTGTCCGCCAGCCGCTCCACTTCTTCCATGGGCAGTGCGAACAGGCAGCTGTCCACCCATTCCAGCACCACGAAGCTCTCGCCCATGGCATCGCGGAATTTTGCGGGGAAGTTCAGCCGCCCCTTGGCGTCGATGGTGTAATCATAACGGCCAAAAAACACGCGCTGCTCCCCCTTTCAGGGGCGTTTTCAGGGCGTGTGCCCTACTTTTACCCACTTTGCCCCACTGATACATCTTTATTGTAGCAAATCAAGTTCGTGAATGCAAGGGTTTTTGGGCGGCTTTTGGCCGCAAAAATCCACAAAAAAAGTCCCTGTGAGCCGTCATTTTTGCTCGCAGGGACTTCGTTTTCCGCAATCTGTGGAATTTGTGTGGAAAGTTGACCGTTATCAGCCGTTTTTCTTGGCGTTCTGGCGCAGGCTGGCACGGATGTTTTTGACCTGTGCGGCGTTTTCCACCATGGTATCCTCGGTGGTGCGCAGCATGTTCTCGCAGTAGTCGGTCACGGTCTGGCGCAGGGTGCGCGCCTCGGCCTGGGCTGCGGAGGTGATCTCAGAAGCGCGCTGCTGGGCGGCCTTGACGATCTCGGCGTCGCTGACCAGAATGCGGGCGCGCTCCTCGGCCTTTTTCACAATGGCCTGTGCCTGTGC
>OLWW01000860.1_pt1 | contig 15322 bp, 9 predicted proteins | sample 1673991 | NCBI WGS metagenome assembly OLWW01 (sample SAMEA103958136, study PRJEB25191) | human gut metagenome
TTTAAAAATAAAACGGTGTTCTTCGACTCCTTCCGCGGCTTCACCGCGCAGGAGTTCGGAGTTATAGGCAAGATACTCACCCAGGCAGAGGATGTTTATGTCGCGCTGACCGCGCCCGATCTTATCGAGCGGGACAGCGACGATATATTCTATCATACAAAAAATACTGCAAAGAAGCTCATTAAACTCGCGAACAGCGTCGGCGTGCCGTGCGCAAAGCCTGTTGTTATCAATGACCCGAACGGCGATCCCGCGCTAGATGCGTTTGCGAGTGACTTTCTGAGCCCCGAGGCGGATGTGTTTTTCGGCGCGTGCGACAGCATATCTATAGTCGCGTCGCCAGATATCCGCAGTGAGTGCGCCTATGCCGCGGCGCATATAAAGCGAATGCTCAGAACCGGCGAGTACCGAAGCCGCGATATAGCGGTTATCGTGCGCGACGAAACTTCGTATATCCGCCCGATGCTGACCGCGCTTGCAAAATGCGGCGTGCCCGTGTTCGAGGACAGACGCCAACCTGTTATAAATCAGCCGCTGATGACGCTTGTTCGTGCCGCGCTGAAAATAGCTGACACGGGCTTCGACACCGACAGCGTCCTGCGCGCTTTGAAAACCGGACTCTGCCCGCTTGCGGCGGATGAGATATCGGATATTGAAAACTACACTTATCTCTGGCAGATAAACGGCTCGGGCTGGCTGAAAAAATGGGAGTCGAGCCCCGACGGATTCGGCGAGATGACCGAAAACGCAGCGGCGGAGCTTGAGAGGCTGAACGCCCTGCGCGAAAAGGCGGTCGAACCGTTTGCAAAGTTCAGAGGCAAGCTCAAAGATAATGACGGCGAGGGCTGCGCAAAGGCTGTGTTCGAGCTGCTGTGCGAGCTCGATACGGCGCAGAGACTAAAAGACCTCGCGATTTATCTCGAGGACTCGGGCGAAAATGTGCTCGCTCTTGAGACGGAGCGGCTCTGGGACACCCTATGCTCTCTGCTCGATGTCGCGGCGCAGACGCTCGGCAAGACCCCGGTAAAAGCCTCGCGCTTTTCCGGACTTTTTGATCTCATGCTCTCCACCGTTACCCTCGGCGAGATACCCCATTCCCTCGAAGAGGTGACGATAGGCTCGGCGCAGAGAATAAGACCCATCGCGCCCAAGGCAGTGTTCGTCCTCGGCGCAAACGCGGGAAAACTGCCGCTGAATCCCGTTCAGGGCGGTATGCTCAACGCCGGCGAGCGCGAACGCCTCGCGCAGGCGGGCATAGAGACTGCGATATACGGCGAGGACAGAGTCGCCGAGGAGCGCTTTATCGCCTATACTGCGTGCTGCTGCGCAAAAGAGAAGCTGATAGTCAGTTATTCTTCAAAGAGCGCGCAGGGCGAAGAACTCAGCGAATCGGAGATAATCACTTTCATCCGCGAGCACTTCCCGCAGGTGCATCAGACCGATACGCTCACGGCGGACAAAATCGACCTTGTCGAGGGCAAGAAACCCGCGTTTGAGCTGACGGCAGCGCTGATGCGAAACGGCGGCGAGCTCTATGAATCGCTGAGAAAATATTTTGAAAAAGATGCCGATTATTCCGGCAGACTCGCGTCGCTCGACAGCGCGGCGGAGGGGAGAACCTTCAAGATAGACAGCCGCGAGAGCGCGACGCGCCTTTTCGGCATGAATATGAATATCTCGCCCTCACGGGCTGAGACATATTACCGCTGCCCGTTTTCTTACTATTGCCGCTACGGCCTGAAGCTTCAGGAGAACAAGAGCGCGACCTTCGACCCGCTTCAGAAAGGCACGGTTATACATTTCGTGCTCGAACAGCTGCTCAGCGAGTTCAGCGCGCAGGAGCTCTCCGAGCTCGATCCCGATGAACGCTATGAAAAAATACGCGGATATCTGGACTCTTATCTCGAACGCTTCCTCGACCGCTCGCAGAGGTCAAAGAGATTCCTCTATCTCTATGAACGCCTCGCGTGCAGCATAGATGCGGTTGCGGCGCGGCTCGCGGACGAGTTCAAAAACTGCGAATTCCGCCCGGTCGATCTCGAACTTGATATATCGCATAATGGCACGATAAAGCCGTATAATCTGAAAATACCCTCCGGCGGACACATCAATATTTCCGGCAAGGTGGACAGAGTCGATCTCGCCGAGATAGACGGAGAGCCGTATATCAGAGTCATAGATTATAAGTCGTCGGGCAAGACTTTTGCCTTTTCCGATGTGTTAAACGGACTCAATATGCAGATGCTCATCTATCTTTTCACGCTCGTGAGCAACGGAAAGGCACGCTACGGCGATGCGGTTCCCGCGGGAGTGCTCTATATGCCTGCAAAGGCATCTGCCTTTACAGCTGAGAGGGACAAAGATCTCAGCAAACAGGGCAATTCAAACGACAGAAAGATGCAGGGCTTCGTGCTCGAAAATGCGGGCGTTATAGTTGCCATGGAGCATGACGGCGGAGGGGCGTATATCCCGGCAAAGATTGATAAGGACGGCAATATAAAGGGTACTACTCTCGATCTCGAAAAGCTCTCCGAACTTTGGGACAAGGTTGACGAAAACCTTGTAAACATGGGCGAAGAGCTGCATCGCGGCTCAATTCCCGCGCTCCCGGCGCAGGGCAAAAACTACAAGGAAATCTGCTCGAAATGCGAATATTGGAACATCTGCACGCATGAGAATAATATGCCTGTAAGAGAATTAAATGACAATCTGAAACTCGGAGAGGGGGCGGAATAATGGGCGTCAACTGGACGACTGATCAGAGACACGCGATAGAGTGCCGTAAAGGCTCTGTACTTGTCAGCGCTGCGGCGGGCTCGGGCAAGACGGCGGTGCTTGTCGAGCGCGTTATCCGCTGTCTGACGGACAAAGATAACCCCTGTTCGGCGGAGGATCTGCTGATAGTTACATTCACCCGCGCCGCCACCGCGCAGATGCGCGAGAAGATAGGCGCGGCGATACTCAAACGCCTTTCGGAGGATCCGACGGACAGGCATCTTCGCCGCCAGTATATGCTCCTGCCGTTTGCTAAAATATGCACTATCGACAGCTTCTGCAACGACCTTGTGCGCGAAAATTTCCACGCGCTCGGCATATCCCCGGACTATTCGCTGCTCGACAACGAAACGGCAGTTATAATGAAAAACGATGTCTGCGAGGCAATGCTCGAGCGGGCATACGAAGAGGATTCGGACGGCAGATTTTCGGAGCTCAGCGATATGATGTCCTCCGGCAGCAGCGACGAGGATTTCGCGAAGCTGATAATCAAAATGTATGATATCTCGACTGCTTATCCGTTCCCTGATCTGTGGCTCGATTCGCTTATCGGGGAGTATTCACAGCCCGATATCAACAAGAGCCGCTGGGGCAGTATAATAAAAAAATATGTCTGCGATATGCTCGACTACTGCGTGTCCTCGAGCCGCGATGTGATGACCGCCATGGAGTCCGACCCGATTGTGGCGGATGCCTACGGCGCGGCGGTGCAGAGCGATATAAATATGTACGTCGAGCTTCGAGAAAAAATCAACAGCGACTGGGATGAGGCTCTCGAAGCGTTTAAAACGGTCAAGTATATGAGCCTCGGGCGCGTTCCGAAGGGCTATGAGAGCGAGACGAAAAATGTGGTTACTACCGCCCGCAAAAAGCTCAAGGATCTGTTGAAAAAAGTGCCCGGCATCATGTGTGTATCGTCCGAAGAGCACGCCGATGACATGCGCCTGATGCGCGATCCCGTAACGAAGCTTATAGAACTCGTCAAGCAGTTTGGCAGGGAGTATTCCGCCGAAAAGGATAAAATGAACTCCGCCGATTTCTCGGATATTCTGCACCGCGCACTCAATTTGCTCGCGGTTTCCGACGGCATCGGCGGATATATAAAAACCGACCTTGCGCGCGAGCTGTCGTCGCATTATGTTGAGATACTCGTCGACGAGTATCAGGATATAAACGAAGCGCAGGATATGATATTCAGAGCGATATCTGCCGACGAGAACAATCTTTTTACCGTCGGCGATGTCAAGCAGAGCATATACAGATTCCGTCAGGCGATGCCGGAGATATTCCTGCGCCGCCGCAGCACAACACACAGCTTCGAGAGTGGGAAATACCCCCTGGGCATAACCCTCGGCTCGAATTTCCGAAGTCGCGTGGGAGTTACATCGTGCGTCAACTATATCTTTCGCCAGCTGATGAGCACGGAGGCGGGCGAGCTTGAATATGACGACTCCGAGGCGCTCAACGCCGCCGCTAAATATCCCGAACGCGACACCCCCGACTGCGAGCTGCATGTCGTTACGGACAAGGGCAACAGAGCCGATACGCTCGAAGCGCAGGCTCGCTATGTTGCGAGATATATTGACCGCACGGTCAGAGAGGGAAAAACGCTCGTCACAAAGGGCGGCGCTCTGCATCCCGCATCCTATGGCGACTTCTGCATTCTCCTGCGCACGGCAAAAAATGTTTCTTCGGTCTATGCCAATGCGCTCTCTGAGCGCGGCATACCGGTTTTCTCCCCGGAGACCGGCGGATTCTTTGAGGCCGCCGAGATAAGCTTTATACTCTCACTCCTGCGCGTGCTCGACAACCCTGTGCAGGACATACCGCTCGCGGCTGTCATGCTCTCCCCGCTGTTTGGCTTCAGCGCAGGTGAGCTTGCGGATATACGCGCCTCGGCGAAAGAACGTCTGGAGACGGGCGAGACCGAGCCGCTCTATCGCAGCGTCGCCGTGTCGGCTGACGAGGGCAGCAAAAAAGCGGCGGCATTCCTCAAAAAAATAGAATCTCTGCGCAGACTGTCGCTGACCCTTAGCGCGGGCGAACTCGTCCGCAGAGTGTGCGAGGAGACGGGCTTCGACGCTATTGTCGGCGCGATGCCGGACGGCGAGCGCCGCAGACTCAATGTCGGTCTGCTGTGCGATTATGCCGAAAAATACGAGGCGGCGGGTAATCTCGGACTCAGCGGATTTATAAGATTTATAGATAAGGTCGCGCGCACGAGCGGAGATTTGGCAACCGCTGCGCGACCGTCCGAAAATGCGGATATCGTCCGCATAATGACCGTCCATCAGAGCAAGGGACTTGAATTCCCGATATGTATTCTCGCCGATATGCAGCACGCGTTCAACGAGCGGGACAACACCGAATCAGTGCTCATAAGCTCGTCTGCAGGGCTCGGCATGAAGAGACGCACAGAGGACGGAATCAGCGTTTATGACACAGCCTCGCGCCGCGCCGCAGTCATAACTTCCGAACGCATGGGACGCAGCGAGGAGATGCGCGTGCTCTATGTTGCACTGACGAGAGCAAAAGAAAATCTCGTTATGGTCACATCTGTCCCGAATCCCGAAAAGGGACTCGCGAAGGTTGCCGTCGAATGCGGAATAGGGGAGCGGGCGAACCCGTTCGCCGTGCTCAGAATGAACAACTTTTCGGACCTTGTGCTCACGGCGCTCATGCGCCATCCCGCCGCGGATGAGCTGAGAAAGCTTTCCGGCGTAGATGTCCCGATATTTCTGCCCGAAAAAGACAGATTCAAGCTCAAAGTTGTCGTCAGCGATTCGGAAAGCTTCATGACCGAATCCGCAAATGAGCAAAAGATAGCCGCAAAGCCCGTATTCTTCGACGAAGTTCAAGCACGGCTCGATTATTCCGACCCGCGCTCGGTGCTCTCGTCCGTGCCTGCGAAGCGCGCCGCTTCGGACGGCTCGGAGCGCGGCATAAACCGTGAATATTTCGCCTCGTCACGCCCGGCGTTCATGAGCTCGGGCGGACTGACTCCGGCTCAGCGCGGCACGGCTACGCACAAATTCATGCAGTTTTCGGATTATTCTGCGGCGCGCGCCGGCATTGAATCCGAACTTGCGCGTCTTGTCGACGGCGGCTTCCTCTCGGAGGATGAGGGCAAGGCTGTTAATATCGGCGCGGCGAAGCGGTTCTTTATGTCGCCGCTTGCCGAGAGAATCTTCGCTTCTGATAATGTCATGCGTGAGAAAAAATTTGCGGCGCTCTTCCCGGCAAAGTTCTTTTATCTTGAGCTGACGGGCGAAGCGGCTGAAGAAAAAATCGTCGTTCAGGGCATTGCGGACTGCGTGTTCGTCGAGGACGGAGAGCTCGTCATTGTCGATTATAAAACCGACACGGGCGTTGACGCCGAGGCTCTGCTCGACCGATATTCGGCTCAGCTTGAGATATACCGCGAGGCACTCTCGCAGGCGCTCGGTATGCCCGTCAAAGAGACGCTTTTGTACTCATTTTTCATGAATTCGACCGTTAAAGTCGGAACAGCTTAAAAAATATGAAAAAAGGGCTTGCATTTTTGCCCCGCGTATGATAAAATTTCGTTGGCTAGACTTAAAGATAAAGTTATATGCAGATAATCCGAAAGAGGTGACAATAATGAAGGAAGGAATCCATCCTAAGTACGAGCCCACTGAGGTCCGCTGCGCTTGCGGCGAGGTCATCAAGACTTCTTCCACCAAGCAGGATCTTCGTGTCGATATTTGCTCAAAGTGCCATCCGTTCTTCACCGGCAAGCAGAAGCTCGTCGATACCGGCGGACGCGTTGACCGCTTCAAGAAGCGTTTCAACATGACAGAGGACAAGAAATAATCATCCTATGAGAGATATGAGCTGCCTTTTCGGCGGCTCATTTTTCTATCCTAAAAATGCGTCGTGTGTTGCGCTATCCAAGCATTGTTAACAATATATTTCTCAAAAAGACTTGTAATAATTGCTCGGCGGCGTTATAATGTTTGTAATCATTTTGTAATATTTTTAAGGGGGCGAAGCAATGTCGGGGAAGAAAAAGGGCAATATTGCCGATCCTGAGTTGCACAGCTCAGAGTCGCCCGCAAAGGACGGGAACGAGCTTAAAAACAGAATAAATGAAACTGCAAAGTATTCGGAGCTTTTTGAGAAGATAGATGTCGACAGCGATTATGACGATATTCTCGCAACATATGAGAAAACTCTCGACAAGCGCACCAGAGCCGCCATGAAAAAAGCGGGCGGTGTTGCTGACGAAGAAGAGTCTGTTGACGAAAACGTGATGATAGAGGCGGACGAAATAGTTTCGGATGCCGATTCTGCGGCGCAGCCCGAAGTGCAGGAAACCGCGGAAAATAAGCCCGCGAAGAAGAAAGAAAAGGTTCATAATGGCGATGCCGGAGCCGTACTTTATTCTTATATCGCGGCGCTCGGACTCGCAACCGGCACAACTTTTAAAAAGATGCTCGCGAAGCCTAAGAAGCTCGGCAGAAATATCGTCGGCTTTTTCAGATATGTCTTCCGTTTTCTCTGGCTCGGATTCAAGAAGTTTATCCACATCATTTCTCATACATTCGTTGAGCAGGTCAAGGACTTCAGGCGCGATGTGCGCTCGGCTATGAGCTATCTCAGGCAGAGCCGCCATAAGCCGAAAACACTGTTCCCGATACTCGGGTACTATGTGAAGAAGGCTTTTACCACCCATACGCAGATGTTCAAGACCATAGCGAACTTCGCTCTGCCCGTTGCCGCAGTGCTCGCTTTTGTGCTGACCGTCAATTATTGGAGCAGTGTCACGTTCGCGCTCAAGGTCAGCTACGACAACAAGGAGCTCGGCTATATCTCCGACGAGTCGGTGTATAACGAGGCTCAGAGCGCCGCAAAGGCGAGAATGACGACTACAAAGACGGATTCTTCCGCCAAACTTGATGATCCGACATATGAGCTTTCACTTGTCAGCGTCAACAAGCTTGTCGATTCTTCGATACTCTGCGACAGAATAATCGAAAATTCCGAGAGTAATGTCACAAATGCCTGCGGAATTTATATCGACGACGAATTTATCTGCTCCGTCAAGAACGAGACGGATGCAGCGAGCGTGTTCAATGCTATTCTTGAAAAGCACAAGGTTACCGACAGCAACAGCTTTGTCGATTTCGTTGAGAAGGTCGAGTATGTCCAGGGACTTTATCCTGATGACCCGAAGACCATGTGGGACGCATCGAAGCTCAAAAAGCAGCTTGAGCAGACCAAGCAGGCGAAAAAGACCTACACCGTCAAGGACGGCGATACTATATACGGCATAGCGGTCGCGAACGGGCTGACCGAAAAGCAGCTCATGGCGCTCAACCCCGATATGGGCGAGTATATCCATACAGGCGATCAGATAGTGGTCTCGAACGAGGTCAACTATGTCCGTGTCAAGGTCATGAGAACCGAGACGAGAACGGTCGAGGTCGATTATGATACCGAAAAGACCAATGACGCTTCGATGTTCAAGGGTACTACCCGTGTCACCCGCAAGGGCGAAAAGGGCGAAGATACGATAACCGAGCTTGTAACATATATCGACGGTCAGCGCGTCACTTCGCAGGAGGTTTCACGCGTCAGGACTAAAGAGCCCGTGACCGAAAAGAAGCTTATCGGCACGAAATCGACCCGCGTCAGCGGCGGATATAATGTCAAGGTTTCCGGACGCGGCTTTGTATGGCCTGCACCCGCATGTACATTCGTCAGCTCGCCTTACGGCTGGAGAACCCTGCGCGGTTACAGCGATTTCCACACCGGCGTCGACCTCACTCTTCCCGGCGGCGGTTCGACCGGAGCGGTCATAGTCGCATCACTCGACGGTACTGTCGAGAGCGTGCGCCGAAGCAATTCCGGCTACGGACACTGCGTCGTCATCAACCACGGCGGCGGAGTCAAGACAAGATATGCCCACTGCCTCGCAGGCTCTATCTCTGTGAGTGTCGGACAGCATGTCAGCGCAGGACAGGCGATAGCGCGAGTCGGCAGAACCGGCAACGCGACAGGTCCGCATCTTCACTTCGAGATAATCATAAACGGCAGCACGGTAAACCCGCTGCCCTATATCAGATAAAAATTTTCCCCGCATCGAAAGGTGCGGGGATTTTTATAAGGCAAGAATCCTGCCGCAGTTTTTTGTGGTAGGATTCTTGTTTTGTACCAATGTATTGTAATGATTTGCAATATTGCGATTTGCCTGTTGATGACGTATACAATAAGCACAAATTTTATCAACGGAATTTTCCGCCGTTTTTTATTATCACGCGCTCCGAGGCTAAGTTGTCCTCGTCGCAGACGCACAGCACGCGCCCAAATCCGAGTTCGCGGGCGATGTCGAGCTCCTGCGCGAGCATTTGCGAGGCGTAGCCACTATTTCTGCGCGACGGATCCGATGTGCCCGCCGAAGTTCAGCAGGAACTCGTCAGCTCGAACTTGAGGTTGAATACGCCAATCATGTCGTCTCCGTCGTAGCAGAGATAGAAATTCTCGCGGACATATCCGGCTGGAAGATTTTTGCCGCTTATCCGGTTGTTCATTCCGGCAAGCAGTGGTCAAAATTTTCGTATCCGCCGTAGCCTATGCAGGTGCCGCCGTCCGATTTAAACTCATTGTAAAATGACTGCACATCTTGCCGACTGTCCTCGGTCGGGAAAACAAATCTGAGCATAATTTATCTCCAAATAAAATAATAAAAGGACATCGAGGTTTGCCCCGATGTCCTTTCGCTTTTCAATTGATTAAAATATCTGCTTATTCCGAAGCTGCCGTAGCGTCAAAATCGAGTCCGGAATTCGGGTTCTGGCAGTATTTCATCGAAGCCTTGTAGAACCAGATGTATTCGCCGTCGCTGACAGCGACATTTGTAGCCTTGGTTATGCGCGTTTCAGCGATTCTCGCGGAGTCTGTGGCATCCGTTGAATTTTTGTAGACCGCGTAGTAGCTTTTTCCGCTGCCGTCCGGGGTTATTGTATATGTGCCGGCCTTTATATCTTTGCCGACCTTGTACATTGCGGGAGTCGTGCCGTCGCAGCCTATCGAAGCCATGTCGTGCGAAGCTGCGTCATAGAGCTCGCAGCCTGTGATGTGGACATATCCGTCCTTTGACAGCGTATAATAGACAGAGACATCGACCATCTTGAAACCGCTTGCAACATTCTGGACATAGGGGTTAACGCTCTTCTTGAAGCTGAGTCCGCCGTATGCGCCGGAGGCTTTCTTGATTATATATTCGCCCTTCTGAATATCCCTGCCTATCTTGTATGTGCCGGGGGCATATTTGCCGTTGACCGCCTTGGGATGCTCGCTGGCGGTGTTGATGAACTTGCAGCCGCTGATGTAGAGCTCGTAGCCGCTTTCAAGAGTAACGAGCGTATGTGCGCCGTCTATCGTTATATCATAGGCGAGGGGCTGACCTTTGTTATCTTTTTTCTTGCCATCCCAGAGGAGTGCGGAGTATTTTGAAGAAGTTTTGACAATGTAATATTCGCCGGGAGCGAGCTTGCCGCTTCCGCTGCCGCATTTGTAGTTGCCCGCGCCGTTCCAGCCGGTGGAGCTGCCGTCATCGGGCTTTTCGGTCGAGTTTGAAGTCGGGAGAGTGACCATCTGCGCGTCGGTCGTTGCCGCGGCGGGAACAGTTTGAGTCGGTCTGCTCGAGGGCTTAGTCTCTTTTATAGTGGAGCTTTCAGCTGCGGTGCTGTCCGCAGAGGGCTCGGTCGTGTCGGCGGCGTCGACAGCGTCGATGTCCGTCGAGGCGGCTGTTGTGTCCTGGTTGTCCTTATTGTTCTTGCACCCTGCAAACGCCAGAACACCGGCGAGCATAGCCATGCAGAGAATAATAGATATAAGCTTTTTCATCTTTTTTCCCTTTCGTGAGGATTATTGCGGGCTTACCCGTTTTGTCCATTATACCAAACCTGAACATTCAAGTCAACACGGGCAAAAAGGAAGAGCCGCATCTCTGCGACTCTTCAATCGGTTGGTTTGTTATTTAGCTTTCGGAAGGAGTTCCCTGAGCTGTAGTGGTTGTGGTGTCGGGAGTTTTTGTGGTCGTCTCGGGAGTTTTTGTGGTCGTCTCGGGAGTTTTTGTGGTCGTCTCGGGAGCTTCTGTTGTAGTCTCGGGAGCGGCGGTTGTGCCGGGCTCGACATACGGAACAAGCTTTAAGCCGCTGCCGCGGAAATAGGTGCCATTCTCGAGCGTGATTACAGTGCCTGCCTTAACATCCTCTTTGTAGTCCTTGATGGAGAGCTCGATATATCTCAGATCGTAATAGACCATGTATCCGTTTTCGGAATCCGTGGGAACGAGGGTGTACTTGCCGGGTTTGATATCCTTGCCGACCTTGTACATTCCGGAGTTGTAGCTGCCGTCGCTGTTTGCACCGGGGATTTTTACTCCGAGGGAAGTGTCTTCCATGAACAGGACGCGCTGACCCTTTTCAAGGTTGTAATAAACGGGATAATCCTCGGCGAACATGATTGCCGTTGCGTCCTCGTCAAAATAATCGCTTGATGAGAAAACGGTGAAGAACGAGCCTTTGGATGAACCGAGAGTGGTTATGCCTGCGGGGATGTCAACGCCGACTCTGTAGGAGCCGAGCTTGTATTTGCCGTTGGTGGCGCCCATCTTATTGACTTCGGAGGCGAGGATGAATTTGCCGTTCTTGACTTCAAGAGTATATCCGGCTTTCATGGTGACGAACAGTCCGCAGGGAAGAATCTCAAATTCAAGCTCGCCGTCTTTGCCGTCGGTAAGCATAAGCGAGCATTTCTTTGAATTGGGAACTACATAGTATTCGCCTGCCGCGAGGTTCTTGCCGCAGGTATATTTTCCGTCCTTTTTCCACTCGGGCTTTCTGACCGAGGGAGTGGTGGTGTTGACATGACCGGGATTTCTTGAGATGTCTGTAACCCTTCTGACGGCGTCGGAAGCGGGCTCTTTCTTCTCGGGCTCAGTCGTCTCTTCGGATGAGGGTTCGGTGCTCTCATCGGTGACTGCATCGACTGCCGCGCCGCTCTCTGAGGGGGCAGTTGTGTCGTCTCCGTTCTTCTTCGACTTGCAGCCGCAGAAGAGGAACATTATCGCGCACATAATGAGCGCAACGGCGGAGATAAGTTTTCTTTTCATTGTCTTTTCCTTTCTTTTTTTGACTTTCTTTTTTCTTTCCCTGAGAAGACTTTGCGGGATAATTCCGTTCGGTCAATCTCAAATTGAGTATATCAAAATATGCAAAACTTGTCAACGAAAATTCACCGAAAAATGTCAATTTGAACAAACATATGGGGAGGATGTGAAAAACGTGACTAAAAAATATATAAAAAATTATATTTTGCTGCGAAATTTATGTTAACTTTGTTGACTTAATTTGCCGAATGTTTTAAACTATGTTACAGAATAAAAAATTAACATACGGAGGAATGACAATGTTCAAACGCACCCTGTCGCTGCTGCTCTGCCTGCTTGTTGCGGTGCCTTCGCTCGTGTTCTGCGCCTTTGCGCAGGAGAACGAGGTGTCTCCTGCGGAGATAAGCTACGAGATAACCGACCCTTACGCCGAAGTAGACTGGGACAGCTGGGGAATATATAAGGCTCAGCTGCACACCCAGAGCAACGCGAGCGACGGCTATCTGCCGATTCACGAAGTCGTTGAGAGACACTATGACCTCAACTACGATATCCTCGCGCTCACCGACCATGGCACGATAAACAAGGGCTGGGATCAGAAGCCGCAGCTCGTGCCGCTGATAAGACTCGTCAAATATGAGCGCACGAAGCTCGCGCCCATATATCCGCTGACCGATGAGGAGTACAAGGCCTATACGACCGGTACCGCCGCATCGCAGACGAGAACGCATAACAACGGTATGCTCGATGTCCCGCAGGGCATAGAGCTCAATATGGCGACCCCGAAGTGCGACTGCCATCTGACCGGCTACTATGCCGACTACGGTCAGGGTCTCGCCGGCGTTTACGGCGACTATGAGACCCCGTCGAAGGGCGTGCGACGCAAGGGCGGAATATCCATGCTCTCCCATGTCGGCGAGTATGTCTATCCCGAAAAGGACAGCAAAGACCATGTTGGTCAGAAGATAGACGATTATTATGCCAACAAATTTGCGCGCATCTTCCTCGACAACAAGGGCTCGAGCGTCGGCATGGGCATCAACAGTGCCACCGACGCGCACACCCGCTGCGACCGCATACTTTATGATCAGATACTCCAAAAGACCATACCCAATAACGTCGTCCCGTGGGGCTTCGCTTTCTCCGATTCTCACGATGTCCGCTCGATAAACGACGCCTATACCATGATGGTTCTGCCGGAACTTACCAACGAGAATGTCCGCAAGGGCATGGAGAACGGCTGGTGTTTCGCGGTCTCCCACTATTCAAACGGCGTTGAGCTCAACGGCATGGAAGAGATGCCCGGCTTCGACGAGGATAAGGTCTATGACACCGAGGCTTATCTGCGCGACGACACTCCGCTCGTCACCCGCGTGACCGTCGACGACGAAAATGACACGATAAGCATCGAGGGCACGAACTTCAATTCGATAACCTGGGTATCGAACTGCAATGTTATCAAGCGCGAGACGGATATAGACAGCGGCAAGGCGACCCTCGATCTCCGCGCGGACGATCTGCTCGACACGCCCTATCTCTATGTCAGATTCTATATCACGGGCGACAACGGCATCTGCTATTCTCAGCCCTTCGTTATCAGAAGAAACGGCGAGGACTTCGGCAAGGTCAGAGTTCCGAGAACCCACGATCTCTCGACCGCCCTGCGCGCCACAGTTACAGTGCTCGACTGGACTTGTTTCAAGTTCAATCCCATTGTCTGGGCGTTCAAGTATTTCTTCCTCGGCTACAATGTTTTCGATCATTTCTTCGACACATATTGATTTAAGGAGAATATATAAATGAAGAAGAACTTCAAGCGCGCTCTGTCGGCCGCGCTGGTCGTCGTGATGCTGTTCACCGCTTTCCCGGCGGCGTTCGCGTTCGGCTCGAAAGAGACGGATTATACGATAATCAGCCCCTATGAGCAGGTTGACTGGAACACATGGAAAACTTATAAAGCAAACCTCCACGCACACTGCGACGCGAGCGACGGCGACCCGACGCTCGACGAGATGGTCGAGGAATATTACAAGGCGGACTATGATATCCTTGCGATGACCGACCACGGCGTTATCACAAACGGCTGGACGAGTGAGCGAGAGACAAACGGCATTTTCAACAAGTTCAGAAAAGTCTACCCGATGAGCGAAGAGAACTACGAGCGCATCACAAAGGGACTTGACCGCGGCGGCAGAGGCATGACCGATATCCGCGGCGGAATCGAATGCAATATGGCTGTTATCTCGAAGACTCATGTCAACGGATATTTCACCACCTACGGACAGGGAGAGTGGGGAATCGAAAACGATTACAGAACCGCTCCCGTTGAAATCGAAAAGGCGGGCGGCTATTCCGTGCTCAACCATGTCGGCGACTGGGTCGATTCCGGCAGATTCCCGCACCGCTCGCACTGGAATGTCTACATAGCCTATTTCGCGGGCATATTCATCGACTGCCCGAGCTGCCTCGGCATGGAGATAGTCAACAACACCGACAGAGTCACCCGCGGCGACCGCGAGCTCTGGGATGAGCTGCTTCAGGTCGTTATCCCCAAGGGCAGAAATATCTGGGCGTTTGCCGATGACGATTCCGAAAAGCTCAACGAGGTCGGCAGATCTTTCGAGTTCTTCGTCCTGCCCGAGAACAACGAAGCGAATGTCAAAAAAGCGATGAAAGACGGCAACTTCTTTGCCGCGAGCAAATATTACAAGACCACCGACGGAGTCGGCGACTTTGACGGCGACGGCAATGTGCCGCTCGTGACCGATATCAAAGTCGACCAAAAAGCGAACACGATAACCGTTGCCACCGATCCTACCCGCGACTGCCGGGTCATCGAGTGGATAGCCGACGGCAAAGTTATCGCCACTGGCAACACTATCGACCTCAACGACTATGAAAAGGATCTCGGCTGCTACATCCGCTTCCAGATGAAGGGCAGCGGCGGCGTGACCTATTCTCAGCCGTTCGAGCTTCAGTACAAGGGCAGAATAGATAAGCCTGTCCCCAGCTGGGCGCTCTGGGTCTTCAAGACCGAAGCGGGTCAGAAGTTCATGAAGTTCTACCATTCCCGTTCGTTCGCTCTCGGTGCGTTCATCGCCGAGAAGATAAGAATCCTCATCGAGGATAACATCAAAAAGTAAACTGCGGCACTTCTCCGGCTTTTCCCGGAGGGGTGCTCCGTGCTTTGAAAGCGCAAGAAAAGCACTTTTTCTTATAACTTTGATATCTTTGTTAAATTTTTGTATCGCGGTACAAAAATAATTTGAAAAATGAAGATTGTTTATTATTTTTGCATATTGTCTTTTGCCATGTTGGTGATATAATTTAGTAGCTGAAAGAAGCAGAAATAGTATATATAATAGGTATATCGGAAATGTATACCAAAACAGCGCAAAAGAGGTGCAG
>OLWW01000867.1_pt1 | contig 15260 bp, 9 predicted proteins | sample 1673991 | NCBI WGS metagenome assembly OLWW01 (sample SAMEA103958136, study PRJEB25191) | human gut metagenome
TGGCCTTTCTCGCTCATATTGTTGGTAATTATAAACTTTCCTATTTTATAATTTTATAAGTTATATTCATCAATTCACGCCAAAAAATGTGCATTTCAGGTCGCGTTGAATATTTAAGCAAAAAATCACGCTATAATAAGATTGCCAATACAAGTGCTTCCCTATCACGAACAGAAAGGAGGTATCCTATGCGGAAAAAAGTCATCTTTCGCCTTGTCGGTGGCGGCATCCAGGTCGAAGAAATCAATCATATCCTCTTCGTCGAGAGCAACGGCCACGTCCAACAAGTCCATACCGTAGATGGCTCCATGCTGGAAACGCGCCAGTCCCTGCTGGCCATGCTGCAGACCTTTGAAACCCTCGCCCCCGGCCAGTTCGTCTCTCCCGGAAAAGGTTACATCGTCAACCAGTCCGCAATTCACATCATAAAGAGCGAATACATCGAAGTGAAGGGACACAAAATTCCTCTGGCCAAACGGAAATATCGCCAGTTCCAGGAAGATTATTTCAAATGCATCTTCAGCAAAGATGCATAAAAAATCAAAAAAAGCTCGTATTTCATCAGGTTCTATTTTTGTACGCAAAAATAGGGTCGGAGACGAATTTTAATGCAGAAAGGAAGCGAAAATATGAATAAGATATTTAAAGTCATATGGAGTAAAACAAGAAATTGCTACGTCGTAGCCTCGGAATTAGCCAAAGGCCGCACCAAAGCCGCCAGCACAGGAGATAAAGCCAAACGCCTGGCCCTGGCCGCCATCACAGCCCTCATGCTCCTCCCGGTCGGAGGATTTAGCTACGCGGCGGATTCTATCACAATCGGCACTGTTGAGCTGAAAGATACCAATGGTAACGAACAAAAGGTGCTGACGGTAACACAAGGAGATGCATCGACCATCGGGACTACGCTGAGTCAGGTAAGTACCAACCAGAATGACATTGCGACTTTGCAGAAGCAGGTGAGTACTAATACGAATGACATTGCGAAAAAAGCCAATGCAACTGACGTTTATACGAAGACCGAAACGGATCAGAAAGTCGATGCAGCAAATAAGTATACCTATCGGAAAGTAGCTGCAGAAGAAAAGGCCCGGAAAGCCGCCGATACGGAACTGAACGAACGCATCACGAACGAAGCCAATGCAATCCATGATGAAATCAAAGCTGGCGATAAGGCTCTGGATGACCGGATCACCAATGTAAAGAAATATCTGGAAAAACAGACTTCCGACAATTATGTGAGCAAGGCCGATGCCGCCGTACAGGATGGGGCCATCGTGAAAGCAGCCAACACCATTGGCGAAAACGTCACCAACCTGGACGCTGCTCTGGTCAAAGAAACTGCCGCCCGGATTGGGGCTGACAAGGCCCAGGATGCAGTCATCCAACAGGTGAACCAAAACGCAGCCAATGGCATTGCAACGCTGGCTACTGCCTACAACAACGAAGTGGCAAGCCGTGAAGCAGCTGACAACGAACTGAATGAACGGATTACCAACGAAGCCAATGCCATCCATGAAACCACCAATCAGCTGCAGAGTCATTTGAGTGAAGAAGCCAAGACTCGTGAATCCAAAGATAACGAACTGAACGAACGCATTACGAACGAAGCCAACACTATCCATGATGAAATCAAAGCCGGCGATGAGAAACTGGACACCCGGATTACCAATGTGAAAGAATATCTGGAAAAACAGACATCTGATACCTATGTAAGCAAGGACGACGCAGCAGTTCAGGATGGGGCCATCGTGAAAGCTGACAAGACCATCGGCGAAAACGTGACCAACTTGGACGCCGCCCTGGCAAAGGAAACGGCAGCCCGCCTTGGCGCAGATAAAGCCCAGGATAAAGTCATTGAAACAGTCAACCAGAATATGGTGGATGGGTTCAATACCATCAACAAGAACATGGCTGATGGATTCACGGCCCTAAACCAGGCAGATGCCAATGAAGCTGCTGCCCGGGAAGCAGCCGATACGACCCTGCAGACTAATATCGACAACGAAGCCGCAGCCCGTAAAGCAGCCGATACCAAACTGGTGGAAGCCGTCAACAGCGGATTGAGCCTGAGCAATGACAATGTACTGCAAAAGAACACCACTACCATTGACGCCCAGGGCAACGTGGCCACCTCCAAGACCGATGCCAAGGAAATGATCCTGAACCAGGGCAAGGACAACCAGATTACCCTGAACGAAAAGGGAATCAAGGTTGGCACCAACAGCAGTGTGATGGATGCCAACGGTGTCTACACCGGCGGCGATACCTATAGCGAAGCCAAGGCAGCGATGAGCGCTGACGGCAAGATCAAAGGGGCCAACGGGGCTTTCACCGTAGATACCGATGGCAACGTGGCTGCTAGTAATGTAACTTCTACAGGGACTGTAACTGGCAAGACCCTGACCGATGGCAAAGCTACCATCAGCAATGGTAATATCAAGACCAATGGTGGTTATATCCAGACCGACGGCGGCAACGTAAACACCCAGGGCGGCGAAGTCCGTACCAATGGGGGCAAGGTGGCCACTTCCGGCGGTGAAATCAACACCGGATCCGGAGCCATTAAGACCGTAGGCGGCGATATCCTGACAGCCGGCGGCAAACTGAACACCAGCGGCGGCGACATTGCAGCAGGGACCGGGAACATTTCCGGCCAGAATATTACAGCCAGCGGAGTGCTGAGCGGTGACAGCCTTACCGTAGCCAAAGGGATGACCGGGCACAGCCTGACCCTGACCGGCGGAGACCTGGATGCAGGAGCCGGGACCATCAAGACTACTGGAAAAGTACAGGCAGGAACGCTGGAAACCACTGGCGATGCCACCATTGGCGGCGACCTGGATGTAAAAGGTGACCTTTCTGTAGAAGGCAAATTCAATGCCAATACCCTGTCCAGCAAACTGGATGAAAACAACTACACCGAAATTCATGGCGGGAATGTGACTTCTGTGAACAGCAAAGTGGATACTACGGATGGAAAGACCTATACCAGTACCGCCACTTTGACGGAAAAAGGCAAAACCGAAACGGCTTCCAATGGAATCAACAGAAATGTGGAAAAAATGGATGCAACAGAATCCAGCAACGTGATTTCCAATGATGCCAATGGCCAGAACTCGACCTTCAAACAGCGCGTCGATGAAATCCTCAATCAGATTAATTCGTCTGATACGGTATTCTCCAAAGTAGATCAGAAGGTAGATAACATCACCAGCGAAGTAAAAAATGGTGACAATGCTACATCTACCACACAATCTGCAACGGATATTACCAATACGGCAAAACAGGGTACTATCACTAACGAAGCTCAGAAATTGGTCAATAAAGCATCGGATACGATTTCCAATGAAGCAGCAAATAACATTACCAATACATCGACCAATGGAAATATTTCCAATACAGCTAATAACGGTACTATTTCCAACACTGCTAAAAATATCGAAAATACAGCTTCGGAAAATATCACTAATACAGCTAAGAATGGAAGTATTACAAACGATGCCAAGAACATTGCTAACATTGCTTCGGAAACCTTGAGCAACAGCGCCAAGAACATCACCAACACTACGACAGATAACATGACCAATACCATTGGCAAGAATCTGACGACGACTGTTGGTGGTGATATGAGTACCGAAGTAACCGGTAACCAGAGCAATACCGTAAAAGGAACTCTGACGGAAACGGTTACCGGCAAGGTCACAGAAAACTACAAGTCCGACCTGTCTACCAAGGTTGGCGGCGACGAAACCCATGCGGTAACGGGCAACCAGACCACCACGGTTTCCGGCAACCGTACCGTCAATGTGAAGGGCACCGAAACTGAAAACTTCAACGCCCTGGAGACCAACGTCAAGACCGACCAGAAGACCTCTGTGGGCGGCAACCAGACTACCATCGTAACCGGTAACCAGACCAATAATGTCAGCGGCAGCAAGACGGAAACGGTCAAAGGTAGTGTCACGGAAAAATACGGCAGCCAGGCAACTACCGTTGATGGCGACCAGAGCACGAACATTGGTGGCAACCAGACTACTGTGGTAGCCAAGGATCAGACCAATACGGTCAGCGGTAACAAGACTGAAACCGTGAAGGGTGCCGTGAACGAAACCTACGGCAGCCAGACCACGAAAGTCAATGGCAATCAGAGCACGACAGTAACCGGCAAGCAGACCAATAGCATTACCGGTGACCAGGTCAACACCATCGGCGGCAGCCAGACTACCACGGTGACCGGCGATGTAACGGAAGACTATAAAGCTAACCTGAGCACCACGGTAGGTGGCAATCAGACCACGACTGTAACTGGTGACAGCAGCTTGACGGCAGAAAACATCACCAACGAAGCGAAGAACAAGATTACCAACAAGGCTATCGATGTAGAAACCGATGCTACCAGCTCCATCGTACAGAAAGTGACGAACGATGCCGGTTCCAATACTTCTACCCAGCTGTCTTATCAGACTACGGAAGAAATGAGCCAGGCCGATGGCAAGACTGCTTTCTATCTCCGCGGCGCAGCGGAAGAAAAATCCCAGCTGATTGATGGTGCTAACAAGACTACTATCGACACCATTGCCGGTCAGACCAATACCAACATTACGGACGGAACCAATACATCCAACGACTTGCAGAAAGCAGATCAGATAGCTTCCTCCGTAACGGACGGCACCAATACCACCGTTGTGAACCAGAATGCAAAGAGCCTTGCCTCTTCCATCACCGACGGGACCAAGGTCAACAACACCAACAACACCGTAGACAAATCGGAACAGCTGATCAAAGCCAGCGATACCCAGTACAGCGCTACGTCTAAGACAGCTACTAAGATGGAAGATGCCCTGGTAAGCGGCGGCAGTGTCATCGACGTTATCAAGAACCTCGACGATGCAGCCAACCCGTTCATCAGCAGCGCCGTAACGGATGGCACCAACAGCACTGGCGTCACCCAGACGGCAAAAGATATCACCAACACCGCCGAGAAGGGCACCATCGCCAATAATGCCAAGAATATCACCAACAACGCTGGGGAAAACATGACCAACACGGTTGGCAAAGATCTGACCACGACTGTGGGCGGCGAAATGAAGACTACCGTCACCGGCAAGACCACAGAAAACTATAATGGCGGACTGGAAACCACCATTACTGGTGAGGAAAAACACACGGTCAACGGCAACCAGACCAACAATATCACTGGGAACCAAACCAATACCATTGGCGGAGCCCAGACCACCACGGTAACCGGTGACAGCAGCCTGAGTGCCAAGAACATCACCAACACAGCTTACGAAAAGATTACCAACCAGATTGGTGATGGCTCTGCTGTGAAGAGCGAAATGACTGCTGATGGTATCACCAATACTGCGGAAGGCGGCACCATTTACAACAAGTCGAAAGATATTCTGAATGAAGCTTCCGGCGACATCCTGAACTTTGCAGATGGTGAAATTGGCAACGTAGCCACTAAGATTACTAATATTACCGGTGATACCACAGTGACCAGTGATACCAATGGTACTACCTTCGAAAATAAGGCACACAACACCGCCATTAACGAAGGGACTGTCACAAAGACCACCATTTCTGGCAACACGATTGAAACGGGTCAGGCTACGATGGATTATGCCGAAGTCATGAAGGACCTCGGTGTCCATGGCAATGCAACGGTCGATGGCAATACCAGTGTAGGCGGAAACCTCTCCGTAACGGGTACCTCGACACTGACCGGTGACGTAACCATGAAGTCCAATGCTACTGTCGAAAAAAACTTGACCGTCAAGGATACGACCACAACGGATAAACTTGTCGTCAACAACGGTGCTACTATCAAAGGTGGCACGACGACGGATACACTCCACGTCACCAGCACGTCTACCTTCGATGGCAAAGCCACCTTTAAGGATATTGTCACTATGGAAAAAGACCTCAGCGTTGCTGGCAGCATGACCGCTTCTTCTTACAAGGTCGGCGACAAGACCTACATCGATTCCAACGGCATCAACGCCAATGATCAGAAAGTGGTCAACGTCGCTCCGGGCCGGATTGCAGCTGACAGCAAAGACGCCGTCAATGGCAGCCAGCTCTATCAGACCAATGAACGCGTCACTAGCGTTGAAAATCGTGTAGGCACTGTCGAAAACCGCGTCGATAAACTGGACAGCCGCGTCGACAAAGTCGGGGCTAACGCAGCGGCACTGGCCAACCTGCATCCTCTCGAATTTGACGCTGATTCCAAGTGGAACATTGCAGCTGCCGTCGGCGGTTACAAAGGCGAAACGGCTACGGCCATCGGCGCCTTCTACCGGCCGAATGAAAACGTCATGGTCAATGTTTCGTCGTCCTTCGGCACTGGCGAAAACATGTATGGCGGCGGCATTTCCCTCCGCATCGGCCAGGGCGGCAACAAGGCAAGACGCAACGCCACGAACGGCTTGACGGAACGGGAAAAAGCGATGCAGAAACAGATCGACTCCCTGACCGGCCGCCTCGATGCCCTCCTGTCGGTCATCAATCCGAATATGTCCAAAGACTTCCCGGACGTTCCGGAAAACCACTGGGCCTATGAAGCCGTAAGCCGCCTCGCTGGCAACGGCGTCATCCAGGGCTACGAAGACGGTAAATACCACGGCGACCGTACGATGACCCGCTACGAAATGGCAGAAATCATCTACAACGCCCTCTCGAAAGGCGCCAAAGCCGAAAAGAAACTGGTAGAAGAATTTAAACCAGAACTCCAGGCCATGGCCGCACAGAAAAAAGCATAGCGTAAAAAAAAGGCTTGTCGCACGGCGGCAAGCCTTTTTTCTTCCTCCTTGTATTTTTCTTTATTTTATCCTATAATGTCCTTAAATTGTTGGTGCATTGCGTTCCTATAGTGGGAACTAGCGTTGCAATTATTAAATTTTATAAGTAAAAGGAGGATAGAGAGAAAATGTCGATTCAATTATGTATTGTCATCTTATACATCATTTTATTATTTGCCATTTCTTTCTACGTCAAACGCCGGGCCAGTCAGAACCCAACACAATATCTATTTGCAGGCCGTCAGTTTTCTGCAGGCCTGGTCGCCGTCAGCATCACTGGCATGGCCGTCGGTGCAGCTTCGACAGTCGGCGTCGCCGAAAGTGCGACGAAAATCGGTCTGGCTGCGGGCTGGTACAATGCAGCCTGGGCCATCGGCGCCATCGTCATGGGTTTCGTCGCTGCCGGCAAGTATCGTTCCCTGAACTGCACGACGATTCCGGAACTCTTTGAACGGAGTTACGACAAAAAAGCCCGCATCATCAGCGTCATCGGCTTGTCCCTGATCATGATCTGCATCACGTCCCTGCAGTACGTCGCCGGCGGTTCCATTTTACACGCCCTCATGCCGGACATCTTCTCCATGCACGCCGGCATGATCACCAGCGCTATCGTCTTCGTCGGCATCACGGCCATCGGCGGTCTCTGGTCCTCCGGGTTATCCAATATCCTCAGTGTCACCGTCATTTATCTCGGCATCATCTATTCCCTGGTCCGCATCCTTCTCCGCGACGGCGGTATCAGCGGCATCAACGCCGCTCTGCCGGCAGCGGACTTCAACTGGTTTTCGCCCATGGGCGGCCTGTCTTTTGCCGTCCTCATGGGCTGGATTATCGTCATGACGACCCAGGCCATCACGGCCCAGGGTCCGGTCCAGATTGCCTGCGGGGCTAAGAATGCCAGCGCTGCCCGCAAAGGCTTCATCCTCGGCGGCCTGCTCATCTTCCCGATCGGCTTCTTGTCGGCTATTCTCGGCCTGGCTGCGAAAGCCCAGTTCCCGGGCATCAACCCGACCATGGCCCTGCCCCAGATTATCATGAGCCTCGACCCGTTCTCGTCAGGTATGACCCTGGCTGCCCTCTGGGCGGCCGATGTATCGACGGCCTGCACGATTCTCCTCGGCGCCGGTACCCTCATCTCTCAGGACATTTTTAAACGTTTTATCAAGCCGAATATTTCGGAAATGAGCTATGTCAAAGCCAACCGCCTGATCATCCTCATCATCGGCGCTGGTACGCTGTGGCTGGCCTTCAATGCCGTCGGCATCGTCAAAGTCATGCTCATCGGCCTGAGCCTGACGACGGCCTTCACCCTGGTCTTCCTGTGCACCATGTTCTGCCCGTCCCTGTGCCGCAAGAACACGGCTTTCTGGACGACCCTTGTCGGCATCATCGGACTCTTTGCCTGGCAGCTCTGCCCGCAGATCCGCATTCTGCCCCACGTCATTTACTTTGAATGGGTCATCTGCATCATCACCCTCCTCATCGTCCGCCTCGTAGATAAAACACCCATCAAGATGCCGGAATTGAAGGAGTAGCAACTAGCAGCTGACTGCTAGTTGCTTGTAGGGGCCGTCCTGTCAAGGCGGCCCGCTTGTGGAAATCCCGCTGAATCGCAGTTCGCAGTTCGTGGTTCATGAATCCCCAAAAAGGGCTTGTCGTCGTGCGACAAGCCCTTTACTTTTTTCCATAAAATAGGTATAATAATAAACATAAATTTATTTTTATTCAATTTCTGGAGGGGATTGTATGGATACGAAAAAATTAGGTGCTGCTTTATTTACGGGTGTCTTGGCTGCGTCCATGCTGGCCGGCTGCGGCAGCGACAAAAAAGATGCTGCCAACGATGCGAAAAAGCCGCTTCGCGTCGCCACCAATGCGACGTTCGTTCCTTTTGAATTTAAGGACAGCGACGAATCGTCGGAATACAAGGGTTTTGAAATGGATCTGATCCGCGCCGTCGCCAAAGAAATGGGCCGGGACGTCGAATTTAACAACATCGCTTTTTCGGGCATCATCCCCATCATTCAGCAGGGTGACATGGATATTGCCGCCACGGGCATGACGGTGACCAAGGAACGGGCACAGAAAGTCGCCTTTGCCGCTCCGTTCTACGAATCGAAACTGGTCATCCTGACGCCGAAGAACAGCAACATCCATTCCGTAGCCGACCTGCAGGGCAAGCAGATTGCCGTCCAGATTGGTACGACTGGTGCCAAATACGCGGAGGAACAGGGCTATACAATCAAACAGTTCGACAATAACTCCGAAGCCATCATGGAACTCCAGGTCGGCGGATCGCCGGCAGCCATCCTCGACAAACCGGTTGCCGATTACTTCCTGACCCAGGACGGCAAGGGAAAATTCGATGTCATCGACATCCCCAATATCAAGCCGGAATACCTGGCCTTCGCCATCAACAAAGACAATAAAGAATTGTTGAAACAAGTCAACGACGCCATGGCAAAACTGAAAGAAACAGGCGAATTCCAGAAAATCTACAAGAAATGGTTCAACACCGATATGCCGAACCTCCCGACCAGCTCGGATGAAGTGTTGAAATAAGTAATAAAAAAGAGGCTGTCTTAATGCGACAGCCTCTTTTTTTATCACTTGCTCAAATCGAGAGAGCGTACTTTTTCACGGAGCGGCAGGACCGACGGTGGGCTGACGGAGAGTTCGTCTACGCCCATGCGCAGGAACGTTTCGGTGAGGGTAAGGTCTGCACCGAGTTCGCCGCAGATGCCGACCCAGATGCCGGCTTTATGACCGTTTTCGATGGTCATCTGGATGAGCTTGAGGACAGCCGGATGATGGGGATCGAAGAAGGCATCGAGCTTGGTCTGCTGACGGTCGATGGCCAGGGTGTACTGCGTCAAGTCATTAGAACCGATGCTGAAGAAGTCTACTTCTTTAGCCAGTTCTTCGCTCATGACGGCAGCGGCCGGCGTTTCGACCATGATGCCGATTTCCATGTCCTTATCATAGGCAACGCCTTTTTCATCCAATTCCTGACGGACTTCATTGAGGATTTCTTTGCACCGCTGTACTTCCCAGACGGAAATGATCATCGGGAACATGATGGCAATCTTGCCATAAGCCGAAGCGCGCAGGAGGGCACGGAGCTGCGTCTTGAAGAGGTCGACGCGGGTCAGGCAGATGCGGATAGCCCGCATGCCCATAGCCGGGTTTTCTTCCGGGTCGAGCTGGAAGTAGTCGACTTTCTTATCGGCGCCGATATCCAGGGTACGGATGACGACGGTTTTGCCGCCCAAAGCTTCGGCCGCCTGTTTATAGGCTTCGAATTGCTGGTCTTCTGTCGGATAATCGCTGCTTTCGAGATAGAGAAATTCACTGCGGAAGAGGCCGATGCCTTCGGCATCGTTGGCCAGGACCTGAGGCAGATTGCCCGGGTTGCCGATGTTGGCATAGAGATTGATCTTCTTGCCATCTTTCGTGACCGTCGGGACACCGCGGACCTGTTCCAGGGCGGCGACGCGCAGTTCTTCTTCTTTCTGTTTCTGCTTCATGGCAGCCATCGTTTCGTCATCGGGGTTGATGTAGACCGTACCCGTCGTACCGTCGATGATGGCCGTCATGTTGTCGACGTCATTGTGGAGCTGTGTGCCCGTGCTGACGACGGCGGCAATGCCCAGCGTGCGGGCCAGGATTGCCGTATGCGAATTCGTGCTGCCTCCCGAGGTTACGAAACCGAGAATCTTATCCGTATCGAGCTGCAGCGTTTCGCTGGGAGCCAGGTCGTCAGCAGCAATGATGACGTGGTCATAGTTGCTGAAATCGATGCCAGGGCCGCCACAGAGCTGCTGTTCGACACGACGGGAAATATCCAGGACATCAGCGGCACGAGCCTGCATATAAGCGTCTTCCATGGAACGGAACATTTCGGCAAATTCCTGGGCCGTCTGGTCGACAGCCGCTTCAGCATTCATTTTTTCATCGCGGATTTTCGTTTCGATGCCTTCGACGTAATCGTCGTCATCGAGCATCATCTGATGGACTTCAAAGACAGCCGCTTGTTCTTCACCGACTTTATCTACAGCCTTGACATACAAGTCCTTGAGCTGGCCAATAGCTTCTTCGCGGGCTTTCTGGAAGCGGGCGACTTCAGCTTCGGCATCATCAATAGGCCGTACGGCCGTAGAAATCGTATTGCGATGGAACAGTGCCAAGGGTCCGATGCTGATACCGGAGAAGACACTTTTACCTTTTAACGTCAGCATGTACTTTCCTCCTCAAAGAATTAGAAGTTTTCTTTCAAGAAGGCTTCTACAGCGCTAGCTGCCTGTTCTTCGTCTGCGCCTTCTACCTGTACTTTAATCGTTTCGCCCTGTTTTACGCCAAGGGCCATGATGGTGAAGATTTTCTTCAAATCGCCTTTGCGGGCGCCTTTGAATACGCTGATGTTGGATTCAAATTTCTTCGCTTCTTTAACCAAAAGGCCAGCCGGACGAGCGTGGATACCCTGGGGATCGGTGACAACAAATTCGAATTCTTTCATGACAAATTCCTCCTTTTAGGAAATATAAAATAGTGAGATAAATCTATATTATATAGTGTATACGATTTATAAAGATAACGCAATTAGTCTTGCGGACGTTTTTTGCGGAAAATACCGAGCAGGATAGCTGCGACGATGACGCCGGCGACTAAGGCTGCGATATACATAGGCCAGTTTGTGATGACGCCGAAGACGAAAATGCCACCGTGCGGAGCCGGAAGAGTGCAATTAAAGAGCATGGAAAGAGCACCAGCAACGGCTGCACCAATAGCGCAGGGCGGGATGACATGGACCGGGTCCGATGCGGCGAAAGGAATAGCCCCTTCGGTAATGAAGGACAGGCCCATGATGAAGTTGGTAATCGTCGACTGGCGTTCTTTCGGCGTGAATTTGCCTTTGAAGAGGAGCATGGCCAAGGCAATAGCCAGAGGCGGAACCATGCCGCCGACCATGACCGAAGCCATGATGCCCGAGCTGACAGCCTGACCGCTGGCACTCATGAGGGATGCCGTGCCGAAGACGTAAGCCGCTTTGTTGATCGGGCCGCCGAAGTCGATGGACATCATGCCGCCGAGGATGAAGCCGAGGACGATGCGGCTCGACGTGGTCATGCTGTTGAGGACATCAAAAAGCCAGGTATTGAAGATGGACGTCGGCGGATTGATGATATAGGTCATGATGACGCCGATGAGGACCAGGCCGAGGACCGGATAGAAGAGGATGGACTTCGTGCCGTCCAAAGCTTCCGGCAGATGGGACAAGGCTTTTTTCAAGAAAATGATGAGGTACCCTGCAATGAAACCAGCAAAGAGGGCGCCGAAGAAACCGGATCCGCCTGTCGTCGCCAGGAAGCCGCCGACGATACCGGGCATGAGGGCCGGCCGTTCGCCGATACTCATGGCGATATAGCCTGCCAGGATCGGCATCATCATGCTGAAGGAAAGGCCACCGACGTTCTTCAGGAAGGCAGCCAGCGGTGTGCCGCTGCCGAAGTTGGCCGCACCGGCGTTGTCCATATCGAAGAGGAAGGCCAGGGCGATGAGGATCCCGCCGCCGATGACGAAGGGAAGCATATGGGATACGCCGTTCATCAGGTGTTTATAAATCTGGCGGCCGACGCTTTCTTTTTCAGCGCTTTCGACGTCGACAGCTTCCGACGAAGAATCATTGCCCTGATAAATAGGAGCCTTGCCGTCGAGGACGGTCTGGATGAGTTCTTCCGGAATCTTGATACCGTTGGCGACTTTCGTGAAGATGACCGGTTTGCCGGCAAAACGCTGGACCGGTACGTCTTTATCGCAGGCGACGATGACGCCGACAGCGCGGTCGATATCGGCCTGGGTCAGGTGGTTCTTGACACCGCCGGAGCCATTCGTTTCGATTTTGATGTCGACACCCATGGCAGCGGCTTTGTTTTCCAGGGCTTCTGCCGCCATGTAGGTATGGGCAATGCCCGTCGGGCAGGCTGTAACGCCGATGACGTAAGGACGGTCCGACGGAGCTGCCGTTTCCGGTTCAGCCGGTGCTTCTTCGGCGGCCGCTTCGGCAGCAGCTTCTTCTTCTTCGGCTGCGACCTGTTCGGCTTCAGCTTTATCGATGATAGCCAGGTATTCTTCCGGTGTCTTGGCATTCATCAGGTTGTCGCGGAAATCGTCGTCCATAAGCATACGGCTCAAACGGCTCAATACTTCCAAATGGACGTTAGCACCGCCAGCCGGAGCGGCGATGAGGAAGAACAGGTGAGCCGGTTCGTCGTCGAGGCTTTCGTAGTCGACGCCGTCGCGGACGATCATCGAAGCCAGGCCCGGTTCATTGACGGCTTCCGTCTTGGCATGGGGAATAGCGATGCCTTCGCCGATACCCGTACTTCCTTCCTGTTCACGAGCCAAGACGCGCTGCTTGTACAGCTCTTTGTCGTTCAGGTTGCCGCCGGCAGCCATGAGGTCGACCAGGTGGTCGATGGCAGCAGCTTTGTCGGCTACAGACACATTGAGGTCGATGCTCTGTTTCTTGAGTAAATCTACAATACGCATTATTTCTCTCCTTCTCTTCTCAACTTTCTACACAAAACTACGTGTTTCTTTATAAGGCCGCGTATACTTCGTTGATATCGTCTTCCGTAGCCAGCCATTCATGGAAAGCCGAAGCACTACCGGCGCTGATGCCCATTTTCAGGGCTTCGTTGAGGTCGCCTTTCGACGCTTCAAAGCCGGCCAGGAAGCCAGCGACCATGCTGTCGCCGGCGCCGACGGAGTTGACCAGCGTGCCATTCGGGGATTGGCGGCGGTATACCTGGCCGTCTTCGCCGAGGAGCAGGGCGCCGTCGCCGCCGAGGGAGACGAGGACGTTGCGGGCCCCCATGGCCTGGAGCTGTTTGGCGCAGACCGTGATTTCTTCATCCGTATGGAGGTCGACGCTGAACAGTTCGCCTAATTCAAAGTTGTTCGGCTTGATGAGGAACGGTTTATATTTGATGACATTCTTCAAAAGGTCGCCCGTAGCATCGACGACGACGCGGATTCCGCGGCCCTGGAGGCGTTTGAGGATCTGTTCGTAAATATCATCGGGGATATCGCTGGGAATACTGCCAGCCAGGACCAGCGTGTCGCCGGCTTTGAGGGCATCGATCTGAGTCAGCAGGGCCTGCAGTTTTTCTTCCGAAATATGCGGTCCCATGCCGTTGACAGCCGTTTCGTCATCGGCGCTGACTTTGAGGTTGATGCGCGAGCAGCCTTCATCGAGGACGATGAAATCCGTATCGCCGCCATTGGCTTTAGCCAGCCGTTCAATTTCCCGGCCCGTAAAACCGGCGATGAAGCCGAGCATCTTGGACGGGATGTGAAGGTTCCCCAGGACGAGGGATACGTTGATGCCCTTGCCGCCGGGATAAATCATTTCCTGTTCGGCGCGGTTGATGTCACCGGCCGTAAAGGTCTTCATGTGGACGACATAGTCTAAGGATGGATTGAACGTAACTGTATAAATCACAGGATATGCACCTCCGTAATCTGCTGATACGGCCGGTAGTCGATGTGCTCTTCGGCCTTTGCCGTAATCAGCGTAACCATTGATAAATCTGCAAAAGTAATGTGCGAAGATAAACCGAATTTACTGGAATCGGCCAGGACGAAGCGGTCCAGGCACTGGCCGACGGCAGCGCGCTTGCAGACAGCTTCTTCATCATCTGGCGTCGTACAGCCGGAATGGGGGGCGATCCCATTGGCTCCGAAGAACCCTTTGGTGAAATGATAGCGGCCGATCATGTCCCGCATTTCGCTGCCGACAATGGCTTCCGTATCGCCTTTGACCCGTCCGGGCAGGATATAGATGCGGCTGCCGCTGCGCCCTAATTTCTGAGCCAGCGGGATGCTGTTGGTCACGAAAGTCGCTTCGGACCCGGCCAGGAAATCGGCCATCTGCTCTGTCGTCGAACCGGCATCGAGATAGACGAAATCATCTTTTTTGATCAGGCTGGCCGCATACTGGGCGATGCGGCGTTTGTCGCTCATATGGATGGAATATTTATCCTGCAGGTTTTCCATATCCGCTTCATACGAAGAATCATCGCGCAACGTCGTGGCCCCGCCATGGACGCGGCGCAGACGGCCTTCGCGGTCCAGCGTGAGCAAATCCCGGCGGACCGTCGATTCGGAAATGTTCAGAAAACTTACTAAGTCCTGGACCGAAACGGCACCGCTCGTATTGACAAGACGCATGATTTTTTCATGTCTTTCTTCTGTCAACATCGTATCACTTCCCTTTTATCCTCCTTTGGCCTCATTATACCGTTATATTCAATCAATTTCAATCAAATCCAATCATTATAATCAAAAAGCAATCATTTTCATTCATCTATGCGCCCAACTCATTAAGTGATTTTATTCACATTCGTAGTAGGGGCCGTCCCAAAGGGCGGCCCGTTGTGGGAATCCCGC
>OLWW01000893.1_pt1 | contig 14870 bp, 9 predicted proteins | sample 1673991 | NCBI WGS metagenome assembly OLWW01 (sample SAMEA103958136, study PRJEB25191) | human gut metagenome
AATTTATAATTTGAAATTTGAGCATCCTAAAAAACTAAAGAAAGGGCCGTATCATTACTCAATACAGAGCTTGATACGACCCTTTTAAGTTTATAATTACTATCTGTAACTTTTCGGAGCTGTCATTTTAGTTTTGACACACCTCCTCCCTCTTTTCAGGAACTATCCTTTTACTTTATCCACAGTAGGAGCAACTTGAGTTCCATAGCAGTCCGAACACATAATATCAGTATCCTAATTCATAAGGCTGTTCTACAGCCGGAACCCCATCGGACATCCATCCAGGCATTGCTTCTTTTTTCAGATAATGATTAAAGAACTGGAACATACGTTTTTGAAAATCTATTTTGTTGGCAATCTTTGTCGGCCAATGCGGTTCGCCTGTATAGTTCAGCATCCAGCAAGGCTTTCCAAGACGTTTCATTGCCACAAAATATTCTATTCCCTGATACCAGGGCACATGTCCGTCAGCGTCATTATGCATGATTAAAACAGGTGTTTGTACCTTGTCCATCGTGAACAGAGCAGAGTTTTCCAAGTAACGCAACGGAGTACTCCAAGGCGTACCGCCCAGACGGCTCTGAGTATGTTCATACTGGAACGAGCGTGCCAGCCCCGATCCCCAACGGATACCTCCGTAGGCACTGAACATATTGACCACCGGAGCACCTGACTCAATAGCCGCAAACAAATCAGTACGTGTAGCCAGATAAGCCACTTGATAACCGCCCCAACTATGTCCCTGCGCCCCTATGGCTTTCTCGTCAATATAACCTTTGCCTATCAACATGGCAACCCCCGGCATCAGACAGTTATAGCAACTCTCACCCGGATAACCGTCTACATAACGTATGTCCGGATTGAACACAATATACCCGTTACTGTTATAAAAATGATAATCAATGGTAGACCGATGCGGTTCCGGCATCCGGTAATTAAACAGAGTTTCTGAATTTCGCTCATAGAAACTCACAATCATCGGGTATTTCTTGGCCGGATCAAAATCGGCAGGCTTGTACACCACCCCTTCCAACTTACGGCCATCTAAAGATATCCACGAAACCAGTTCGGCAGTTCCCCACAAATAGTCTTTCTGTTGGTCAATGCCATGAGTCAACCGAATAGATTTCTTGAAATCGAGTGTAGCATAATGAAGGTCAGGATATTGCTCAAAACTTTCCATCGTATAGATTACATGGTCTGTATTTTTCGCCTTAGAAATACTGCGTAACATATAGTTACCCGCCATCAATTCTTTGGGAGAAGCAGCGGTGGAAAGACGAGCCTTGTAATACCCGTTCCCTTTGGTCACTTCGTTAAAGCCTTTCAACAACTGTGGCTTGTTCAGGTCAACCACACGCTCCTCCTTATCCAGTTTTACCAAACGATATGAAATCCGGTTCTTACGTCCATTCATCGTCAGATTGACAGGTTCCTTCATGGCATCCGGATCGAATTTCCAAATATCATAACGGTCATAAATTAAAAGGGACTCATCCCGTTCCGTCCATCCGGCAGTTCCATGTGCGTTCGGATAGTCAGGTACATCATTCTCTTCATCCCATGCGAGGAAAGAAACAGGGGTAGTCAACTGAACCTTTTTCCCATCTGCCATAGAAAGAGTATACCAACAACTGTCTGTTTCAGCATACCAATACGCATACTTGCCTTGTGGTGAAAGACGGTATCTGCCATAATCCGCCGATGCCAGTAATTTACGGCTGCCATCTTCCAAAGACACTGTGTAATAATCACTGCGTGTCCGCCCTTCCCACATGGAGGACAATGAATAAGGACGCGAAGTGGAAAGCAATGCCAACGGGGCATCTCCTTCATCTCCCAGCAAAATCTGAGACAGCTCCTCATCTGCCAGCTGACAAATACGACCACCATTTATATGATAAACCGCTTGATAGCTTCTTTTCAGCTCTTTCTCCTTATTATAATCCTGTACAGTATATTGCACCGGCTCGTCCCAACTCCACACCTGCACATTGGGACGGTTCTCCGCCAATTGCAACGTATCCTTTTGTCTAGGCTCAGGCGATGTGCCAAAAAACAACCGGGAAGCACTCTTCGAAAATTGTAATTTCCCATGCTCGCTGATTACCCATCCTTTCGGAAAAGCCCGATTGCCACGTGCCGCAACTTCTGTTGCCGGTGCTCCCTGCTGTGACAGCCACAAGCTCATGGCTTTATAACAAGAATCTTTCTGTGCACAATATAAGAAAGCCAAGTTTGCTCCATCTTCATCAAAAGTTACCTGTTTAAACACCCCGTCACCTTCTTTTATCAGCGTCTTCACACCTGTTTCCGTATTCAGAAGATACAATCCCGGCTTTTCCTCTGCTTTATCACCTGCGGTAATATAATAAAGCATTCCGCTTTTCTCCGCAAAGTTGAAAGCTTTCACAGCAGGAGCCTCATACCGGGTACTGAGGTTTGCATTCAACGGTTGGACATACAAAGTCGAGTCTTTCCTTCCCTTCTGAAAAGCAACCCAGTCCGCCTTCTCTGCCAGCCTGAATGTTTTCAGTGAATCAATCACTTCCCTGCCGCCCGAAAGCGAATAAATGACCAATGCATCCATCGGCATCTTTTCTTTCTTCGTTTTCTTTATTTTCAGAGAATCCACTATCATCTTGCCGGGTTTCTGCGACACAACCAAATAGTCGGAAGAAGCCGAGAAAAGAAAACGGTCCGCCCGCGGAAAAGTGGCAAGTTCCTTCCCTTGTGCATCATACAAATTCACCACAGCATCTCCTTCCCAAGGTTCCATCTTGCATGCCACCCACTTTCCATTATCAGAAATAGCTTGCCCGCTGATACGCTGCCAGGCAACTAAATTGTCTACTGTGAGACTTTTCGAGGCTGTCTGCGCCATCACAGGCGACAGATTCCCTATGCATAGGACAAGAGCCAGATACTTTACATGTTTCATATCCATTTTGTCGTTACTGATTAGTTCAATTTTTATAAAGGCTTATCTTTCTCATATTCCGTTTTATCTTCGGCCGCAACCAGATTTAATTCCCTGCCGCTCTCTCCATACGAAACCGCATGACGTACTGCAAAATTTTCCAAGAACAAATGGTTCAGCGTAAACAATGCCCCATTCAAGTGCTCATTTCTGACAGAAGGTTTTGTATTCCTACTACGAATCCGAGACATGCATTTACGGCGTTGTTCGGGAGTCAAGACATCTGCCATCTATCCACTTTTTAGATAATGCAAATATATAAAAAACGGATAAAAGTCTGATTCTAAACAATAATTTTGTACTTTTACTGTCGCATATAATCCATATACATTCAACACCAAACAATAAAAGCTATGACAGCAAGAAACAAAGTTCTAACCATCATGGGTATCATTATACTTATCGGGATTATCTCAATAGGATTCTTTGTATTTCCAATCGGAATTTCCATGTGCGCCATTACAGGCTTATGCTATGGCTGCAAATATAAAGACAAGTTGTTTATCAGATGGTCATCTGTAGGATTGGTAACAGGTATCGGACTTTCCATTTACACCTGGTGTTTAATCTCGTCAATGTAAAACAGTATAAGTTCAGTAAAAAAAGAGGGGTTACGACAACCCCTCTATTTCACCATTCACGATATCAATATGCAATGCCTGCGGTTCCTTCGGCAATCCCGGCATACGCATTATTTCTCCGGCAATGACTACCAGCATCTCAGCTCCGGCATTCATCACAATATCTTGTACATGGAATTCAAAATTGTCTACCGCACCGTAAATTTTGGGGTCGGTAGAGAATGAATACTGCGTCTTGGCAATGCAGATAGGGAAATTTCCATATCCCAATTCTACAATATGCTTCAGTTTCTTACGGGCAGCGGCACTATACGTAATAATGCTGGCACCGTATAAATTACAAGCCACCTTCGATATTTTAGTTTCTACACTATCCTCATCATCATAGGCATATTGCAAAGGCTCGGAAGGTTGTTCCTCAATGGTTTTCACAACCAGTTCCGCCAATTCTACTGCCCCTTCGCCACCATCAGTAAAGGCGTTGTTCACTGCAAAGCCCACACCTTTCTTCTCGCAATGGGTACGGATATAATCCACTTCTTCCTCCGAATCATCCCCATAACGGTTAAACGCAACGACAACTGTCTGACCGAAATATCTCAAATTACGCAAATGCTTATCCATATTGGCCACACCCTGCTTCAAAGCTTCCAGATTGGGTTCCTTTATCTTATCCTGTGATACGCCGCCATGCATTTTCAATGCACGGGCAGTCACCACCAAGACGGTCAGTTTAGGTGTGATACCTGCTTTACGGCACTTGATATCATAGAACTTCTCCGCTCCCAGGTCAGCCCCGAATCCGGCTTCGGTAATAGTATAATCACTAAAAGTCATTGCCATCTTGGTTGCCAGAATAGAGTTGCAACCGTGAGCGATATTGGCAAACGGTCCCCCATGAACAAAGGCAGCAGTATGTTCCGTAGTTTGTACCAGATTAGGAGAAAGAGCATCTTTCAAAAGAACTGTAATGGCTCCGGCAACTCCTAAATCTTTTACAGTAAAAGGCTTGTTGTCATACGTAAAACCTAATAAAATATTTTCAATGCGACGACGCAGGTCCTTTTCATCCTTGGCCAGACACAGAATAGCCATAATTTCAGATGCAGGAGTAATATCAAACCCTGACTCTTGGGTAATTCCGTTGGTCTTCGGTCCTAGTCCTGTAACAATATAACGGAGGGAACGGTCATTCACATCCAACACACGACGCCACAGCACTTCCTTCAATCCGAAACCATTATCACGATTCTGATAAAGGTAATTGTCCAACAAGGCCGAAATCATATTGTGAGCAGAAGTGATGGCATGAAAATCACCTGTAAAATGAAGATTAATCTTATCCATTGGCAAAACCTGGGCGTATCCTCCTCCGGCAGCTCCCCCTTTCATTCCGAAACAAGGACCTAGCGACGGCTCGCGCAAGGCAACAATTGTTTTCTTTCCTATTTTATTCAGTCCCAAAGCCAATCCGATAGAAACAGTGGTCTTACCAATACCGGCTTTGGTAGGAGTGATAGCAGTAACTAGAATAAGGTTACTCTGCTGCACCTTTTCTTCATCTATCTGACTTTCATCTACCTTGGCAATATAGCGCCCGTAGTTACTGATGTGCTCTACAGGAATACCGGTTTCCCGAGCCACTTGTTTAATCTTGACCAGCTCAATGCTGCGTGCTATTTCAATGTCCGTTTTCATCTTTTTACTAAATTTAGGCGGCAAAGGTAATATATTTCCTTAACTTTGTTTTGGTTTCAAACAACAAAATAATATAAGGAGTAAGCAAATGAACAATTTTGTATTTTATAGCCCTACCGAGTTTGTGTTTGGTAAGGATACAGAAGGACAAACCGGAACTCTTGCTAAAAAGTATAACGCCCGAAAGGTGATGATTGTTTACGGCGGAGGCTCTATTATTCGTAGCGGATTACTGCAACGCATAGAAGATTCTCTGCAACAGGCAGGAGTGGATTATGTAAAATTAGGAGGCGTACAACCTAATCCTACTGACCCGAAAGTTTACGAAGGCATTGAACTGGCGCGCAAAGAAGGCGTGGACTTTATGCTTCCCGTAGGGGGAGGCTCTGTCATTGACACTGCAAAAGCCATTGCGGCAGGAGTGCCCTACGAAGGTGATTTTTGGGATTTCTATATAGGAAAAGCCAAAGTGAAGAAGGCCTTAAAAGTGGGTGTGGTACTTACTATTCCCGCTGCCGGCAGCGAAGGTTCGGGCAATACGGTGATTACCAAACTGGAAGGTCTGCAAAAACTAAGTTTGCGTGTACCGGAATTACTACGGCCTGTTTTTGCTGTGATGAATCCGGAACTGACCTATACTCTCCCCCCCTACCAGACAGCTTGTGGCATTGCCGATATGATGGTACACATTATGGAACGTTATTTTACCAACACTCCCGATGTAGAAATCAGTGACCGGCTGTGTGAAGGGACTTTGATGACTATCATCAAAGAAGCATATAAAGTGAAGCAGGACCCGAACGATTACGAAGCACGCGCCAATATCATGTGGTGTGGAACAATTGCTCATAACGGTACTTGCGGAGTAGGTTGTGAGGAAGACTGGGCGTCACATTTTCTGGAACATGAAATCAGTGCTGTATATAATGTGACACATGGAGCAGGACTAGCAGTAATCGTACCTGCATGGATGACATTCATGGCAGAACATAACCCGAAAAAGATTGCCCGGTTTGCAAACCGCGTTTTCGGAGTTCCCGAGAATGAGGATTTGGAAGAAATGGCACTTGCCGGCATATCACGATTGAAGCATTTTTTCAGATACATGGGCCTGCCGGTCAATTTCAAAGAATTGGGTATAGAACATCCTGATATTGAACTGCTAGTGAAAAAACTGCATGAAAACAAAGGTGAATTAGTAGGTAATTATGTAAAACTGAACAAAGAATACAGTAAAGAGATATTCGAACTAGCCTGCAAATAACCCGCACAGCCCAACTGTTCTAAAATATAGGCATCTGGTTTATCTGCCTTTATTTCATTCAGAACCGTAAAGCTCCTAAAGTATTCTATTTTCCAGGCGCGCCGGCACGAACTACGTTATTCGTGCCAGCCGCATCTGAGAAATATAGCACCATTAAGCGACAGACACTTCATGCAACGACTTCCCTCTTGCCCATTTATACTCCAACATTTTCCACCTTTTACTTCACTATTTATATGCTTTTTAGCATAAAACGCTAGGTTTTTCCAACCTTTTGGAGTAACTTCGCCGGACTTTTTTGAAAAAAACAATGTATATATTCCGGTCAATTCACGAAATTATAAATACGATTTTTGTAGCTAAAGGGCTGTTGGTAGAGATGTTTGAGAAGAGAAAAGTACACAGTTTTCGATACTCGGACGCACTAGCCCTATTGAAAGAGGATGAAAACCGTTTAAAGATACTCATCGAAAAGGAAATCATACACCAAAACGGAAACTTTGTGGAACTGGATGCCCGATTCCTTGATTTCTTCGAACTGCTGCTGGAAGCGAACGAGGAAATCAACACGGCTACCGTAGAGGAAAACATAGAGTACCTGCACGAACTGATGGACTACTACCTGAAGGAAAAGATCCAGTCGCGCAAGGAAAGTTATGTACGCAATATCAAGATTACCTTTCAGAAACTGGCACGTGTAACGATACGGAACATTATCAACCTTCAACACAATATTGATAATGCTTTCAAACACGAGCCCACATACCAGATAAAAATAGCCAAACTGCAAAATCTGGACAAGAAACGAATCAACATCCAGCGGTTGATAGACTCTACCGAACATCTGATTCTGCATGAAGAACGGGATTTCTTCCGCCAAGCCACTGACGAAGAGCTGACCCGCATCCTGCTCGAACTGCGGCAGGAACTGCAACTATCAGCTCACAGTCTGATTCGTGCCCAGCAGGATATCATCAATTACCTGAACCAAATAAAGAATCAGGTGATACTGGTAGAAAAAATACGAAAAGTAAAATATCTGCAAGATCAGTTCGAGTTACGTGCCCGGAGTAATCTGTCTGAAATAATGGAACGGGAACGCTCCCTCCTGTTGGAAGGCAATACACAAGCATCGTTCAAACTGTCCCCCAGCTATCTGGCCAGTGACGAAGTGCGTCCCATCATTCTGAAAGTTATCAGCAATCAGAAGTATCGTGAAATTGTACGGAAAAATGAAGCCGGAGCTTTCAGTGAAGAAGACTTGGAAGCACAGGCCATGTACGAAGAAGTGATTAATTTGGACGAAGTGGTAACCGCCTTTGTGCAGTCGGGGGCAGAAGCCCGCTGGAAAGGAGAGCCGGTCAGCGACCTTTTTTCCTTTCTGTTGCAATATCATTTCCATCGCGAAGTGGATGAAAAGGAACGTACCACGTTCTTCTGTCAGATTGTCTCACTTTACGAGAGCCAACTGGAAATCCGGAACGAGTTCGGACTCCACAATCAATATGAATATGCTAAAATATACCCACTCTGAGAATTATGGATTTAAATATACAAATACCCGATAATACCGCATCCATCTTTGAATACCTGCAAAAAGGACTGTTCATCAGTTCCAACAGCACCAGCGAAGAAGTACGCGATATGTATAATGAAATAGATGAGAACTACGAATCTCTCTATCAGTATTTCTCACAAATAAACTATACACTGGAACGGGGAAACGAATATTTCTTCTTCTCCCGTATAGAACCTAAAGCCACACTGGAGCAAAAAATCATGCGTGCCTATTACTGGATAGATGTGCTCGATTTTTTCAAAACCTACGATGAAACATTCGGTCCCGGATTCCGCTTCCAGCCCGAACAGATATTGGTGGAAACCAACATCAACATGCTGCTCCAAAACAAACTGGACGGTATGCGGAAACACTTCTCGGACAAGGACATCCGCAAGGAAGTGCTGGAAAACATGATACGCCAGCTCACCAAAGACTCGTTCCTGGAACAGGAAAATGAGAAAACCAATACGTATAAAGTGATGAGCGCCTGGCATTATCTGGAAAGACTGATTGAAAGTATCAACATTTACGACGAAACCGAAGATGAGAAACCTGAGTAGAATTATCTTTATCAATAGTGCGAATATCCCTTATTCGGACGATATCTATCTGGACGGAAACGTTCACTTCATCGGTACGCAGGGAGTGGGAAAAAGTACCCTTCTGCGTGCTATCCTTTTCTTTTACAATGCCGACACGCAACGGCTGGGCATTTCGGTGGAAAAGCAGAATTACACGGATTACTATTTTCCCTACTCCAATTCGTATATCGTTTACGAAGTGGCAACAGAGAACGGTGCGTTCTGTATTCTGAGTTTCAAATCGATGAACCGTGTATGTTACCGCTTCATCCACTCTCCTTACCGCAAAGAATTCTTTATAGACGAGAATCGGGTGGCCTATAGCGAGAGCGACCGCGTGCGTGCCGTGCTGGACCAATATGGCATAGAATATTCACGTATCATCTATACCTACGACGAGTATCGGAACATTCTGTATGGAAACAGTACAAGTCCTGAGTTCAGCCGGTACTCGCTGATGGAGAGCAAGCAATACCAGAATATTCCGCGCACTATACAGAACGTGTTGCTGAATTCGAAACTGGATGCTGAATTTATCAAGAAAACAATCATTTCTTCTCTGAATGAAGATGAAACGGCCATCGACCTGAACAGTTACAAGGAGCATCTGAAAAACTTTGAAACCCGTCTGAAGGATATCGAAGAATTTCAGAAACGGGAAACCCGGAAACAGGCTCGGGAAATCACACTGTTATCCCAACAAACATCCAAACTGCAAGGCGGACTGGTGCAGAATTGCCGCGAACTGGTTGCCGCTTTCCGCAAAGCCGAAAGTATCCTTCCCCAATGGAAAGAGAAACAAGACCGCACGGATGCCGACAAAGGAAAACTGATACGCCGGAAACAGGAGCTTCAGGATGAATCGCGCAAACGCAGCGACAAGTTACAGGAAGCGCTGGCAGTGCTGAACAACGAACTGCAAAAGGCATTAGGCAAAGAAAAGGACTATCAGAACAAGAACATAGAAGAGATTATAGAACGCTCTTCCAAAAAAGAGGAATGGAAGAACCGGCAGGTGGGATTGCTGGAAGAACAACGCATCCTCACCTCACAATATATGGAAATCTCCACCAAGTATAAATCACTGATTCAGACCCTGGACGAGCAATGGAACAAGATTCATGAAGCGAAAATCAAACAACTGGATACATTAAACAATGCATACAACGAGCGTCTGGAAGAGGCCCGCAAAGAATACCAGCGGTTCACAGATTCCCTTTACCAGGAGTTCGAAAGCCTGTCACAGCAACTCCATCCGCTGAAAGCCGAGAAACTGGGCGAACTGAACGCTATAGATTACCAGATAAAATTATGCAGAAAGGAGGTTTTCTTTGAGGAAGAGCAACAAGAATTGAAAACACGTATCCAAAACTATGCCAACTTCCACACGGAACGGAAAAACCGTATCGCCCAAGCGCAGCTCATCATCAAGGAACTGACCATGACTTGGGAAGAGGAACAGCAGAAACAGTTGAAAGAAAAAGACCTGACTTTGCAAAAACTGCAACAGGAGATGCTGCAACTCCGTCCCCGCATAGACGAATTACAAGCTTTTCTGAACAACAGCAAAGACACCTTGCAAGGCTGGCTGAAAGAAAACAAAAAGGGATGGGAAGAGAATATCGGCAAACTGTGTGATGAGAGCATTTTATGGCAACGGGGGCTTTTTCCGCAAATTACCATTGAGGGGGGAAACTCATTCTATGGCATTTCCATTAATCTAGACAGCATCCACCGCCCCATCAAATCCATAGACGATTATATCGTCGAGAAAGAAAACGGTGAAAAACGTCTGGAAGAAATCACTGCTGCCATGCAACGCCAGCAAACTGAAAGGGAGGAGTTGCAGGAACAGTTGAAACGCAAATACCAACCGCAGATAAAGGAACAAAAAGCCATTATCAGCCAAATAGAGTATGAACTGGAACAATTGGAACGCCAATACCAGCAGGATATGCTCGACTTGGAAGAGTGGAAGAAGAAAGCCAATGAGGAACGGAATGCCAAAATAAACCGATTGGAAAACGAACAGCGCAAACGGGTTGCCGAACTGGACGGTATAAACAGCAAGCTAAAAAACCTGAACAAAGAAAAGACAGAGAAACTGGATAGCCTGAAGCAGGAATGGAACAAGCAACAACAGGCTCTTGCCGCCGAAAAAAAGACACAAGCGGAAGTTATCGGGAAGGAAGAAAAAGAAGAACAACGCAGAATTTCCTCCATCAAAACCGAATATGAAGCGGATATGCAGAAAGAGCTTCACTCGCAGGGAGCAGATACCGAACGTCTGCAAGACATTGCCAACCAACTGGTCCAACTGGAAAAAGAGCTTTCTTTCATTAAGGAGAATGCGACACTGGTCATCGAATACCAAAAAGACAAACGGGATTTGATAGACCGTATTCCCGGATGGCAACGGGAGCACGATGAACAAAAACGTCTGCTCCAATTGGAACGGGAAACGCTGAGAGTGGAAACATCCTCCCTACAAGAAAAAATAGACCTTCTGAACAAAGAATGGGAAGAAGCGGAAGAAAATGTAAGGGAATTGCAAAAGAACTTGGAAGCCTACAGTAAGATTCCGGCATACGACTGGTACAAACCGCATCAGGATATATTCCGTTCTGAAACCGCACAGACCATACAAACCACCAAGACTTGTATGGAGCTGATTGACGAACTGACCCGCCAGGCCAACCAATTCACGCAGGTGCAAAGCAAGCTCCGTAAAGAAGTGAACCTTTTCACCGGACATTTTGATGAGGACAACACCTTCAAGTTCCGCGTAAAATTCAACGAGGATTGGGAATATGTACGCTTTGCCGACGAACTGCACGACTTTGTGGAAGAACACCGCATAGACGAATACATCCGCCGCATCAACAACGAGCATTGGGATACCTTCAAACGTATCAGTATGGACACCTCCATGCTGACTTCATCGGAAGATGATATTCAAGATGTGATCCGTGAAATCAATAAAGGTTTCGCCACCTGCAATTTTGTGGGAGTCATCCAGCGCATTGAAATGAAAGTGGAAGAGAGCAGCAACCGCGTAGTGAATATTCTGCGTGAGATACAGAAATATTACCATGATTACGGCTATGACCTCTCACCGGAAACCAACCTGTTCTCCTCTGCCAAAGAGCAATTGGTGAAAGAAGAGGCTATCACTTTGCTGCGTACCTTTATCAAGGAAATACATGCTTACCGCTATGACAGTATCCGCCTGTATGATTCCTTCGAGTTGCGTTTCCGCATTGTGGAGAACGGCAATGACACCGGATTTATCGAGAAGATAGCCAATGTGGGGTCGGAAGGAACCGACATTCTGGTAAAAGCGATGATAAACATCATGTTGCTGAATGTGTTCAAGGAAGGAGCATCCCGCAAATTCAAAGATTTCAAGTTACACTGCATGATGGATGAAATAGGCAAACTACATCCCAACAACATCAGCGGTATCCTGAAATTCGCCAATGACCGGAACATCATTCTTATCAACGGTTCTCCCACCGAACTGAACCGCGATGCGTATAAGCACGTTTACCTGCTTACCAAAGGAACACAGAACAAGACCCGCATCGCACGGTTAATCTCAGATAAACAGCTATAAAAGCCAGTAATAACAAACTGTATATTTCTATATTATAATGCACAATCTCTCAAAAAAAGATTGTGCATTATTCTTTTTCCGTGAACATTCTCCTTACATGTACCTGCTACGGTTGGGGTGGGGAACTTGTGAAAGTCTTCCACCTTTTTTCCACAAAGAAAAGACCAGCTTTCATTCCTGCAATATTCATATTGGAGTTATCCAAACAACCGGACAAAGAACAAATTTACATCCACATTTCTCCATACAAAGAGAATAACATTAAGCATATTTGTGTAATTTCGCCCAGCAATAAAACGACAAACAAATACGCGCTATGATATTTAACCAGACTGAAAAGGAAGAGAAAGCCTATCTCATGGATATTATTGCTTTACTAGCTGCCAATATCGAACAGATGGATAAGGCCATTGAAGATAAATCCAAAGACGTAATGGAGCACAAACTCTACTTGTGGGAAAATCTGTCCGAACTGGACCGAGCCGAGAAAAGTGCGGTCCGGCAGATAGTCACCCAACAAGTAGCAGCCAGCGAGTCCTTGGCCGAGAAAAAGAAACGTTATCGCAAAATGATGGCCATCCCCTATTTCGGTCGCATCGACTTTCAAGAAAAAGGGCAACCCGAAGTCCTGCCATTATATATAGGTATACACTCATTTTTCAATCCTCCCACCAATGAAAATCTGATACACGACTGGCGTGCCCCCATCTCCAGCATGTTCTATGATTATGAATTAGGAGAAGCACATTTCGACGCCCCCTCGGGAGAAGTGAAAGGTAACATCCGTCTGAAACGCCAGTATCGCATCCGTGACGGAAAAATGGAATTCATGCTGGAAAGTTCACTGAATATTCAAGATGACATCCTTCAGAAAGAATTGAGTGGAAACTCCGATGACCGGATGAAGAATATAGTCGCCACCATCCAACGGGAACAGAATAAAATTATCCGTAATGATACATCGAACACCCTGATTATCCAGGGAGTAGCCGGTTCAGGAAAAACATCCATCGCCTTGCACCGCGTAGCCTATCTGCTATATCGGCACAAAGGGGAAATCACGTCCAATGATATCCTGATCATTTCCCCCAATAAAGTATTTGCCGATTACATCTCGAACGTACTTCCCGAATTGGGAGAAGAAAAAATTGAAGAATGCGGCTTTGAGGAATTAATGCTCAAAATACTGGACAACAAATATAAAATACAAACCTTCTTTGACCAGGTGGCCGAAATACTGGACAAAGAGGAAGAAGATTTTATAGAACGTATCCGATTCAAATCCACCACCGAGTTTATCCAGCAGATGGATAAATACATTCTATATTTGGAACAAAACGCATTTCGGCCAACCGACCTGAAAGCAGGGCGTATCCCTATCCCTGCCGAGTACCTGAAAGAACGTTTCGCGGCATGGCACCGCCTGCCCATGCGCAGCCGTTTCCAACCAATGGCAGAAGAAATTGCCCGCGAACTGACTTTCACCTATCACCAAGAGCCGATGGGAAAAATACAGATACGGCAGTTGGGTAATGAACTGAAAAAGATGTTCAACAATAAAGACCTCGACTTGTACAAGGGATTTTATGACTGGCTGGGAAAACCGGAAATGTTCAAGCAGGGTAAAAACCGGAAATTGGAATATGCGGATGTAGCTCCATTACTTTATTTGAAACTGGCCCTGGAAGATAATAAAACCATGTATGGCATCAAGCATCTGCTGGTAGACGAAATGCAGGACTATACTCCGATACAATACAAAGTTCTGGCTAAATTATTCCCTTGCCGGAAAACAATATTGGGAGATGCAAAGCAATCAGTAAATCCATACAGTTCCACCACCTGCGAACAGATCCAACGTGTACTGGTCGGCTCGGAAGTGATGAAGCTTTGTAAAAGTTATCGCTCCACGTATGAAATCACAGAGTTTGCCCAACGCATTGCCAAGAACGAGGAACTGGAAGCTATAGAGCGTCATGGAGAGGAACCGGCAGTCGCCTTGCTGCCTACTGAAAAGAAAGAGATAGAATGGATAGAAAACCTCATCACCTCTTTCCTGAAAGGAGCTGATGTATCCATGGGTATTATATGCAAAACCGTAAAACAAGCGGACAAGTTGTATGCAGCCATCAATCATTTGTCTGATAAGATCTGTTTGCTGACAGAAGAAAGTGTAGCTTTTGTCAATGGGGTGGTCATTACTACAGCCCACATGGCAAAAGGGCTGGAGTTTGACGAAGTGATTGTTCCATTTGTAACTGATAAAAACTATAGAACAGAAATAGACCGCAGCATGTTATATGTAGCCTGCACCCGTGCCATGCATAAACTTTATATTTCCGCATCGGGTAATATAAGTACATTTCTATCATAAGCATTGACAAAACATCATCCATTGCAGGAATGGCATGAAATCCATCCCTACAGTGGATGAGCAAGTCTGCAAAAGGGTATTCCTCCATAAGGAACGCGTAGCTTTGTAATCTGATTCATCCTTAAAAGATCTTATCCATATCTCTAAACCTTTCCTGCCGTATGGTTAAGGGTTTTCTTCCTGTTTGTTTTATCTCCGCAAGTCTTTGGAGTTAA